>ERZ808041.410-NODE-410-length-34469-cov-10.991539_pt1 | contig 34469 bp, 37 predicted proteins | sample MGYA00380192_ERZ808041 | MGnify/ENA primary metagenome ERZ808041 (study PRJEB31490, sample SAMN06133412) | mouse gut metagenome | isolation source: Z1_1 | host: mice | place: China: Chengdu | collected 2015-05 ...
GCAAGCAAAAATCCATCGCCAAAGGCGATTTTGCATGGATTTTTGTCCGTAACAGTGAAGGTATCTGAACTGTTACGTCTAATTTCTTAATTTATAATTCTGCACCTCAAATTTTACTTGCAACGCTCTTTTCTAAGTTGTAAAATTGTATAAAACTATCGAAAATTCTTTGAAGTACAAATTTTGAATTTACGTCAAACTACGCAAAATTATACAAAAATATACATAGTTTGTTCAAAAATAAAGAAGAAAGGAAAAGTGTAGAAATGTTGAAAACACAGCATTTTCAAGGGTTTTAAAGCAATGATAAAAATTTTATTCGTCTGCCACGGCAATATCTTGAAGTGTCCCGAAAAAGTCTGTAGAATCAATGATTTCTTGGCAGGGAGAGGCGCTTACTACACCACTACTACACCATTTTTGAAAGAGCCTTGAAATGACAATCAGAAAATATGCAAGCGAGAGTTAAAATATTTTCTATAAATAACTATTAGCGATAGGTTTTCTTTGATAAAATAAAAAGCGTAAGAGACCTATTGACTAGTAGGTACAACGATATCTACAGAATACAGATGTCGAACATCACATCTCATGTATGTTGGCATACTTATCGTTTAAAGCAGGAATGAGCCATAAAACTTTACAGTGGGATATTTCGGTAACAATGAGTTGTACTCTCCCATCAATTTCGATTATGTAGGAGAAGAACTGAAGAAAGTGGAAGAATTAAAAAAGCACAGATAAAGGTTGAGTGACAGAATTAGAGTCCTGTAGAGATTGATTACTAAAGAAATGAATTGTTTTGTTGATTTTATAAACAAAATCATTTATAATATATAGAGAGGTGATGACATGAGAATAGATGAACAGCTAAAAATATTATCGGTTAAAACTAACATGACTTTTGCAGAAATCGGTGAAAAAATTGATAAGTCACCGCAAGCGTTTTCACAGAAAATGAAACGAGGTAATTATACTTTGGATGAGTTGGATGAGATAGCTAGAGCTACAGGAACAAAGGTTACATGTTATTTTGAATTGCCAAATGGTGAAATTATCAAATTGGTTTAGGAGGGTTGAATATGCTGAAATATGTAGAAGGAGATTTATTTTGCAGTCCTGCTCAGGTTTTGGTTAACACTGTGAACACAGTAGGCGTGATGGGAAAAGGAATTGCCTTAGAGTTTAAAAAACGTTATCCTAAAATGTTTTTACACTATAAAGAACAGTGTGATAAGCATAAGTTGGTTATTGGAAAACTAATGTTGTGGTATGAGCCTGATTATTGGATTCTTCAATTTCCGACAAAGGAACATTGGCGGAAACCCTCAAAAATGGAATATATTGAAAAAGGGTTGATGGCTTTTGTACGTAAATATGCCGATTATAATATCTCGTCTGTTGCTTTCCCAAAGTTGGGATGCGGGAATGGTGAACTTAATTGGAATGAAGTAAAACCGTTAATGGAGAAGTATTTAAAGGATTTACCAATAGAAGTTTATATTTACTTGGACAAAGGTAAATTGAATAAACCAGAACACAAATATCAAAATGAAATGGATGATTTCTTGAAAGAGAATGCCAAAGATTTGTCATTTACAGGCATTCAAGATATGATTTGTTATCACACGCTCATTATGCCGATAGAATTTGAACATAATGGAGATTTGTGGAAGGCATATTGGAAGAAAGAAAAAAAATTAACATTTGAAAGAGATTCAAAAATTATAGAACTTGACACAGAAAATGTACACCAGATATGGGATGAGATTTGCATTAAAAGATTATTTTCTACAAATAAAGAAGATGATATTGCTTTGCTTTATAGTTTCCTAACAAGGATGGGATATCTACAACAGGTAAAAATTCAAGCTGAAAAGGGAGAGGATATGTTTGAAGGATATCAGTTAGAATTAGGAAAAGGGCGTACCTATTTGGTAAGGGGGGAGTAACATGACATATGATGAAATAATTAGAATAAATTGTAATACTAATTCAAGCGTTAGTTGGTGGCCTCGCTATGCTTTTCATTATACTGATGTTTCAAATGCTATAGGAATTCTTAAAGAGAGCATAATTTATAGCCGATTTGATGCAAATCGGAAGCAATTAATGAGTAATGATAACGCAAGCAGACAGGTTATAGATATGACATATTCTGGGGCAACATCAAGTGTTAGATTTTATTATAGACCGTTGACGCCTACCCAATTTCACAATGAAGGATACAAACATCCTATGTTAAGATATTGTGGAGATAGTAATGCAAATGTTCCTGTGCCTATTTTTTTCCTGTTTGACCTTAAAACCATATTAGGCATGGATGGTACACAGTTCTCCGAGCAATCACTCGCAGGGGGTGGAGGGGTTCTTTACCAAGGAGAAAAAGCTTTTTCTAGTTTGAATTTTGCTCAGATATATAAAAATGGTTATATGGAGAATGTTGAAGAAGAAAAAAAGTATAGACATGCTGAAATTGTTTTTTCAGGTTCTTTTCCTATTGATAGTTCCATAAGAAGCATTGTATGCCGTAACGATATTGAAAGAGCTACTTTACTTAATTTATTAAGAAAAGAAGCTCCTAAATCTTTTTCGAAATATAAAGATTTAATAGTCGTGTGTAATGAGTGCTTTGAGAGTAATGGACTGTTTATTACTCAATGCAATTATTTTGGAACTAAGGCTGCAATAGTTTTTGCTAAAACTGCAAAAAAAATACAATATACTTCAAAATACAAGAATAATCCTTCGGAACCATTGTTGTTAAATGCAGAGGCTGAATTTGAGTGGATGCATTCAAGTAAGATGATTTTACGACAAGGATGTATGTTTAAAATTGATTATGAAAAGTCTGAACATATGACTTTTACTAATTTGAATAAACCCAATGGAGCTACAGCACTATATATGAAAATATATATTGAAAAAAAGTTGGTTTGTTATATGTGTTGGCAGCTGGCTGATTCTGCTTTGCTATAAAGTCCATGATTTCATGGTAAAACAGGGCGTTTACTACACCATTTTTTGAAAGAGCCTTGAAATGAAAAATAAAAGAACGGATAAAAAACATGGCAACAGGTTTCTATTAAAAAAGCTGTTGCCTGTTATATTTTGAGGAAATTTATGTGCATTGTGGGAAAATCAAAACTTATGAAAAATCCAAACTTTTCATGACGAAGGTTACAATCTCTGCTTTCACCGCAAAAAAGTTTGGATTTCGTTTTGGTGATTTCAGCATTTTCTTTAGTCGGGATAGTTTACATTTGATCCGATAGGAAGGTATAGGTGCGCCTTTTCCAATGCAAAAAGTGTATATTATTATTTCCATGATGCTTGCAATAGGGCAGCAAATTAAACAGTTTATTTCCATATTTTTTCTGTCTGATATTCTGCTTCCAAAATTGAAACCATTTCTTCCGGCGTGTTGGCACAATCACGCTCTAACCATTGCCTTATTATTGCATTTAGTCCGCCCATAAAAAAAGCAATGCGGTATTGTCTTTGAGGGGAAAGTGTTTCTTTATTTTCTCCATATTCTTTTGGAAAATGTCTTATATGGTTGAGTGTAAATGCAATTTCTTCATTGGTATTCTGAAAGTAATACTGATAAAAAATTCTGTTTTCGCCTATAAAGCGGAATATCTTTACAAAACTATCCCTTGTGATATGAACCTGCTGCGTATCCTTATCAGTCAAAAACGGAACCATTTGAACTGTTACCTTGTGTTCAATTTTATGCAGCAGATCATATATGTCCTCATAATGGGAATAGAAAGATGTCCGGGTAATTCCTGCACCATCACATACTTCTCTTACCGTTATTTTTGAAATATGCTTTTTTGACAGTAAAGAAAGAAAAACAGCTTTTACCCGCATTTCGGTATCCTTTGCTCTTTGATTGTTTTTGGTATTCATCAATAACACTCCTAATTTTTGATTAACTTTACATTTCCGTTAAAATTGTACTGTCATAATCTCATTAAGTTTACACTTGAAAGGATATTGACAGTTGAACGGAACTTCCACAGAAATTATACTATAAGAGCATTAAGATAACAAGTGCAAACTTAATAGCTTTGAAGAAAGGAGGCTATATTTTGGAATATTGTAGTCATTGTGGAAAAGAAATACAGGAAAACGCAAATTTTTGTTCTTCATGCGGAGTTAATTTGAAAAGCGGAAAAAGAGCAGATAGCGAAAACGAAAAAAACTTTTTCAGAGCGGCAACAGTTGTTATGGCGTGTTCACTTCCCTTTATGTGGAGAGCAAGTATATGCCATAGGCACATTATGCCGACGCCAATTCCCCATGTGCCACATATCCCACCTGTTCCACCCCACCACTGGTAGCAAAGAATGGAGGTTTAATGAATGAAAGAAAATGAAGATGTGGGCAGACAGATAAAATGTTATGCGGCAAAAAAAATTCAGCATATCCAATTATCTACCAAAGTACAGAAAGTCCGTATAGAGGGCAGCGTATCAGATGAAATTCAAGTTATGTGGCGTGATACTGCATTGCGTAAACTTCATTTAGGACAAAAGGAAGATACCCTGTTTCTCCGTGATGAAGCAGTACCGTTCTTGTACGGTGCATTAGGACTGATTGAATTGACAAAAGGGAATGATCTTTTACTTAAAATTCCTTTTCAATATGCAGGAACTGTTTCTATTCATACAACCACAAATAAAATCAGCGTTGTTGACTGCCGGTTGAATGGAAAACTTGAAATACAGACAAATACAGGGGCTATTTCCGTTTCCGGCACTTTGGCAGACCATGTTAGCTTAAATGCAAGCCACGGTGTAATTACCTGCGAACATATCAAGGCAAAACAGAGTTTACACATGGAAACAATTACAGGCTTTATTGAATGTTATCTTGACAGGGAAAATCAAAATTACGTCTTTGACTGTCATTCCAAACATGGCAGTTGTCATTTCCCCTCTGCAAACCTTGATGACAATATTCAATATGAACCTTGCATTGTTACAGCCCAGTCTGTAAACGGTTCTATCCATGTCCGCTACTAAGAACATGAGAAAACTATTCAGTTCCATTACGAAAAAATTGGCTATGCTACCGTGGGATATGGTATCTGTAATTGTTTTGGCAGTCAACAGTTATATTACCTTGCTGTATCGCAACCGGGATATGTTTGAAATCGTCTATATAATGTTGTTTCTGATAATTGCGTATTTTGTAACAATGCCACTGTTAGCTCACAAGTTAAAACATCGTGCACGGGGCAGACTTATTTTTAATCGTGTCAACAAAGGCTTGCGGGTTTTTTATACTGGAATTAGTCTGACTGCTGTAATCCTTAATATGACACGGACAAGTACCGCAAATACATTACGGGACTTTATGGCAGAACAACGGGGAAAAATCCCTACGCTACTAATAATAGCAATAATGGGGTTAAGCTGTTTCTGGCTACCTAAACCGCTTTCAAGGTTAATTGCCTGTTTGAGTAAATGGAAATTGCTTTCCGGCTTATCGGCAAAACTGAAATCTTTTTCAAAAAATAATTAAAGTTGGAGGAATTTATATGAGATTAGGGACTTTTTTTAAGTGTGTTACATTACAGGTTATAGGTGTTACCTTGCTTTACATATGTGGGGTAAGCCTTGCAGACAAATTTAAGGATAAGGAGATTTAAGGCTATGAAAGGAATGAAAATAATTGGCAGTATCTTAATTGCTGTAATAGGTTTAGTAGCTATGTGTTTATGCAGCTTATTGTTTCCTGCGGCAATATCCGCTTTTGTAAGCTATGTTGTTTTTGTTGCATTTTCCGGCATTATAGCAGGTATTCTGTTAGCCGGGAATACAAACCACCGTAACAAAGTAACCGTATTGTGTATTTTTATCGGATTAGTTGGAATTGCTGTCATGCAGCTTTGCAGCCTTTTCATTATCCCGCCGTTTTCCGGCGTTGCAGGTTTTATTGTGTTTCTGATATTTGCGGCTATTATTGCAGCAATCATTATAAACAAAAAAAAATTTTTCAATGCAGAATATCTTGATTTTCTAAAAGACCAGTCCAAAAGGGAAGCGGCGTTGCGCTTAATTTATATACTCAAAGAAAAAGGGGTTAGCAGCATGGAGATACGCCGGGGTATCACAGAGAAATTCAATCTTCAAACTGCTACGATTGATGAATTGATGAATGTTACAGGATTATAAAAGGAAAAGAGGTAATTGCTATGCAGACATATTTAACAGACGCTTTTTCTGCTCTGACAGAAAATGAGCCGTGGATCACAGTACTTCAAACAAGAGAACCTATTGTTTATATAGCCGCCGGAATATTTGGTATATTGCTATTTATCGGCTTTATCGCTGCAATGTTGGCTATTGTTTTTGCCATTAACAAGGCAACAATAACGCACAGCAGCCATCAAATGAAAGAATATGAATATGCAAGAAATGAAGCCGTTTATGCGGTAGTGGCTTCATTGCGAAGCCAAAATGTGCCGGATAACGAAATCAAAGATATTTTAAGGCATAAGTATGGTTTTGATACGGAGACAGCGAATATGCTGTTGTCAAGAAATGTGTCCTTATGATTTTTGCGGATAATAAAGAAGCGACAGCCTAACATGCTGTCGTTCTTTTGGATAACTCAAAACAGCTTTGGTATTCTTAAATAATTTTTATTATGAAACGAAAATTTTTATCAGATGGACAGACAGATAATCCATATATACATTTTTTATGGGAATATATGCGGTGTGAAAGTGGCATTATGGTTCAATGTTAAGGAGTTGCACAATAATGGTTATAAAACGAAAAATACATAAAAAGCGGATAAAAATATTCATTAAAGTCCAACGATATACGGCACAGATTAAGGTGTACTGTAGAGCAGATTGAAATTGCAATACAGTACACTTTTTTATGTCGAATTTTGGCTATTTTCGGATTTTATTGCGGTTTTATTTTTGAAAAAAACTTGACTGTTCCTATGCTGTTTCAAAAAGATTTTGGGTTCGGTTTATTGTTTCATACATGGTTGTTTTGACAGCATGGTTTTTTGCGTGTCCCACACCTGTTTCATTAGTTTTTTTACTTCCTCTACATCGGCTTTATACACATTGCCTGTGGCGTTCATGCGCTTCGCTATCTGGTTCAGATTGCCGCTGATTTTTCCGAGCGTATAGTTGTAATCCCGAAGTTCGGAATAGTCAATGTCATAGACAAAACCATACAAAATCAGATGTCGCAGGAAGGTAGATTTGCTTTTCATGCCAGAGACTTTTACTTTCTGCTCCAGTATGTACTGCTCATCGTCACTTAGATATATTTTCAACTCGTTTTTGCGTTCTCTGTTTGCCATTTTTGTGTCCTTTCTGTAATGAGATTCTGAAAGAATTTTACACTATCTTCTATTCCGTTACGGGGGATATTCGTGCAAAAAAATGAGTGAAAAAATCAGAAATTCCAAAAGGATATTTCATGATTTTTGAACGCAGAGGGGGCTAGGGGGAAACTTCCCCCTACAAGCAATTTTTTCAAGTTTCCACTTTTGGGAAAATTGGAAAAATTCAGCCTGTGAGGGAACACAGGCAGTGCTTGCTATGACGTTATACCGACTTTTTCGGCAGCACTGATAAATACGGGATTTGTCCAGAAAAAAGTCGGTATAACTTTTACCTTTTTTGAGAAAGGTAGCCATAGGGGGAACATTACTTTTTCTATAATAGCCACAGGGAATCAAACAGCGGAAGGAGGTGAAACATGAAGGACAACGCATTCCAGCGGCGGCGTGATATAGAACGTATGCTGCTGTCGGGGAAAAAGCTGACCACATCGGAAATGATGAAGATGTACGGTGTCGGCAGGAAAGCCATACGCAGGGATTTTGACATCATAGGCGAAGAACTCCCCGTAGTCACAAAACAGGGATATGACGGAGGATATCTCCTTGCGGACGGTGTGGGGCAGCACCAGAACTCTCTCACGCAGGAACAGTTGGAATGCTTGGAAAAAGTTGCTGTGACCTGTGGTTCAGAGGACAGGAAAATTATTTTATCAATCATACATGAATTTGAACCGTACTGCGGAAGTTATACATAGAAAATAACGGGAGGTGTGGCATGGACACTGCACACCGGAGAATGGAAATCATCAGCATTTTATCCGCCAGAGGGCATACGACAATGAGGGAGCTTGCATGGGAACTGGATGTTTCAAGGCGCACGATAATGAATGATGTTATCGCACTGTCTTTTGACTATCCGGTTTACACAAAGCCAGGCGAGGGCGGCGGGGTTTTTATCACGGAAAATTACAAGCCTTATACCAACACCCTCACACTGACGGAACAGAAAACCCTGTGCGGTTTATATGATAAAGCAGAGGGAAAAGAGAAAGAAATCCTTTTCCGTATCATTCACAAATATGGTGCGGACAAGCTGGAAATATAGGACAGACATATCAAAAATTGAATACATAATCCCGCATATGATTCTGCAATTCTTCCCAACTGTTTGCAGAAAGTTTTTAAGGGATTTTTGGTAAATTGGGGTGCGGATCGCACTCGAAAATAACTAACACAGCGCAAGGGCAGTCACAGACTTATAGGAAAAGTCTGGGCTGTCCTTTTTGTGCGTTTAAGGAGGCATTTATGGCAAAGAGGTATTACTGGCTGAAACTGAAAGCGGACTGGTTTTCAGACAAGCGCATCAAGAAGTTACGTTCCATAGCGGGCGGCGATACACATACGATTATCTACCTGAAAATGATGCTGCTGTCGCTAAAGGACGAGGGGAAACTTTACTTTGAGGGCGTGGAGGACAACTTCGCTTCGGAGATTGCCCTTGCGCTCGACGAGGACGCAGAGAATGTGAAGCTGACGCTTGCATTTTTACAGCGGCATGGGCTGATAGAGATTGGCGATGATGACGAGTACCAGCTCACGGAAGTGCCGACAATCATCGGCTCGGAAACAGCTTCGGCTATGCGTGTGAGGGAGCATAGGGAACGGAAAAAGCAGCTTGCAACAGAGGGCAGGCTGTTACAATGTAACACGGCTGAAACAGGCTGCAACAATCTGAAACAGATTTGTAGCGTAGAGAGAGAGAAAGAGTTAGAGAGAAAGAAAGAGTTAGAGAAAGAGGGAGAGGGAGAGAACGGAACGCCCGCCCCCGCCGCTTATGGGAGATTCCATAATGTTTTCCTCTCTGATGCGGAGGGTAGTGTCAAATCTACCCCTATGTTTTTTATTACAAACCTTATATTTTCAAGGATTACACCACTTTTTCAAAAAAAGCAATGACCTCCCTTTTTTGTGTAAATACTATTACCAACCCACAAACACTGAAAGGAAAATCACTGCTTATGGATATTATTCCCTATTTACTCTCTCTGATTCAATCTCTTTACCAGCAAAACTGCTGGCTGAGCAATTTTATCTGCAGATATATCCCTCTTAAACAGTGGGCGTTTGATGATTCCCACTCCCCTAAATACCAGAAATTTAAAATTGATGAACTCCCACTCGTTACTGACTTCCACCAGGACTAGACTTATAAAGATCTCATCCCTTACTACGAAAAGCGCTATGGTAAAAAGATTCGTCCTGTCAGCCGCCGTTCACAATGCGATATTCCCGATGACTGTTCCTGCCCCCGTTGTAATGCCCCAAAGCCTTTTTTATATAGGAATAATGGCTCCAAAGGACAGCTTCTGTGCAAGGTCTGCTCTGCCAGATTCTCCCCGGACGAAAGCCGCTTCTCCTCCGTAAAACTGCGCTGTCCCCACTGCGGCAACTCCCTCGTCCCAAAGAAAGAACGCAAACACTTCATCCTCCACAAATGCGTCAATCCTAAATGTCCTTACTACCTCCACAACATCAAAAAGGTAGACAAGGATGATCTGAAAGAGGATTACGCCAAAAATAAGTATAAACTCCACTATATCTACCGCGAATTCACAGTGGATTTCTTCCGCATGGATTTAAACTCCCTGCCTAAAAACGCCTCTTCCCTGAAATTCACTAAGCATAACGCACATGTCATGTCCCTGTGCCTTACTCTCCATGTTAACCTTGGGCTCTCCCTGCGCAAAACCTCTCAGGCACTGAAAGACCTCTACAACATCACCATTTCTCACCAGCAGATCGCAAACTACTGTAAGACTGCTGCTATCTGCATCAAGCCCTTCATTGACCACTATCCTTACGAAAAAGGGGATGTGTTCACCGCTGATGAAACTTACATCAAAATCCGCGGCATCAAAACCTATGTCTGGCTTATCATGAATGCCGCAACCCGCTCCATCATTGGCTACCAGGTATCTGACAACCGCGGCGTTGGTCCCTGTATCCTCGCCATGCGTATGGCCTTCCGGGGACTTAAAAAGCTGCCTGAAAAGTTCAGATTCATCGCTGATGGCTACAGCGCTTATCCACTTGCCGCCATGGAATTCGCAAAAAAATTCGGAAAGGATTTTACGTTCAAAATTACACAGGTAATCGGGCTTACCAATGACGATGCTGTTTCTACAGAACACCGCCCGTTTAAACAGATGATCGAACGCCTCAACCGCACCTATAAGGCTTCTTACCGTCACACAAACGGCTTTGACAACATCGACGGAGCTAACTATGACCTGGCTCTCTGGGTCGCTTATTACAACTTTCTACGCCCACACAAACACAATAAATACAATGTCCTCAACGGGGTGGAAATGCTGCGGGGCGCTGACAACATGCCAGGCAAATGGCAGCTTCTCATCTTCCTCGGCCAGCAGACCATCCTGAATATGCAGAAAAACGGCACTGCTACACTGGAGCGGAGCTGTTGTCAATAGAACCGTGGAATAACGCAACCGCCGCCAGGCGGTGAGGATATGCCGCGAAAGTCTATTGACATAAGGCTCACGGATTATCCTGTTAAGCAAAAAAGGGGCAACTGCGCCCTTTTCCTGCCATCCGGCGAGGACGGGTTCGGGCAGAGCCCGAAAATGGGTCAAGGGACTGGTCCCTTGTAGGGTTTGGGGCAACGCCCCAAGGTCTTAACTCACTAATATCTGCAATTTTCAAGGTTCGAGTGAGCTTATTTTTTTCAGCTCAGTTTTTCATAGATCACTTGACACTACCATGCGGAGATTAACGGTTTGAAATCGGAACTGCCCGACAAGTGGGAATATTACATTGACCGCTTGTCTTTACATATCGCTTCAAGCGGGAAACAGTACAATAACCATGCCGCCACGATTTACAAATGGACGCAGGAGGACATTGGAAAGGCAGCACCAAAGAAAGGGATGCCTGATTATTCATACAGTGAGGAGGACAGCTTATGAACGGTTTAACTGATACGGTTCTGAAAATGATGGACACCACGCAGGAGCCAGAGGATTACAAAGGGAAGGACGGACTGCTGTACTGTGGGAAATGCCATAAACCGAAAGAAGCCTATTTCCCACAAGGGAAGGCATTGTTTGGGCGTGACCGTCACCCGTCTGAATGTGACTGCCGCAGGGCAGAGCGTGAAAGGCTGGAAAAAAGGAAGGCGGACGAAAAGCACAATGCCGAAGTGGAACGTCTGAAACGGGAAGGCTTTTCCAATCCTGCCATGCGTCACTGGACTTTTGAAAATGACAACGGGAAATGCCCGCAGATGGGGAAAGCGTACTCTTATGTGGAGAAGTGGGAAACGGTACGGTCTGAAAACCTCGGTTACTTACTGTGGGGGAATGTTGGATCGGGGAAAAGCTATTTTGCAGGCTGTATCGCCAATGCCCTCATGGAGAAGGAAATACCCGTCTGCATGACGAACTTTGCAACGATTTTGAACAACCTTTTCTACGGCTCTGAAAACAGGAATGAGTACATCATAAAGCTTTGTTCCTATCCCCTGCTAATCCTTGATGATTTCGGCATGGAGAGGGGGACAGAATACGGACTTGAGCAGGTCTACAACGTGATAGACAGCCGGTATATCAGCAAAAAACCGTTAATCGCAACAACGAACCTTACGCCGGAGCAGCTTAGGAATCCGGAGGACGTGCCGCACGCATTTATGGCAAGCTGCTTGAAATGTGTGTGCCTGTCCGCTTTACAGGCGGCGATTTCCGCAAAATAACGGCACGGCAGAAAATGGAACGCCTAAAGAAACTCATGGAGGGAGGCAAAATTCAGTGAAAGAAGTTCCTATTTGGGAAAAGAGCAACCTGAGTCTGGAAGAAGCGGCAGCTTATTCAGGAATTGGTGTCAATAAACTGCGTGAACTTACCAATGAAAAAAACTGCCGATTCGTTTTGTGGGTTGGCAATAAGCGGTTAATCAAACGCCGCCTGTTCGACCAGTATATCGAGCAGGAATATTCTATCTGACAATGACAGTTATCTCATTTCTTGCAGTTTTTGTGAAATTTGTGGTGTAAAATCAGCTTTGATATGGTACAATGGATGAGTCATATCAAGGCTCTTTCCACTACGGAAAGGAGTTTGAAAATGTCTGAGAAACGGAAAGACAATAAAGGACGAATCTTAAAGACAGGGGAGAGCCAGAGAAAAGACCTGATTTATCAGTACCGTTATACGGATATCCACGGAAAGAGACAAACTGTTTATTCCTCTGATTTGAAGGAACTGCGGGAAAAGGAAAAGGTAATCCAAAAGCAGCTTGATGATGGGATTGATTATGCCGCCGGAGAAGTTACCGTTATTGCCCTCTTGGAGCGTTATATCAGTCTGAAACAGGGTGTACGCTACAATACCAAAGTCGGATACAATTTTGTGCTGAATCTGATTAAGAAAGAAGATTTCGGCTACCGACAGATAAGGGATATTAAGGTATCGGATGCCCAGCAGTGGATCATGAAATTGCATAATGACGGAAAAGGGTACAGTACCATTACAAGTGTCAGGGGCGTTGTAAAACCTGCATTTCAAATGGCTTACAATGAGGATATTATCCGAAGAAATCCGTTTGATTTTAAGCTGGTTGATGTTGTGCCAAACGATTCACAAAAACGTATCGCCATGACAGAGGAACAGCAGGAACTTTGGATGGGGTTTATCCGAAATGATAAAACCTATGCAAAGTATTATGATGAATTTGTTGTGCTGTTGGGAACGGGAATGCGTGTCAGCGAATTTTGTGGCTTGACAAAAAGTGATTTAGATTTTGAAAACCGGAAAATCCGTGTGGATCATCAGCTTGTCAGAGAACGTGGCGGGAAATATTATGTTGAGAAAACAAAGACTGAGTGCGGATGCCGCTTTATCCCCATGACAGAGGATGTCTATCGGAGTCTGAAAAAAATCCTTACTCACCGCAAGAGTTTAAAGACAGAAATGATTGTTGATGGATATAGTAGCTTTCTTCTGCTGGACAAGGATGATAAACCAAAAGTAGCGTTGCATATCGAAAATGAAATGCGTTGGGCAATGAAGAAGTACAAGAAACTTTATCCTGATAGACCGTTGCCACACATCACACCTCATGTATTCCGTCATACGTTCTGCACAAATATGGCAAACGCAGGTATGGACATTAAGACCTTACAGTATGTAATGGGGCATTCCGATGTAGGCGTTACACTGAATGTTTATACTCATGTCAGTTATGACCGTGCGGCGGAGCAGATGGCGAAGATCTTAGACTTCAAAGAATTGGATACGCAAGGAAAACATAGAAAATCAGGTTGAGAAGTACACTAATCTACTACACCAGTTACTACACCATTTGCCCGTGAATTTGCGTAGATTTATAACGAATTACGCAGATTAAGGGTAAAAAACCAAAAATGAAAAAAGTGCCAAAAAGCTTGAAAAATCAAGGTTTGAAGGCTTATGAAGGGATATAAAAGATATGATTAAAATATTATTCGTCTGCCACGGCAATATTTGTCGCAGCACAATGGCCGAGAGTGTTATGACCCATCTCGTAAAACAAAAGAAACTAGAAAATTTATTTTATATCAACTCTGCTGCCACAAGTCGTGAGGAGATTGGAAATCCTCCCCACTATGGCACTGTGAATAAGCTTAGAGCAGTTGGTATACCACTAATTCCGCACCGTGCAGTCCAGATGACAGCGCAGGATTACATTGCATATGACTATCTAATTGGAATGGATACCGCCAACATTCGCAATATGACACGCATTGCAGGCGGTGATCAGGACAGTAAAATCTATAAACTCCTCACCTTTGCCAATTCTGGCAGAGATGTAGCCGACCCTTGGTATACAGGAGATTTTGACACAACTTATACAGATATCAATGAAGGGTGCACAGCATTTCTCAAATATTTAATGGAACGTGCCAAGTAATTTAGACTGCATAGTGCATATTCTTTTCCCGCACTTTTTTAATTTCCAAATGGTCTACAATCAAATTCTTAACTTTCTGCACTTTCTCTTCGCTGTAATCTTCATCATAAGCAATCCGCAACTTCTCTGCTTTGATTACAGCGCAGTTTTTTTCGATATCAAAAATGCTGTCCTCCATATGAAATCCCACTGTTAAAATTTCGTTATAATCATCTTCTGCAAAACAGATATTGATTTCTTCGCTGCTAAAAAAATCAATATTCCTGTTTTTGACAAACATTGGTGCACCATTTTTAAAGCAGATGCTTATATCATAATTTTCCTGTGCCAAATTAATAATATTCAGGTCTTTAATCGCACTGCGAAAACTCTCTCCGCTGTTCACCTCGAATGCGATTGCTCTAAGACAGTCATAATTTAAATCAACCTTTCTGGAAAAAGAGACAATCGGCTCAATCTCATGATAATACTCTTTTCCCAATTTGTCATAGAGGTATGTTCTAATCTCATCTGCCGATGGATATTCAAACCGAAAATGATAATGAAAGCGTCCTGGACGATTGACAATGAAATCGTTGAGCTTTCTAATATCATTACATGTAATGACAAAAAGCTTCTTTCCCTGCGACATTCCGTCAAACAACCCCAGCAGCGCTGCCTGCGGTTCCACCTCACCATCAGACGCCTTAATATCGGCAAACGTCTTATCAAACTCGTCAAAAAGCACCATAACACGCTGGTCAATCGCTTCTATATAGGAGGCAATCCCTGGAATATATTGGTCCACCAAAATAATTGGAATCCTTTTTTTCACTGCCTCTACAGACAAAATTTTTGCAAACATAGATTTTCCTATGCCTTTGCAGCCACTCAAAATCACTCCAAGATTTCTGTCAAACTTTTCATAAGTCCGCAGAACTTTCTGCACTTTCTTAGTATGCTCACCATATATTTTGTTCTCTTTTAAGCGAATATCTGCATACTCTTCCAGATAAAAGCCTGACATTTTCTCAAATTTTACAATATATGCCCTGGCCGGCAGCTCATTATACGTCATTACAGTATCATTGTAAATCTCAACTTTTGTTCCAATTTTTATTGCTTTCATTATGCTTCCTCCTCGTACCTCAGTTTTTATCTTTCCCTGTTTAGATGTCTGTGCGTATAAAAATATCCTTTAGTTGACACAGACTTGTTTCTACTAAAGGATATCTGACTTTTAGCATTTTGTCATTAACCGAATGGTCCACACATTTTAGAAACGACTCAGAAAATGCAATTCATTTTTATGGAACAATAATTTTCCCCGCTACCGCACATGCTGCGGCAGTCTTTGGCGATGCCAGATAGATATTTACCTTTGAAGTTCCCATACGCCCGAGGAAATTACGATTATTTGTCGCTATGACAGTTTCTCCATCTGTCAAGATACCGCCTGTCCTGCCACAGCAAAGACCACAACTTGGATGGGTGATAATCGCACCCGCCTCCGCCAACACTGCTAATGTACCATTTGTAACAGCTTCCTGATAAATCTTACGACTTGCCGGTGTGACAATCAGTTTTACAAAAGGTGCCACATGCTTTCCTTTCAATACTTCTGCTGCCGCCATTAAATCCTCAAGTCTTCCATTTGTACAAGAGCCAATAAATACTTGATCAATCTCTCTATCCACAAGTTCTGAGACAGGTTTTACATTGTCCACATTCGATGGACATGCCATCGCTGGAACAAATTCCTCCGCTTTGTACTCTATCACCCTACAATACTGTGCATCTGCATCTCCAACCAAATCTCGCTCTTTCTCTGTCAGTGCTATTTTACAGTATTCTGCTGTTTTCTCATCTGGTGTAAAAAGTGCACACTTCGCACCCGCCTCAATTGCCATATTGGACATACACATTCTTGATGCCACTGTCATATTTTCAACAGTATCCCCTGTAAACTCCAATGCCTTATAGGTCGCACCATCTGCTCCCAGATCGCCTATCAATTTTAAGATGATATCCTTTGCCATAACATTTTCTGGCAATTTTCCAGTGATATTGACCTTGATTGTCTCTGGCACACGAATCCAGAGCGTTCCAGTGCCAAGAATACTCGCCATCTCTGTGTATCCAATTCCCGATGAAAATGCACCAACGCATCCATAAGTTGTCGTGTGGCTGTCTGTGCCAAACACAATATTTCCTGGTTTGACATAGCCTGCTTCTGTTATCAGTTGATGGCAGATTCCATCGGAACGATGAATATTTTTCATACCATACTTCTCAACAAACTCATTGCCGATACGAAAATGTCTAGTGTCATCCACTTGACTTGCAGGCACCAAATGGTCATAAATCAGTACAGCTTTGTCCGCATCCCATATTTTTGTAAATCCCATCTCCTCAAACTTGGATGCCACAAACGGTATAAAAATATCATGAATCATTACACGGTCCACATTTACTGTTACAATCTCGCCAGGGTGAACCTCTTTGTCAATATTATTTCTTATAATTTTTTCTATAATCGTTGAACCCATATGCCCCTCCTTAGATTGTATAGTCATTTGTACTGTTTAACTTCTGCATTGCTTTTACAAGTCCGCCTGCATTGAGAATATCAACCAAATTCTGCGGAAGAGACGTAATTGGATACCGATTACCCTGATATTCTATCGCTTCGTTAATCGCAACGGTTATTTTCTCGCCTTCCTTTACATCACTCTGAAGCTTGTCATTCTCGATCAGCAACAGACCATTGTTGATAGCATTACGGAAAAAAATGCGTGCAAAAGATTTTGCAATCACGCACTTGACACCAAGTGCCTTAATAATTTCTGGCGCCTGTTCTCTTGAGGAACCACAACCAAAATTTTTGCCCGCAACAATTATATCGCCTTCCTTTATCTGCCCTGCAAGTTCTGGACGCAACGGCGAAAACGCATATGGTGCCATGTCTTGAACGGTCTTTAACGCCAAGTATTCTGTCGGAATTATAATATCCGTATCAATATCATCACCCAAAATCCATATTTTTCCTGTAAATTGATCCATTTTTCTATTTTAAACTCCTTTTTTAATTATAACATGTCCGCTGTTGCAATCGCACCCCTTATCGCGGACGCTGTCACGGTCGCTGCTGATGCAAGGTACACAAAAGAATCCTTGTGCCCTGCACGCCCTTTAAAGTTCCGCGTTCCGGTACTGATCAGCACTTCTCCTTCACCGATAACGCCTTGACAACTTCCCCAACACACACTACAGTTTGGATTCATTACTATCGCACCTGACTCCATAAAAGTATCAATAATCCCTTCTTCTAATGCCTGTCGGTATACGGCTGCACTTGCTGGAACCACCAAAAATCTGACAAGCGGATGCACCTTTTTCCCTCGAATTAATTCCGCACCAACCCGCAAGTCTTCTATCCGTCCGTTATTACAAGAGCCTAAAAATGCTTGGTCAATCTGTGTGCCCACACACTCTTTCGCATCGACAACACTATCCACAAAATGCGGCTTCGCTACAATCGGTTTAATTGTTGCCAAATCAATCTCATACACCTTTGCAAATTGTGCATCCACATCACTCTTAAAAACATGTTTTGGTTCTCTGCCATGCTCTTTCAAATAATCTAGTACTATCTCATCTACCTCCATCAATGCAGTCTTTGCTCCTGCCTCCACACAGAGATTACAAATACAAATTCTATCACTCATACACAGCGTTTTTAATCCTTCACCGCCAAATTCCATCGCCATATAATTTGCGCCGTTTGCACCTATCATACCAATAATGGACAAAATTAAATCTCTTGCATAAACGCCATCATTTAGTTTCCCTGTCAAATTGAATTTCAACGTCTCTGGTACCAAAAGCCAAGATTTGCCTGTCACCATTGCATAGAGATAATCGGTACAGCCTACACCAGTTCCAAATGCGCCGACAGCACCATAAGCACATGTATGGCTATCCGCACCAAATATTAATTCTCCACTTGTAACATGATTCTCCATCATCACCTGATGACATACCCCTGCGCCCTCATAAAATTTAATATTATGTTTCTTCGCAAAATCACGCATTTTCTTGTGCGATGCCGCTGTCTTAACACTGTCACATGGCACATTATGATCCACAATCCATACCAATTTACTAACATCTGCTATCTGTGGATTTTTCAGTTTATTATACATATCAATCGTAAGATGTGTCGTTCCATCATTGCTCATTAGACGGTCAAGCTCCACTGTATGAATATCCCCTGGCTTTACAAACTCTACACCCGCCGCAGCCGCGATAATTTTTTCTGCGATTGTCATTCCCATTTTATTCAACCCCTCCTAATCTCTGTCAAGCGATGCAATCAGCCCGCCTTGGTCCAAAATCCCTTGCATATACTCCGGCAACTTTGTGCAAGAGTACGTTTTTCCATTCACACGCACCACACCCTCTTGCATTGAAAGTTCCATCTCATCTCCTGCATTAACATTATCATACAACTCCTTGCAGACAATGACTGGAAGTCCAATATTAATTGCATTTCTATAAAAAATCCGCGCAAAAGATTTTGCTACAACTGCCTTAACTCCCAATGCCTTTAAAACTGTCGGCGCCTGTTCTCTCGAAGAACCACAGCCAAAATTCTCCGACGCCACAACATAATCTCCCGATTGTACCTGCGATGCAAAATTCGTATCCAACGATTCAAAAGTATGTACTTTCATCTCATCAATTGTAGGATATATAATATACTGCGACGCGATAATCTGGTCCGTATCCACATCCTGCCCAAACTTAAATATTTTTCCCATTGTATATATAACCTTCCTTTCATTAGAAAGCGTTCAAAAATAATTTATACATATTATTTCTGAACAATTCCTTAATTTACAGTTTCTAAATACTGTCACAAAAAATTTATCTTTGCACTTTTTATAGTGTAACAAATTTGTTGCAAAAAAACTAGGATAAATTTTATTGTACCATACTGTTTTTTTGTGTCTGATGTGGTATAGTGATAATATAGAATTGAATAAGGAAGCAAAAGTAAAAATGAAAAGAATACCGAGCGCAATATACATTGCATATTGCATTCCGTTTATTTTAATAGCCTGCGCAACAACGCCAGGAAATAAAGCTCTTGATACATATGCGCCAGAATCCGAGATTACAATTACCTCCACTCAAACTCTAGTTTCAAAAGCTGAGGCCAAAAACAAAGATTACACATCACACTATGATGCAGATATTTGTTATAACATCACTCCCGACTTTATAACAAATAATTCTGAATATTCAATATTTAAATATGAGAAATCTTGTGCTTCCTTTCTATTATACGATGATGAACTCTATCTGCTTGACAACCACATGGGAGGATATGGCATTACAAGCATGGCACTTGCAGACCTTAACAAAGACGCACAATATGAACTCTATTTTACTTTTTCTTGGGGATCTGGCATACACCGTTCACAAATTGGATATTTTGATCCAAACACGAAAAAAGTAACTATATTTGACGATTCTATTTTTATTTCAGACACAATGCTGACTATGGATACCAATGGAAATTTATATGTAAACAGTGTTACTTCTGATTTTTACGAGCAGGATTCTAACGTTGATTTTTCAGTCAAGGCACAGGATAGAATCGGCTCTATTGTCTTGAAACAAAATAAAATAACAGCAGAGATTGACCCAGAGATTTTAAAACAAAAACCATATACGCCTCACCCTTCCAAGATAGAGCGATTAAAATATTTCTTAGAGAAAATATTTTAATCAGACATCTTCTGCATTCAGAAACTATATAAAAATACTAAAATAACAAGAATAATTGCCAAAAACAAATCGCATTAAAATAATAACAAAGGAGCAAAAAACTATGGAAAAACAAATTTTCACAAACGACATTATTTTAAGCTGGCTGCAATACTATTCGCAGACCACGCCAATTGATTTGGAGCATGTCAAAATTATTGACATCACCAAGAAAAACAAAAATGTCATTCCCACTGTTGAGGCACACAAGACAACACTGGTATTTACCAATGCAGGGATTGACGATATCTTCTATCGCCTGTGGAATGCTGGACTTGGCGAGTGTGAAGTATGGTACAATGAAGGTTCTGACCCAAGCGGAGAAATCTTACATAATCAGATTAAGGATATGATTAACCGCGGCATTAACGCTTCGGCTGGAATGCTCATCATCAATCCAAACGCCAGAAATTCCACACGTATTGGACTGAGCAACGAGAAACTTCAGCGCGGATCCATTCATTATGTAGGCAGTGAAATCCGCTCCATTATTCTTAGTAAAATGATGGTTGATCCACAGGACGATATCTGCGTGATTGGCGGTGAGAGCATCGCTATCGAAGCGGCTCTGATCGCAGCGGAAGGCTCCGTTATTGCCGTTGAATACAGCAAAGCTGACCGCTCGACATTAGAGGATAATGTCGCCCATTTTGACCTTCATAACATTAAGATTATTGACCATGTTGATGAAAAAACTATGGCAGAATGCCCTGTGCCCTCACTGGTATTTCTTGTCGCTTCCGCAAGTACAGAGCAGGAGCTTGAGTGTCTCCTAAACATCAATCCCAACATGAATGTTGTCATCTATACGCTGGATTTTAGAACCGCAGCCGCATTGCCTGACACGCTGCATGAACTTGGACTTGCTGACGTGGAAACAATACAAGTTTCTGTGACAAAATTGCGCAGCAACAATACTTTTAAATCTGATCCTGCACCGTGGATTATCACTGCAAGAAGTCGGGAAGACTAAGGAACTGTTAGATTGCTTGTCTTTTCTTAGAAATTAAAATGGGCTGTCGTTAAAGATTTGTATTTACAAAATATCCTTTTTCGACAGCCCATAATATATCATAGGTTATTATAAAATTATCCTGTTGTCACTTCACAAAAAATCCTTTTTTATCCCGTATTTCAATATAAATTTTTTACCTTAAACTCGCGCTCTGTCTCACGTCTTGCGTCCTTCTTTGCAATATCTTCACGCTTGTCATACATCTTTTTACCACGCGCAAGCCCGATTTCCACCTTTGCCTTACCATTTGAAAAATACACTTGCAATGGTACTAATGTATATCCTTTCTCCTTAATCTTTCCCAAAAGTTTATTAATCTCCTGCTTGTGTAGCAAAAGCTTTTTTATGCGCAGCGGGTCTTTATTGAAAATATTCCCTTTTTCATAGGGAGAAATATGCATACCATACACAAACACTTCCGCATTCTCAATACGGATAAATGCCTCTTTAATACTGCACTTGCCCATGCGCAGAGATTTTACCTCTGTGCCATGAAGCGCAATACCACACTCATATTTCTCTTCTATAAAATAATCATGATATGCCTTTTTATTATTTGCAACCAATTTCATTGTCTCATTCTTTGCCATGGTCCTCCCCCTCCTGTGGAATGACGAAATCAATCGTCCGCAAAATCTTATCTGTCGCATTGACTTTTACTTTCAAAGTCTGCCCTAACTTATAACGAATATTTGTCGCCTGGCCAACCATCTCATAAGTTTCCTCATCATAATAAAAATAGTCTCCTGGCAACATAGACACATGAATCATGCCCTCAATCGTATTGGGAAGCTCCACATATACTCCCCATGTTGTGATAGAGGAGATAACGCCCTCATAAATCTCTCCGATATGCGCCTCCATAAACTCAACTTTTTTGAGCTTATCAGTCTCACGCTCCGCCTCGTCTGCACGCCGCTCCATCTCAGAGGAATGCTTTGCCACTTCCGGCAAAATTTCATTGTAGTGCTCAATCCGTTTATCGTTTAAGCGCCCGCGAATTTGCTCTTTAATAATACGATGAATCTGCAAATCTGGATATCTTCTAATCGGTGACGTAAAATGACAGTAATAAGGGCACGCCAACCCAAAATGTCCAGTGCAGTTTATTGTATATTTCGCCTGTTTCATGCTTCTCAACGTCAATCTACTAATCAGTGCTTCCTCCGGTGTATCCTCTATTTTTGCCAATAACTTTTGCAGTTCTTTTGGGTGAATTTCCTCCTGTTTGCTTTTAATGGAATACCCAAAATTTCGGATAAATGTACTTAGTTTACTGATTTTTTCTGGATCAGGATTATCATGTGTTCTATACAAAAACGGCAACTCCATCCAATGAAAATGTTCTGCCACTGTCTCATTTGCAATCAGCATAAAATCCTCTATTATCTTTGTCGCCACATTCCGCTCATAGGGCTTTATCTCTATTGGATACCCTTGTTTGTCCAATACAATCTTGCTCTCTGGAAAATCAAAATCAATAGAACCTCTCTTTTTGCGTTTTTCACGCAATATTCCCGCAAGCTCTCGCATTAACTCAAACATTGGAACAAGCTCTTGATATAATTCTATTTCTGTCTCATCCTTGTCCTCAAGAATTTTTTTGACACTTGTATAAGACATGCGTTTGTCAACCTTTATGACGGACTCAATAATCTCATGACTTACCACTTCACCTTTTGCATCGATTGTCATTAGACAACTGAGTGCAAGCCTGTTCTCTCCCACATTTAACGAACAGATGCCATTGGACAATTTATGCGGCAACATAGGAATCACTCTATCCACCAAATACACACTTGTTCCACGCTCTCGCGCCTCCCAGTCCAATGCAGAATTTTCCTGCACATAATTAGTCACATCTGCAATGTGTACCCCTAATTGATAGTACATTCCATCTTTTGTAAGGCTGACCGCATCATCTAGGTCTTTTGCATCCTCTCCGTCAATTGTCACCATCTGCAAGTCGCGCAAGTCACGCCTCCCTGCCATATCTGCTTCAGACACCTCATTTGCCACACGCTCCACCTGATTCATTATCTTCTCCGAAAATTCAGTTGGAAGCTCATAGCCCTTCACAATCGACATAATATCAACACCTGGATCATTCACATGCCCTAAAATTTCTGTGACCTTTCCTTCTGGCTTGCGATTGTTTTTACCATAATCTGTTATTTCACAGACCACTTTATGTCCAGAAACTGCCCCTTTTGAACGCTCCACTGGCACAAAAATATCATCATTAATCTTTGTGTTATCTGGAATGACAAAGCCATAGTTTTTGTTGCTCTTATCATAGATACCCACAATCTGCCGCATACCTCTTGACAGAATTTCAATAACCTGTGCCTCCTGTCTTCTGCCATTCTGCCCTGACAAAAGCGCCACCTTGACAGTATCTTTGTGAAACGCCCCGTTTACAAAATCCTCGGGAATATACAAATCCTCGTCTCTGCCGTCAATCTCAACAAATCCGAAACCCTTTGGATGACTGATAAAAGTTCCTATCAGCTCTTTATCCGAGTGCTTCGCCTTGATAAACTTTCCCTTCTTAGTAAGTGAAAGCCTGCCCTCCGCCAACAACTCATTTAAAATACGATTTAGTTCGCCCCGATCCTCCTTTGACACTTGCAACATCACTGCAAGTTCCTTTTCCTTCATTGGCACATAAAATTCTGCTGCCACCAGGTCCATAATCACTTTTTTCCTTTTATCAGACATTCAAATCCCCCTTTCAAAAATAATTGAATAAAAATATCAAAAAACACTCTTTTACAAGAGTGTTTCAAGGTTTTATCTTAAATATATCTAAAAGTTAATATTTAAAACAACTGCCAGCAGCATAAATACAATACCCAAAATCTTGGTAAGCTTAACGAGTGCTCCCTCCATGGACCGTCCTTTATTTCTGCCCCAATAAGTCTCAGCAGCTCCGCTGATTGCACCAAGTCCTGCGGATTTACCTTCCTGCATTAAAACAATCACTGTAAATGCAATAGAAACCACTATTAAAATAATAGTAAGAATAATTCTCAATACCGCCATCTTTACACCTCCTTATCGACAGCCTATAGACTTTTGTCCAATAAGCCTGCAACAAAATTTAGTTTATCATACATTCCTGCATATTTCAACTGTTTTTTAACTTTTCTATAGTCTTGCTGTTTATACATGGTTATCAACTATACATAAAATATTTTTTCGTCTTCCAAGCGAATACAGGCAAGTTTTGCTTCCGACTTTCTATCTCGAAATGTGCACCCACAATCAATATCATAAAATTTACAATCTTTTTCTTGATCGTAATATTGAAAGACACTTCCATTATTGTAAGCAAAACATTCTTTAATTATAGTAGGCGTATGTCCTGCGATAATCGTTCCATGCTGTACTCCGCCAAACATAAAACTCTCATCTCTCGCATAGAGATAAAATTTTTTTAAACTGCCAAAACGTTTGCTAATGTTTTCAACTTTTTCAGTATATCCTGCATGAACAATAATATATATCCTATTTTTAAACATTTGTTTGTAATAGTAGGGCATCTGTCGGATTCTCGCTGACCATCTACACAAATCATACATTGTAATACAATGGTGTTCTAACAAAGAGCCAATTGTACCATACAAATCAAAATAGGAAACAGACAATGCCTTGCGCTGCATAAAATATTTTACAGACTTGTACAATGCTGTAGCGTCTGCATTTGAAGCAAAATCGGTACCCAGTTCCTCGCTGCGATCAAGCAAAAGCATTAAATCCACATAAGTCGCAAATTCTTCTTCATGATTTCCACATAACAGCAAAACATTAGGCGGACACTGCTCTATCCATTTCAGCATCTCATAACTCTGTGGTCCCCTGTCTATATAATCACCTGCCATAATGAGCTGGTCTGTGTCGGAAAAGCCAATTTTTTCGAGCATGGAAAGAAAATATTTATAACAACCGTGAAGGTCACTCATTACATAGGTGCTCACATGAACACCTCCTTTCAATCCCTTTAAAGATTCTAATTCCTCCCATACCATTTTCCTATTATCCCATAAAACAGCATCTAACACAACAAACTGCTAGTACTGTATCCACACACGCATCTCACCCTCGCCGCGATTACACCACGCGTAATATGGAATCCATCGAAGCATCACATCTTCATAATGCGCAGGCATATATTCCCGATATAAAGTATTTTTTGAAGATGTGCCCAAACGCCGTTTCCCTGGAACTCTTAGAGTCGCCATTAAATGACCTAGCTCCTCTGTCATCTCCACAGCAATGTTCTGGCAACCTGTTCCAATACGGTCTATATCTGCCTTGTACAGATGCAAATTTTTGCCATTGTCTGCTTCTTCCATACAATATACAATAGGTCCTCTCACAAACGTTACTTTTCCAATATCCTCACACACGCGCTCATCAGCAGTTACCATATGAACGCCCATTGAGAAATCAAGAGAAATGCTGTCCTCTGTCTGCCACTCTCCGCGCAGATACAGATAACCGTCCTGCACAAAGACTTCCTGCAAATTGTTCTGCGAAACCTGTAAACTTTCACCTTCTGTCTTCCATGCAATATCTGTAGAAAGGCCACCACAAATTACTTTTGCATTTCCGCCATCACTCCATCCAGGGATTCGCATTGCCAAAGTACATGGTACTGTCTTCTGCGTCTGAATATGCACAGACACATGACCATTCCAAGGCATTTCTGTCTCCACTTTCAAATTTATCTCTTGTGAGCCTATCTTTTTTGTCAACACACTACCCATATACAGATGAAACCACAAAGTATCCTCCCGCTCTGTATAGGCATAAGATGCGACCGAACTGACAATGCGCGCAATATTAGGCGGACAACAAGCACAGCCAAACCATTTCTGGCGAACAGGTTTTACATGACTTTTTCTACTGTCTTTATAACATGCCTCGGGCAGCACTTCCAACGGATTGACATAGAAAAAACTCTTTCCATCTAATGCCATACCACTCAAAACAGTATTGTATAACGCCAGCTCACAGACATCAGCATAGCGGCTTTCCGCCTTAATTTCTAGCATTCGCCTTGCAAAGAATGCCAATCCAATTGCCGCACAAGTTTCCGAATAAGCTGTGTCGTTTGGTAAGTCAAACGGAAAAGAAAATGCTTCCCCATGACTTGTACCACCAATCCCACCAGTCACATAAAGTTTCTCTCGCACAATGCTCTCCCAAAGTCGCTGACAAGCCGCATACATACCGTCATCTAGTGTCAGACGCGCCACATCTGCCATACCAGAATAGAGATAAACTGCTCTGACCGCATGTCCCACTGCCTCACTCTGTTCGCGGACAGGTTTGTGTGCCTGATAATATGCGTAACGCTCCTCATTCTCATCAAATTTTGGCAGTTGCTCCGCGCTGTCTTCAAGTGCGGCACGTTTTTGCTCTTCCTGATCAAAATAGTAAGGTTTTGTTCCTCGCTGGTTCAAAAAAAATTGACTAAGTTTAAGATATTTGTCCTCACCCGTCACCTCGTAAAGACGAACAAGTGCCATCTCAACAATCTCATGTCCTGGATACCCTTTGCAACCGCCCTCCTGTGGACCAAAATACACAGCCACATAATCAGCATATCGACGCGCTACATTCAATAATTTATCTTTTCCCGTCGCCTGATAATACGCTATAGCACCCTCTATCAAATGCCCTAGGCAATACAACTCATGATGATCTTTTAAATTTGTAAATGCTCTATCCATACCATTGATAATATAATAAGTATCCAGATAACCATTTTCCAACTGTGCAGCACACACCAAATCAATCGCCTCATCTGCTGTCTGTTCTAACTGTGCATCTGGATGCTGTATTAAAGAATATCCCACAGCCTCAATCCACTTACTGAAATCACTGTCCTGAAATACAAAACCATAAAACTTGTCAGGTTCTGGATTTGCTGGGTCCGCTGGAAGTGTATTAAACCCTCGAAATGTATAATTTGGCGCCACATATGATTTCCCCATCTCTTGTTTTTTTTGCATCATGCGTCCCGCTGCGCGAAAATTATGCATACAGTAACTTGGCGCCGCATCTGCAATTCGATCATTCAATGCCTCCCATTGATACGGAATTACTTCCTTGCGCACAAGTTCTTGTTCCCTGTGCCAAAAGACATCCGTAATTGTCACTTGTTTCAAATCTAAAGGTCTACTAAATGTTTTTGTATTCATTTTTTCTCTCCTATTTAATCGTCTTTTATAAGATAATTAAATGTCTTTTATTTCTTTACAGTTTTTTACTTGGATTATTTAATAAACATTGCATCCCCAAATGAAAAAAATCGATATCGTTCCTGAACTGCTTCTTTGTATGCATTAAGCACTTTCTCCCGCCCAGCAAGCGCCGATACAAGCATGATTAACGTGGATTCCGGCAAATGAAAATTCGTTATCAGTTTGTCAAGCACTTTAAATTGATAACCAGGATAAATAAAAATTTCTGTATCGCCACTTCCTGCCCTAACTTTTCCATCTTCCTCAGCAGCGCTCTCTATTGTACGGCAGCTTGTAGTACCAACACAAATCACCCTGCCACCTGCCTGTTTTGTACTGTTAATCATATCCGCAGCTTCCTGTGTTACCTGATAAAATTCTGAATGCATATGATGATTGAGAAGATTTTCTTCCTTGACAGGACGAAAAGTACCCAACCCAACATGAAGCGTCACATATGCTATTTTTACCTTTTTTTCGTGAACTTTTTTTAATAAATCTTCCGTAAAATGTAATCCTGCTGTCGGTGCCGCAGCCGATCCTTCCTGTTTGGCATAGACTGTCTGATATCGGTTTTTATCTGCAAGTTTATGTGTAATATAAGGAGGTAATGGCATCTCTCCTAACTTGTCAAGCACTTCCTCAAAGATTCCTTCATATTGAAATTGAATCAGTCGATTCCCTTCATCAACCACATCCAGAACCGTTCCAGTAAGCAAACCATCACCAAAATTGATAACAGCACCTTTTCGCGCTTTTTTTCCAGGTTTGACAAGCGTTTCCCAAAGATCTTTTTCGCGGCGTTTGAGTAGGAGCACCTCAATAGATGCTCCTGTTTCTGCTTTTACGCCCATCAGTCTTGCTGGGATAACTTTTGTGTTGTTTAGTACCAGACAATCTCCCTCACAGAGATACTCTATAATATCTGTAAATACTCTGTGCTCTATCTTTCCGGTCTTTTTATCAAGCACCAAAAGTCTGGAACTCGATCTGTCCTCCAGCGGGTCCTGTGCAATCAACTCTGGCGGCAAATCAAAATAAAAATCTTTTTTCCATAATTCCTTCATACGATACCTTTAAACATACTATGCTCTAAGCTCAATGCCAAGCCCTTCCAGACCATTTAAGATTTTCTTCATGGCGCTTGACACATCGCTCTCCTCAAGAGTTCTATCCTTTGCACGAAATGTAATCGAGTAGGCAACCGATTTATAACCTGATTTAATCTGGCTTCCCTCATAGATGTCAAACAATTGATACGCTTCAAGAATTTTTCCACCGCGCTGCTCAATAATCTTTTCAATATCTCCTACCAGAATATTCTTCGGCACTACCATGCTGATATCACGCGACACAGCGGGATACTTTGCAATACCTTCGTATTTTCTATCAAAAGAAGCAAACGGAAGGATTTCTGGCATATCAAGCACTGCCACATACACCTTTGTGTCAATATCATAGTTATCTGTAACTTCTGGGTGTACTTCGCCCAGGTACCCAATTACATTTTTCTTATACTGAATCAAAGCTTGACGTCCTGGATGAAGGAATGGCTTTCCCGCATTTGGATCATAGGTAATTTTTTTCGTCATACCAACACTTTCCAGAAACTCCTCCACAACACCTTTCATTGTAAAGAAATCGCCCTCGCCATACATACCAAGTGTAAATTGCATCCGCTCGTCTGGATAGTCCGTCACAGGCAGACTTTTCGGAATATAAATATTTCCGAGTTCATAGAGACGCACATTCTTATTTCTACGATTAAAGTTCAACGCCAGTGATGTCAAAATTCCATTGAGAGAAATCGTCCGCATAATTGAGAAGTCCTCTCCTAAAGGATTGGCAATCGTCACCGTCTGACGCAGCGAGCTATCCGCTGGAATCAAAAGTTTGTCAAACACCTTCGGACTCTCAAATGAATAGCACATTCCCTGTGAAAATCCACAATATTCCGCAATATCTCGCGCTTTCTCCTCCACTCTCAACTTAAAGGACAGTTTTCCTGTCGTGGCTTCGCCTGTTGGAAGCGTTGTCGGAATCTTATCATACCCATAAAATCTAGCAACCTCCTCCGCAATATCCGCAAAACACGCAATATCCTGTCGAAAAGACGGCGCTGTAATCATGCCTGTGCTCTCATCATATGCAAGCTCCAATCGGCGAAATATCTCTAGCATTTCCTCCTTTGCAATATCTGTGCCAAGGAATCTATTAATTCGCTCTGGCTCAAATTGAATCTGCTTAAGCTCTGAAAAAGGCTCTTTCACATCTACAATTCCGCCTACAACCTCACCGCATCCAAGCTCCTCAATCAACTGACATGCTCTGTTGATTGCCGCCTCTGCATTTCTTGGGTCAAGCCCCTTCTCAAAAATACTGGATGCTTCTGTTCGCAGTCCTACTCTTTTGGAGGACTTTCTAATATTCGCGCCATTAAAAGTAGCTGCCTCAAACAACACTGTCTGTACGTCATCTGTAATCTTTGAATTTTCACCGCCCATAATACCTGCAAGACCGATTTCCTTCTCCGCATCACAGATCATTAACATCTCAGAATCAAGCTTTCTTATCTGTCCATCAAGAGTCTGAAATTCGTCGCCTTCCTTCGCGCGTCTTACAATAATCTTATTTCCAGATACATTTTTTAAATCATATGCATGCATTGGCTGTCCATACTCCATCATGACATAGTTTGTGATATCAACTAAATTGTTGATTGGACGAATACCACATGCCGCAAGTCTTCGCTGCATCCATTCAGGCGATGGTGCAATCTGAATGTTTTTGCATACTCTTGCACAGAAGCGTGTACAGAGATCTCTGTCCTTTATTTCCACAGAAATATATTGATTAACATCTTCATTATTTCCCTTCACATCTACAACGGGCGGCACAAATGACTTTTGGAATGTAGCTGCTGCCTCCCGTGCAATGCCTAAAATACTATAGCAATCCACACGATTTGAAGTCACTTCGTATTCTACCACCGTGTCACGAAGTCCAAGTGCCTCAACGGCATCCTCTCCTGGCGTCACGGGTTTCTGGAATACATAGACGCCATCTTCCGGTGCTTCTGGATACATATCACGGCTGGAACCAAGCTCTTCAATCGCACACATCATGCCGGCTGACTCAACACCGCGCAATTTCCCTGCCTTGATTTTAATGCCGTTCTCCGGCAATGGACCGCCGTCATGTCCACCAGCTACCCTTCCGCCATCAAGAACTGTCGGAACGTAATCCCCTTCCTTTAAATTCTGTGCGCCTGTCACAATCTGCACAGTCTCTGCACCCACATTGACCTGGCAGATAATCAACTTATCCGCGTCTGGATGGCGCTCTATCTTTTCAATGTGTCCCACTACAATTTTTTCCAGATTTTTGTCCAGTCGCACAAATCCTTCTACTTTTGTCCCTGAGAGTGTCATGGCATCACAATATTCTTTGTCCTCACAAGAAAGCTCAGGTACATATGCCTTAATCCATGATAATGGTGTGTTCATTTTATCCTCCAATCTATGACACTGTGTCACATTTCCAATTATTCTCCATCATTAAAACTGCTTTAAGAAACGAATATCATTTTCATACAAAAGCCGCATATCGTCTATCTCATACTTTAAAAGTGCGATTCGCTCCAAACCGACACCAAATGCAAAACCAGTATATTCCTCTGGGTCAATATTGCACATCTTTAAAACTTTAGGGTGAACCATGCCACAACCCAAAATTTCTATCCAACCCTCACCTTTGCAGAAACGACATCCACTTCCACCGCACTTAAAACATGATACATCCATCTCGGCAGACGGCTCTGTAAATGGAAAATGATGTGGCCTAAACTTCACTTTTGTGTCTTCGCCAAACAACTCCTTTGCGAACTCTGCAAGTGTTCCCTTCAAATCAGCAAATGTAATATTTTTGTCAATTACAAGTCCCTCAATCTGATGAAAAGATGGCGAGTGTGTCGCATCCACCTCGTCCGCGCGGAATACACGCCCTGGCGCAATCATTCTAATTGGCAGCTTTCCTTTTTCCATCTCATGAACTTGTACACCAGAAGTCTGCGTCCGTAACAAAATATCATTGTTGATATAAAAAGTATCCTGTTCATCTTTTGCTGGGTGATCTGCAGGAATATTTAAGGCCTCGAAATTATAGTAATCCTTCTCTACCTCAGGTCCTTCCACAACCTCATAACCCATTCCAATAAAAATACGCTCTACTTCTTCCAACGCAATCGTATTCGGGTGGCGATGACCCACACTATTTTTCTGTGCAGGCAACGTCACGTCAATCACTTCCGCTTTCATCCGCGCTTCACGAATTTTCCGTTCCATATTAGTCTTTGCGTCATCAAGCACCCGCTCAATCTCCGCCCTAGCTTCATTCACTAGCTGTCCAACTTTTGGTCTATCCTCCGGTGCCACATCTTTCATGCCCTTCAAAACAGCAGTAAGCTCACCTTTCTTTCCCAAAAAATTAATGCGAACATCATTTAATCTGTCCAGCGCTTCACTCTCGTTGATCTGACGAATTGCCTCCGCCTTGATCTGTTCTAATCTCTCTTTCATGTTCGTTCTCCTTTACTATGATTAAAAACTGAACTAATGCAAAAAGTCCCTTGTAGAATACTCTACAAGGGACGAATTAACCGCGGTACCACCCAAGTTTCTAAAACAAACAGGCATACACCTGCCCACTGTGTTCGTTGTCGCACGCACACATACATAGACGCTCAAAAGACGTAACGTGTCATTCCGTCTTCCCCTACCATTTTGTTCGTATACAAATACATAGCCAACAAAACTTCAAAGAAGCTGCTCCAGTGGGAAATTCGACATCATATCTGAACTGGGGAAGCTTTCAGCCGGTGACTTCCGATCTCTGACAGAAAATATGATGCTACATAGCACCTTCGTTGCATTTTTCTAAATTTATAAAAACTATCATAGGTTATCCCTGAAAAAATGTCAAGCAAAATTTTCACAAAATTATTATCCATTCTCCTAATTCAATTTGCTGTACAGAATCTCCATCTTTCCATAATCTGTCTCAATCTCAAGAATAACACTGTTTATAAGATTATAATCTGTCTCATTGTACTCATGGACATATAAATCGCTCTTAAATTGAATCCCGCTCTTATGGCTCTCTTCAATTGCGCTCATGGCATAGGTCGTTATAATATTCCCAATTTCCATCAGTGCTGATTTCTCAATCTCATCCAAGAAGTCCAAGTGCGGCAGCGACATACCACTAATCTTATTGTACAAAATTCCAGCAAGTCCATCGGACATTCCATACAGAAACACATGTTTGCTTGCTCCTTCTGCAACAGTCCGAACAATAATTGCACCCTCCACAGTTCCTTTGTATATACAACTCTTTACCTCACGTATCGGAATATTATACATATCATTTAGGAGCTTTTGCGCCACATTTTCAATAAAACTTTCTGTATTTGCAAAAAACTCCATGTTCTGAAGTGGTATATTCTTCAAAATCTTTCGGTCACAAACACAGACATGATTCACCAACCAGGCAAGCATCGTTCCAATAAAACTCTTTAAAGTTTTTGCAGAGAAATCTTTGCTCAGAAGCTCTTTATACACCTGGACCGTATTTTTAAAATCCGTATGTATCTTGACGTGCTGTGCATAACTTACATACTTTCGATCTCGTTGGAGCGCCTCCTCCGTGTCAAAATGAAAGACCGTATAATCCACCAAGAAATCAATAATTTCCATACACTTTTGTTTATTGCTATTTCGGTTGCCGCTCTTTGCAATCTCCAACAACTGTTCAATCTTCTCAAACAACTGACGGTGCTGTTCATCAATTTTATCAATACCGATCTTGTACTCATCTTTCCATAAAGCAGCCATAGTTTTATCCCCTTTTCCTCAAATCTATAGTTTGGTATTTTATTTTCATATTATAGCATTCCCTGGAAAATTTATCAAGCGGATAAGTGTTTCCTGTAAACTCTGGAAAGTTCGCCACGCATATCATTCATTGTCTGATAAAACACAAAATTATACTTCTCATATAATCCAATATGATCTGTTGATATATAAATTGTTTGTATATTTTCTGCTTTTGCAATTTTCTCAATTTCTAAAAATAGTTTACCAACATAGCGATGACCTCTATACTCTGGAAACGTATACACAAATCCAATCCACGGAGTCAATTCAGTTGGCTGAATATCATCCTTTTCAGAGTATGTACAAAATGAAATTAGTTTTTCTCCCTCTGTAAGCATCAATACTCTTGCATTTTCACCCACAGCTTCCTGAAGCTTATTTTCATTCAGCAATTGATATAGATATTGACCAGCTATCCAGTCACTTTTCTTTATTTGACACAGCCAATATTCTTGCTGGTCACTATGAAAATACTCAATAATTTGCATCTGTCTTCCTCCTATCGTTTTCCAATATTTCCGATCTTATTATAATAGTCCAATTGCAACAATGCATAATAACAAGCATCACATATCCCTTGATTATTCCAATCAGAACTGCGCAGTGTACCTTCATATTGCATTCCACATTTTTTCATAACATTTCCTGAATTCGGATTTCTGGGGTCATGTCTTGCCTCAATCCGGTTTGCACCAACCACATTAAAAAGAAAATCCATCACCGCCTTTAACGCTTCCGACGTTATTCCTTGATGCCACCACTTTCTGCCAATACAATAGCCAATATGTACTGTAGCACTTTTTTCTTTCTTATCGACGACAGCAATGCTGCCAATTGGCTCATTCCCATTTTCTTTCAGTACAATCGCCCACTGATAAAACTGTTCATCGGCATAAGAATTTATCCAATCCTTTATTACATATTGGGTCACTTCTAAATTTGCGTGTGTTGGCCAAGTTAGATATTTTGTAACCTCAGCGTCAGATGCCCAATTTCGATACATCGCCGCAGCATCTTCTATCACAAATCTTCTCAAAATTAATCTGTTTGTTTCTAATTGCTGTGTTCCACAGTGTTTCATAAGTAATACCTGCTACTCAAAATATGGACAAACCTATCCATACCGAGATGTTTCCTGTTTCAACCTATATGCTTTTGATTATC
>ERZ808041.411-NODE-411-length-34446-cov-6.641945_pt1 | contig 34446 bp, 13 predicted proteins | sample MGYA00380192_ERZ808041 | MGnify/ENA primary metagenome ERZ808041 (study PRJEB31490, sample SAMN06133412) | mouse gut metagenome | isolation source: Z1_1 | host: mice | place: China: Chengdu | collected 2015-05 ...
TGCCAGGTATCCCAAAATCTTCCGGCGTTTTCTCTTTCAATGGCCTTTCGGATAGTCTCTTGCTCCTCCTGAGTAAGAACCATGTGCGTTCCAGGCTTTTGTCCATATTTTTTCGATCCAGGGAGGTCTCTCCCTCTCGTTGATACGCTGTCCATATTTCGCTCGCGCGATTCCGGCGTACGCCGGTTAATTCCTCTATTTCTTTTCCCATTTTGCCCATTTTCTTGAGCCGTACTACCTGCCTGCGTATCTCCTTGAGGCCCTCCCAACTTTCCTCAGGTCGATATGTTCCTTACCTTTTATTTTAACATGCCTGGCCCTTTTTCCCCAGCTTTTTTGGCGGAAGTAATATCATTTTTTCATATTGCTTTTCGGAAGTGATAACAAAACAGGCCCCTGCCGCAAATAGAGTCAAATCCATAAAATCATATTTACAACCGATCAAAATCGTGGTATTATATTAAATTGTTGGAGTTTTTCCGCATGAACGATATGAAAATGAGGAGTGTTCCTTTATGAGCCGTATGGTCGGTACTGTATCCCGGGGCATCCGCACCCCCATTATCCGCAGTGGGGACGATCTGGTGGAGATCGTGACCGCTTCCCTTCTGGAGGCCGCCGCCGAGGATGGCTTTGCCTTCCGTGACCGGGACATTGTGGCCATGACCGAGGCCATCGTGGCCCGGGCCCAGGGCAACTACGCCACTGTGGATGAAATCGCCGCCGACGTCCGGGCCAAGCTGGGCGGGGAGACGGTGGGCGTAATCTTCCCCATCCTCAGCCGCAACCGCTTCGCCATCTGCCTGCGGGGCATTGCCAAGGGAGCCAAAAAGATTGTCCTCATGCTCAGCTACCCCTCCGACGAGGTGGGTAACCACCTCATTAGTCTGGACGCTGTGGACGAGAAGGGGGTAGATCCCTACCGGGACGTGCTTACCCTGGAGCGGTACCGGGAGCTGTTCGGCTATGAGAAGCATCCCTTCACCGGCGTGGACTATGTGGCCTACTACCAGGAGCTCATCGAGGGCTGCGGGGCCGAGGTGGAGATTATTTTCGCCAACGATCCCCGGGCCATCCTGCCCTACACCAAGGACGTGCTGTGCTGCGACATCCACACCCGCCAGCGCACCAAGCGTCGGCTGTTGGCCGCCGGTGCTGAGAGGGTGTTCGGTTTGGACGAGATTCTGAACGCCCCCGTCAACGGCAGCGGATATAACGAGCGCTACGGACTGCTTGGCTCCAATAAGTCCACCGAGGATCAGGTGAAGCTGTTCCCCCGGGACTGCCAGGGGCTGGTGGAGGCCATCCAGAAGAGGCTGCTGGAGAAAACCGGCAAGCATGTGGAGGTCATGGTCTACGGAGACGGCGCCTTCAAGGACCCGGTCGGCAAGATCTGGGAGCTGGCCGACCCGGTGGTTTCCCCCGCCTACACCGCCGGGCTGGAGGGCACGCCCAATGAGCTGAAGCTGAAATACCTGGCCGACAACGACTTCGCCCACCTGTCCGGCGACGCGCTGAAGGAGGCCATCAAGGACCGCATCCACAAGAAGGACGGAGACCTGGTGGGACAGATGGTGTCGGAGGGCACCACTCCCCGCCGCCTCACCGACCTGATCGGGTCCCTGTGCGATCTGACTTCCGGCTCCGGCGATAAGGGCACCCCGGTGGTCTTTATCCAGGGGTATTTCGATAACTACACCACAGAGTAAACCATACTGCGCAACAGGGCCCTTGCCGGGAAAAGTACCGGCAAGGGCCTGAAAATATCCATATCGGAAAGTCAACGGAAAGAGGCCGCCGTGGGACAAGCCTCCTTTTGCCGCCGCCGGGAATAGGATGGGATATCCGGGAAGGCAAAATAGGAGGAGGATACTTTGGAAGTATATGTTGTAAAAAGCGGCGACACCGTCCATCAGATCGCTCGCCGGTACTTTACGCCGGTGGATGACATCATCTCCGCCAATCAGCTGCAAAACCCCGGCGTGCTCTCGGTGGGTCAGGCGCTTGTGATCCCGAGCCAAGAGCCCCGCCGCACCGTGAGCCGGGGCGATACCCTGTACTCCATCGCGCACAGACATGGCGTAAGCCTGCAGCGCCTCATGGCGGCGAACCCTCAGATCGCCAATCCCAGCCGCATTTACCCCGGACAGACGGTCGTCATCCCGGCCAACGGTCAAACGCGGGAAATCGTGGTCAACGGCTACGTGACCGACGCCCCGGACAGCGCACTGAACGCAACGCTGCCCTACCTGACGTTCCTATCGCCCTTTTCCTACCGTTCCGATCTGTCTGGGAACCTGACGCCCACCTTCAGCGTGAATACGGCGCTCTCCGGCGAGCATCGCACGGCAAATCTCCTGACCCTCACAAACCTTCAGGAGGCCGGCGGATTTTCCAGCCAGATCGCCCACGCCATTCTCACCGACCAGGCCGTGCAGGACAACTTTTTGAAAAACGTGGAGGCGCTGCTGGGGCAGGGCGGCTGGTACGGGGTGAATGTGGACTTTGAGTACATCTACCAGTTCGACCGGGAGAGCTACAATCAATTCCTGCGCCGTCTGACCCAGCGGATGCATCGGATGGGCCGCATTGTGGTGACCGCGCTGGCCCCCAAGCTCTCAGAGGACCAACAGGGACTTCTGTACTCAGCCCACGACTATGCCGCCCACGGCCAGACGGTGGACTATGTTGTCCTCATGACCTACGAATGGGGCTATACATACGGGCCGGCCATGGCGGTGGCGCCGGTCAACCAAGTGCGCCGGGTGCTGGACTACGCCACCCAGGTCATACCGGCGGGGCACATCCTTATGGGCGTACCCAACTACGGCTATGACTGGACGCTGCCCTTTGTGCAGGGCACGGCGGCGCGCTCCCTCACCAACGTTGAGGCGGTCACGCTGGCCGGACAGGTGGGAGCATCCATCCAGTACGATCAGGCCGCCCAGTCCCCCTTCTTCCGCTATTACGACGGTGACGGCAGACAGCACGAGGTCTGGTTCGAGGACGCCCGCAGCCTCAGAGCCAAATACGCCCTGGTGGACGAATACGGCCTTGCCGGCGTCAGCTTCTGGAACCTGAACAATCTTTTTCGCACAAATTTTATAGTGCTGGAGTCCATGTTCACCGTGGAAAAGGTGCTGTGACAAGCGATACAGCCAAGAGAGGGCCGGGGCAAACGCTCCGGCCCTCTCTTTTGCTCGCGCAGGATAATCATGCCGCGTCATGATTTTCAAACGCTAATCGCTGATTCCAAGCGCTTCACGCACAAAGCCTTCATTTCCCAAAAAATATTGTTCAATTAGCTCCCAGCGGTCTTCTGTACTCATATCCGCCATAAAAAACGCCGACATCAGGCGCTCATTGCGCCGATGATGCTCCTGGATAGACTGGAGCACATGATTGGTATACCTCTCGCCGGCCGCAAGGCTTTCCAGCTTGAAGGGATCGTTGATGCGGACAAAAACCTCCGCCTTCTCGCCGCCCCGTATTTCATAGGTTGCCAGGCCAAACAGCTCAAGCAAACGCAAAAGGGGCATAATTTCAATCTGCCTGTTCCGTGTCAGCGGATAAAAGCAGAAAAAAGAATTGTCCGCGCCGTTCGGCGTACACTGCTCCGCCTGCCGCTTGAAAAAGCTGGGCAGACGCGCATAGGCCACGCTGCTCACAAAATAGACGCTTTCATCCGCTCCAACCTGCTTGCGTTTTCTGAGTACGCGAACCTGATTCCTGCTTTGGACATAGGCTGCGTTTTCATCCACATTTTCCGTGAAGATATCCAGCAGCAGCCCAAATTTTTCGTGCTGGACAACTTTCCTGCCAAGGGCCTCTGCCAAATCCGTTTCAAACTGATGCTGGGTGAACTGCTTCACATCCCCGTTTTTATACGTCCCGAAGAGCTGGGCAATGGCCGCGACGGCCTCCTCGACCTGCCGCACCACGGAGCCATGTTCGTCGGCATACCGAATCTCCACCCTCGCCCGGGGGAAGACGCGGTAGGCGTTCCCCTTGATTTCGGTGGTTTTCTCGAAAAACTCTTTTTTAAACATGCCAAAGGACCGATCCGGATAGCAGTTCTCCCAAACGGCCGCCATATCCACCAGGAATGTATTTCCCGCGCTGTATACCGTTACGTCCGACGCGCCGGCCTGATTCTTTGCGGTGACTCTTCTGCCTCTTACGCCCTCCTGGAATTTGACGTACGGCCCATATTTCCGCAAAAAGATCTCCTCAATTTCGTGAGGAACGTTGACATAGTTTTTGGAGAGCATCGCCTTTGGGCGCACGATCAGCACCGGGAACGTATATTTGTTGTTCAGGTCCTTTGCCAAGAGCATCAGACCGGATTTTGTGCGGTTTTCCACCTCTTTTTCCCGGAAGAGGTACTCAAACGTCTCTGCGGAAATCAACAGATTGCGGCGCTTTTTTTTGCGGTAAATCGAGCAGAGCTTTTTCAGCATTTCCTGAAGCTGGTACTGCCTCATCTCGGAAATGCCGTTCAAGGTTCGGACATAGCGAAGGTCTTTGGGGAAAAAGTCAATGTGGGCGACGCCCCGCACCTCCGCATTTCGGGCCGCTCTGCCAATCTCCTGCACATAGTCGGCGAGCGTGCCTGTGGGAGCGAAGTGGACGACGTGCTTAATATCTCCCACATCAATTCCCATGCCGAAAGCCTTCGTGCAGAACAGCCCCATGGCCGCCCCGGATTTATAATCGCGCTCCACCAGTTTTCTCTCGGGCGTCGAGATCTGGCCGTGATACCGCCTGATCTTCATCCGCTCGCCTACGGGAAGCAGGTTATATATCTGGTCCACCTGGCTCCGATACGGGAAATAGGTCAAGACCTTTTCTCCCCGCGCAATGTATTCCCTCATGCGGCCCATGGTCAGAGACATTTTTTCCATGTCAATCCCGGTCTCCAGCTTGCTAGGGTCGCAGAGCTGAATGTCAAATTCTATGTTGTCCCGCTTGACGTTGCCCAAATGAATCGTTGTTTTTTCCAGCCCCAGTTCTTGAATCGTGTCGTTGACCACGTCGTCTTCGCCGGAATACACAGCTGTAGCGGTCAGGCAGAGGACCGGGAAGACCAGGCCGTCTCTGGCGGCTTTTTTTAGGAAATCGCCCAAAAACCAGTAGTCAGAGCGGAAATCTCGTCCCCAGCTCGTCACGGTGTGGGCCTCGTCGATCACCACCAAGCCGATCTGGCGTCCCCCCAAAAAGGATTGCAGGTGCGTCGTCAGGAGAAGCTCGGGCGCCAGGTAGAGCAGCGATATTTTTCCGGCGTGAATTTGGTCGATAATGGCGCAGCGCTCCTCCATGCTCATCGTCGAATTGATGCAGGCGGCAATGGAGATTCCCCGTTCCTGCCGCAGCTGATCGACCTGGTCGTTCATCAGCGCGATCAGCGGTGAAACCACAATGGTGACCAGCCCATATTTTTCCGCCAGATACACCGCGGGAATTTGGAACAGGATTGACTTGCCCGAGCCTGTCGGCGCGGTGATAAAGATATTGCTGAATGGCTCCCCGTCCTGCGCGGCCTCACATTGGTCCACGATCTCCGCAATGATCTGCCCCTGGGACAGCGTCTCCGTCTTTCTGGAGCGGTCAGGGTCCTGATAAAAAAGCAGCGGCCGAAAGCTGGCCTCATTGCCCCAATATTTTTTCAGGACAGGTATGAATTGGTTCTCATTATACTGAACCTTTTCTCGATAGAGCTCCGCCTCGTCCAAATAGACCGGGACGCCAAATTCTCTGGCGGCGCACAGCAGCGCACTCTGCCTGGGTCCTGGCTGTTCGCCGTTCTGCAAAAAGAGGGCGGGAGAGAACCGGCCCCGCGAAAAATCGAAGCAATACTCCCAGTCCCTCTGGCTCCCGACCTCGATTTGCTCCACCTCCGTGTCCGGCTCGTCCAGCGTGGGCGTCCCTGTCCAAAATGGGCGGGTTATGATTCTCTCATCGTCCAGAGTGACTGGCAGAAGCAGGGCGTTTTGATCGTCCAGCAGCTTCACACCGCCGTAGTATTGGGTCAGCGTATTGAGCGCGTCTTCCTTTGGCTCGTGTTCCTCCTGCCAAAAGTCAAACAGCTGCAGCACGAGGTCGTGGGAAAAGCAGCAGGGAACCCAGGGCGCTAACATGTTGTTCTCCACAACGACAATGCGCTTTGCCCCGATTCGGGAGAGAAACTGGCTGATCACCAAAAGCTCCTCATAAAATCCGACGCGCGGGGCGGCAGCCGATTTGATGGCGTTCACAAAGTCAATCCACTTGTCATTTAACGCGTTGATGTCGAGATACCTGCCTTGAAGCAGCGACTGATCGTTCAGCAGGGAATTTGGATGACTTATCAGCTGCTGAATCTGCGGGATGGCAAAGCCTTTGAAGAAAATCAACGTGCCATCGTCAAATTCGGATACGATTCCCTGGACGCGAGCGGCAAAAAAGTCGTCAAAGGTTGACATTGCAAAGCCTCCAGTCATGTCTAGTTTTAGCCTTATTATACCAGACTGCGGCAGGAAACGCCATACTTTTTAATCGAGACTATTTAATTGCGACAAAAAAGTTCAAAATCATATGCAGCCAGCATATTGTGCTTCTCTGTGGTTCCGCTATAATATGGTAAGAATAACCTTTCTGACCGGCCCGGCTTCACCAATTAAACATGAAAAAGGAAGATGGAATTATGGAAAAGAAAGCCAACACGAAAGAGGCCGCCCCCTAGCAGACGGCAGCCCTCGCCCCTGACGGGAAAAAGAGCGCCCGGCCCAGCCTGCGGGATAAAATGCGGATGAAGCATGACATGAACGTCATCAAGTTCAGCATGGGTGGCGCCATCGGCGCACAGGCTAAGGCCGAGCTGCGCAAGGAGGCGGGCGGCCGCCAACGCCGTCATCAAGGGCGCGCTGGTGGGCGGACTGGCCGCTCAGGCCCAGAAGGACGCCGAGAACAGCATCAAATAGGGAAGGGAGAACAAACCATCCCGCATCCTGGCGGCGTTTGTCCAAAAACTTAGATTTTCCATTGTGCAGTCTGCACAGTTTTTTTCTGAAAAATGTGGCAGTTCGACAATTTGCCCAATATCGCTTGACAAGTTCGGATATCTCATGTATATATTGACTTAGCAAGCCGCTGCTGGTTTGTACCTGTATATGTTCATGATTTGGATGAACGTTTCTACCAACTGCCTCAACAGTTGACTACAGGTTTGGGGATAAGAAACCAAACCTGTAGTCGGCTGTTGAGGCATATTTTACTTCTCAGATGGAGAATCTGAGAAGCCATGTAATGATAAAAGGAGGGCGAACCTATGAGCAGGCATGTCGGAAAAAGCGCAGTCCGTGTGGATGCCTATGAAAAGGCCGCGGGCCGGGCCAAGTATACGGATGATCTCTGTGACCGCAGCGCGCTGGTGGTGAAGGTCTGCCATTCCACCATCGCCCACGGCTTTGTGAAATCCATCGACACGGTGGCGGCGAAGGCCGTCCCCGGCGTGGTGAAGGTTCTGACCTGCTTCGACGTGCCGGACATCGAATTTCCCACCGCGGGCCACCCCTGGTCCACCGACCCCCATCACCAGGATGTGGCGGACCGAAAGCTGCTGAACCGGCACGTCCGCTATTACGGAGACGACGTGGCGGCGGTCATCGCTGAGGATGAGGTGGCGGCGACCCAGGCCCTTCGGGCCATCCGGGTGGAGTACGAGGAGCTTCCCTTCGTCCTGGACGCCCAGGAGGCCATGAAGGAGACTGCGCCCCAGATTCACGAGGGGTACAAAAACAACATCCTGGCCCATTCCGATGTGCGCCAGGGGGATTATGAATCGGCCCGACAGGAGCCGGGGCTTATCAAAGTGGAGGGCTGGTACGATACCCCCACCGTCCAGCACTGCCACATCGAGAACCACGGTTGCTTTGCCTATCTGGAGGCGGGCCGGGTGGTGGTGGTCAGCTCCACCCAGATCCCCCACATCGTCCGCCGGGTGGTGGGTCAGGCCCTGGGCATTCCCTGGGGCAAGGTGCGCGTCATCAAGCCCTATATCGGCGGCGGCTTCGGCAACAAGCAGGACGCCTTGTATGAGCCCCTGTGCGCCTGGTGCTCCACCCAGGTGGGGGGGCGGCTGGTGAAGCTGGAGTGCAGCCGTGAGGAGACCTTTGTGTCCAACCGGGTCCGCCACGCCATCCGAACCCATATCATCTCCTACGTCCGGCCCGACGGCACGCTGGCTGCCCGGAAGCTGGAGGCCTTCTCCAATCAGGGGGCCTACGCCTCTCATGGCCACGGCGTGGTGGCTAAGGGCATGAACGCGTTCCCCCAGCTCTATCCCTGCCCCAACGTGGAGTGCGACAGCTGGACGGTGTACACCAACCGCCCCGCTGCCGGGGCCATGCGGGGCTACGGTATCCCCCAGGCCATGTTTGCCGGCGAGAGCCACATTGACGATATCTGCAGGGCGATTGGCATGTCACCCCTGGAATTCCGGCGGAAGAACCTGATGCCTGTGGGCTATGTGGACGGATTCTCCAAAAATGAGCTGTATCACGATTCCTTCAACCAGTGTATGAACAAGGGTATGGAGCTGCTGGACTACCAGCGGAAATACCGGGAATACCAAAATCAGACCGGCCCCATCCGCCGGGGGGTGGGCTTGGCGGTATTCTGGTACAACACCGCCGTGTGGCCCATCTCCCTGGAATCCTCCTCCTGCCGGATGGTGCTGAACCAGGACGGCTCCCTCCAGTTCCAGACCGGCGAGACGGAGATCGGCCAGGGCTGTGACACCGCCTATTCCCAGATGGTGGCGGACGCGGTGGGCATCCCTCTGGAGGACGTCCACGTGGTGTCCACCCAGGACACCGACGTCACCCCTTTCGGCACGGGGGCCTACGCCTCCCGGCAGACCTATATCGGCGGCTTCTCCATCATGCAGACGGCCCAGGCCCTGCGGGAGCGTATTTTGAACATCGCCCATGAGCAGACCAGAATGCCGATCTCCAATCTGGACCTGGTGGACGGGCAGATCGTCCGCAAAAGCGATGGGCGGGTTCTGAAATCCCTGGGGGATTTGGCCGCGGAGAGCCTCTATTCCCTGGAAAGCAGCCGGCACATCACCGCCGAGACCACTGCCCAGATCAAGTCCAACGCCTACTCCTTCGGCTGCTCCTTTGCCGAGGTGGAGGTGGATATCCCCATGTGCAAGGTGAAGCTGCTGCGGCTGGTGAATGTCCACGACTGCGGCATGCTCATCAACCCCGCCCTGGCGGAGGCCCAGGTCCACGGCGGCATGTCCATGGCCATCGGCTACGGCCTGAGCGAGGAGCTGAAATTTGACGAAAAGACGGGAAAGCCCCTGAACAACAACCTGCTGGATTACAAGCTGTCCACCTTCATGGACCACCCCGCTCTGGAGGCCGCCTTTGTGGAGAACCCGGAACCCACGTCCCCCTACGGCACCAAGGCCCTGGGCGAGCCTCCGGCCTGTTCCCCCGCCCCGGCCATCCGAAACGCCATTCTGAACGCCACCGGCGTCGCCATTGACAGCTGCCCCATGACCCCCCACGTCCTCTACCGAAGGTTTCGTGAGGCGGGGCTCATCCAGGAGTAAAGGAGGACTGCGCATATGTACGACATAAAAGCTCTGTACCAGGCCAAGAGTGTGGAGGACGCTGTGACCCTGCGGCTGGCCCATCCCGAGGCCCAGATCATCGCCGGAGGCTCCGATGTGCTGGTCCAAATGCGGGAGGGCAGGCGGGCCGGGAAGGAGCTGATCTCCATCCAGACCCTGGACGAGATCCGGGGCGTCTTCATGGACCCGGACGGGGCCCTTCGGATCGGATCCCTGACCAGCTTTTCACACATTACCCGGGACCCCCTGATCCAGAAGTACATCAACGTCCTAGGCGAGGCCGTGGACCAGGTGGGCGGCCCCCAGATCCGAAACATCGGCACCATCGGCGGCAACACCTGCAACGGCGTGACCTCGGCGGACTCGGCCTCCACCCTCCACGCCTGGGACGCCGTCGTCGAGCTGACCGGCCCCGGCGGCGTCCGCCGCCAGCCCATTCAGGAGTTCTATATCAAGGCGGGCCAGGTGGACCTGCGGGAGGGGGAGCTTCAGACCGCTATTCTCATTCCAAAGGAGAGCTATGAGAACTGTTTCGGCCACTATATCAAATACGCCATGCGCAGCGCCATGGACATCGCCACCCTGGGGACCTCCGTCAACGTCCGCCTATCCGCCGACAAAAAGACCGTGGAGCGGGCCAGGGCGGCTTTCGGCGTAGCGGGCCCGGTGCCTCTGCGGGCCGTCCACGCGGAGGAACTGGCCGTCGGGCAGCCTGTCAGCCTGGAGCTGGCGGAGCGGTTCGCCCAGGCGGTGAAGGAGGACATCAACCCCCGGGATTCCTGGCGGGCGGCGAAGGACTTTCGTATTCACATCGCCGTGGAGAGCGCGAAGCGGGCGTTTGTCACATCGGTCAGACTGGCGGGAGGTGTACTGTGATGGAGAGACATCAGATTCAATATCAGACAGTTCATTTCAACCTCAACGGCAGGGATGTGGAGCGGACGGTGGACGTCCGGGCCAGCCTGACGGATATGCTGCGCAACGACTTCCGTCTGACCTCGGTCAAGAAGGGCTGCGAGGTGGGGGAGTGCGGCGCCTGCACCGTCCTGATCGACGGCGAGACCTTCAACTCCTGCATCTACCTGGCCGTGTGGGCGGAGGGCAAGCGGATCCGAACCCTGGAGGGCGTCCTGGGGGCCGACGGCGAGCTCAGCGACATCCAGCGGGCTTTTGTGGAGGAGGCGGCCATTCAGTGCGGCTTCTGCACCCCCGGCTTCATCCTGACAGCGGAGGAGATCCTAGAGACAGGGAAAGAGTACACCGACGAGCAGCTGCGCAAGCTCCTCTCCGGCCACCTGTGCCGGTGCACCGGCTATGAAAACATCCTCCGGGCGGTGAAAAAGGCCATGTACCGCCGTTTGGGCAGGGAGGCGCCCCAATAAAATACCTGGCCCTCTCCCCGCCGGAGGCGGGGAGAGGGCCGCTCATTAGACAGCCCAGAAGAAAGGAAGCTTTTTTATGCAGCAGGATTCTTTTGTGATCAGAGCGGACATCTGCTACAGCGCATCGCCGCAGTCATTAAAACTTTATCCCGACAGCTGGCTGGTCTGCCTCGAGGGGTGTTCCGCCGGGGTGTTTCGGGCACTGCCGGAGAAATATGCGGGCCTGCCTGTTCTGGACTGCGACCGCTCCCTGGTGGTGCCGGGGCTGACGGATCTGCACGTCCACGCGCCCCAGTACGCCTTCCGCGGACAGGGGATGGATCTGGAGCTGCTGGACTGGCTGGACCGATACACATTTCCAGAGGAGAGCAAATACGCCAGCCTGGACTACGCCGATCAGGCTTACCGGCGCTTTGTGGAGGATGTCCGGCGGGGCCCGAATACCCGGGCCTGTGTGTTCGCTACCATTCACTCGGAGGCCACCATCCGCCTGATGGACCTGCTGGAGGAGTCCGGCCTGTGCACCATGGTGGGAAAGGTCAATATGGACCGCAACTGCCCGGAGACGCTACGGGAGGCCTCCGCCGCCTCCTCCGTCCAGAGTACAAGGGCCTGGCTGGAGCGGGCCGAAGGCCGGTACAGCCATACGCACCCCATTTTGACGCCGCGCTTCATCCCCTCCTGTACCGATGAGCTGATGAGGGAGCTGAGCAAGCTTCAGCGGCGGTACGGCTTGCCCGTCCAGTCCCATCTATCAGAGAGCCGGAGCGAGATCGCGTGGGTGCGGGAGCTGTGCCCCGGCGCCGAGAGCTACGGCCACGCCTACCACTCGTTCGGTCTCCTGGGAGGTCCGGCCTGCCCCACGATCATGGCCCACTGCGTCTATTCCGAGGGGGAGGAGGCCGCTCTTTTAAAAGAGCAGAACGTGTTGATCGCCCACTGTCCCGCCTCCAACATGAACCTGTCCTCCGGGATCGCCCCTGTCCGCCGCTTTTTGCGGGACGGCCTGTTGGTTGGCCTGGGCAGCGACGTGGCGGGCGGGACGCATACGTCTATTTTCAGGGCGATGGCGGACGCCATTCAGGTGTCGAAGCTGCGGTGGCGGCTGGTGGACCAGTCCCTTGATCCGCTGACGGTCAGCGAGGCGTTTTATCTGGGCACATTGGGGGGCGGGGCCTTTTTTGGGAAAGTGGGTTCCTTTGCGCCCGGCTACGAGCTTGACGCTCTGGTGATTGACGATACACGCTATACGCCCCAGGAGGAAATGGACTTGGAAACGCGCTTGGAGCGGACGGTCTATCTCTCCGACGAGCGGGATATCCGGCACAAATTTGTACAGGGCAGGAGGCTGTTTTGACAGCTGACCTCGCGGAACGCCTTCGCCTTTTGAAACATATCCTTTTCCCCTTACTCGGACTCGTTGACCCGGCGTGGGTAGACGAAGCTGAAGCAGGCCAGCAGGACCGCCCAGATGGTACCGATGGCGGTGCCGGGGATGATCCGATTCACCAGGGTGACGTCCCGCAGGAACTCCGCTCCCCGGAAACCCTGATCCAGGAGAATGGCCCAGACCATCGGCATTTTTTCCACGGAATTTCGCAGACGGTTCCAGCAGAAGCTGCCCTCAAACAGAACATAAAAAATCTGCCCAAAGGCAGATTTTTTGTCAGGGCAGGAGATTAGTCCGATTGTCATCTGAATTCGACGGCAACGCTGTAACGGCGGTCAATGGCTTTGACAATCGGTTCGTAGACCTCCTTTACCATTTTGACAGCAAGCTCGTCTGCCGCCTGCCCGTTGGCCGCGGTGTTGAATTTTTCCTCTAACCGGGCCCGCAGCTCCCGCTCGATGGCGTTGCAGTCCGCCACGGTCAGTTTGATGTCGCCTCGGGCCAGCAGGCTCTCCTCAACCTCATCAATGATAATGTTATTCGGATCGATTTCAATGGCCTGTAAATAGGCGTGGCCGATTCGAATCGTGACTGTCTTCCTGTCCCTGTCCGTTACAACGTTGGCCGCAGTCAGATTATCCAAATCCACAACAAAGTATCCCGTCCCGGCGTAGGACACATTCTGTGTCTTCTTCATGAAGTCAAAGTCCAGCTGCCTGATGAGCCGATCGGTCAGCTTTGTGGTCACTGTGCCGTTTTGCGTGCTGACGATCAGCTTTCTGGTCTCATTCTGGCTAGAAAGGATAACATCGGAAAAATTGACCTCTACGCCGCTGGACTGAAGGTAAATCGTGTCCAGATCAATCTGCTCAATGCCGTCCGAAACCTGCGTATGTGGAGGGTCTGCGCCATAGACGCATCCCCAGATAACCACGGCGGCAACCAGGGCCGCAAGGACGCAGACAACAATATTTAAAAATTTTTGATTGTCTTTCACGGCGTTTTCTCCCCTGCGGAAGCAAATTCAGGCTCGAATTCCGAAGCGGCGCTGTGGCGCCTGCTCATGGGCGGCAGCGGGATCGCGATTTGAAACAGCTCTCGCAATAACCATTTAAGGACAAAGAAGGTGAGCAGCGGCATAAGGCAGTTGGTCAGAATCAGGATGGCGATAGAATTCATACATCTGCGAATGGTGTTCTGAAAGTGGAGCATGAGATCGGAGATATCCCGGATGGCGGTCTGAAAGAGGTCCGACAGCTTTTCAAACATGGTCTTATCCTCGCTTCCCCCCTCCATGGCCTCGTTGAGCTTGCCGGCGCCTCCCTCTGTCTCTTCGATGGTATCATCCACATATGCCGTCAGGTCGGAGGCGACAATGCCGGTAATATGCGTGTTGCACGGGACCACAAAGGCCACCGCCAGGCCAAGTACACAGAGCCGGATTGCCACCCCTTTTAGGATGCTCCTTTTTGTAACAACGAACAGGATTCCCGCAAAGCAGGCCAATGGGATGAGGATGGCAAAGGCCACCTTGATCCCGTACCGAATTAGGATCTTTTCCAGAAACAGGACCACCAGAATGGCCACAAAGTAGACATTCATATCCGCCAGACTGTCTGCCAGAGGGGTCGCGAAGTCATCTGGCAGCGCGGAAATCGCCAGAGAGGTGGAAAGGGTGGCCGCCGAGAATTTCATCACCGTGTTGCTGCTGTCCTCCACACTTTCGAGGGAGTCCCGCACAAAATTTGACTCTGGGAGCTTCGTGGCGGCAACAAAGAATGACAGTGCGGCAGCTAGGGTCAACAGTAGGATTTTAATCGCCAGCGCGGCGTGTTTTGCGGACAACATGCCATTCCCCCCTTTACTCTGTTTATTAAGTATAGCATAAAAAGCGGCGGTGCGCAAGGGAAGGGAGACGCTCAACTTTCGCCGCGGGCGGCGGCAAGACTCGCCTCTCCCAGGAGATCAAAGCCCGGTACGGCGCAAATAGAGCGCGCGGGCTCTATCCGTGCAGGGATCGGTTGAGGCGGACCCCGCCGCTGCAGGCAAAGAGAAAATTTTACGATTGTCAATTCAGCTGTGGACAATCCGCATTTCTAATGGTAGAATCTAAGCATATTAAAGTGTGGGATTGCGCCCTGGCGCAGTTTTCTCATGAGCTTGGGAGGTTTATAGAATGAAACGCAGAGCACTAAGTTTCATCGTCGTTCTGGCGCTGTGCCTGAACCTGTTCCCTGTGGAGGCCTTTGCCGCCGATGTGGGGACGGTCGACGGGCTGTGTCCGCATCATCAGGCGCATACGGACACGTGCGGGTACGTTCCGCCGGTACTGGGGCAGGAATGCACTCATAGCCACAACGATGGCTGTTATACGACAGAGACAAACTGTATCCATGCGCATACAGCCGAGTGCTATTCGGATTCGGGCGATGTCTCCGGGGCGGAGGGTCCGACTCTGTGCGCCCACACGTGTACGCTGGACAGCGGCTGTGTCACTCGAACGCTGTCCTGTCCCCACGAGCACGACGACACCTGTGGCTATGTCGCGGGAGGTCCCGGCGCACCGTGCACCTTTGCCTGCTCGATCTGCCCCATTGAGGCTTTGATCAGCGAGCTGCCCTCCAGCGTCTCGGCGCGCAATGCAGAGCAGGTCCAGGCTCAGCTCAGCGAAATTTACGCCCTGTATGATGAGCTGACCGTCGACGAGCAGCAGCAAGTGGATCTGTCTCCCTGTGCCGTCCTGCTGGAGCAGATGGACGGGATGGGCGCTGCGGCTTTGAGCGGCAGCTCTGACTCAGCCCCTGGAGATTTTACGCTCTCCAAGGATACGGTCCATCCCTCCTCACTCTTGGCAGAAATTCCCATAACGTTGAACACAAATGGGTATACTCTCACCATACAGAATGGAAACGCCATACAGGTTACCGGGACAGGTGTGTTGGACATTATAGGCGGCGGTTTGGTCATTTCCAACAATGGTTCCGGTGTGGAGGTCCAGCCGGGCGGTTTCCTGAGTATCGCGGTGCCGGGCACAAGTATCCAAGGCGAGATATATGGGTTGGACATCGCCTCCGGGGCAACCGTGCGCCTCTCCGCTGGCACCTATTTCGGCTATTATGGAGCGATTCACACGGCGGATGGTGATTTTAGCGCATTGCTGGAGCCGGGCTGCGCCTATTTTGACGAGAACGGCAAGGCCATTCTGCCGGCAAACATAGCGATGAAAAACCCCCAAACGCTCAGTGTTAGTCAGTGCAGCGGCCATGTCAAAACATACGCCCCCAACACCGGCGCCCCTGCCCACACCTGGACTTGTGATTACTGCGGGATGGGCGAGACGGAGAAGTGCACCTTCACCTTCGATGAAGACGGGAATGGAACGTGCGCCTTCTGTGGAAATGAGATCACGGTTGAGGTGGATCAGGACAGCCTGAAAGAGCTGGCCTATGACGACACCGTCAAGCCCGCAAACGGCACTGTCACGGTCAGGGTAAAAGGCGCCGCAACGGCGCTGATGGAGGATACCGATTATACTGTGTTGTATTCGACACGGGCCGAGGTTGGCAGTACGGCTATCACCGTTACTGTTCAAGTGGATGGCGTCGCTTACAACGGTACCTTCACACAGGATTATACCTTTACCGAAGCTGATCTGAACGAACCTGTACTTCAATGGAATACTACAGATGATGTGTCTGTGCCCTATACCGGCAGCCCGGTGCCGAAGGGCCAGCTGCCGGATGTGACCATACATATAGCCGCATCCCCCGGTGTGGATCTGCATGACCGGCTCCAGTATTCTTATAGAACACAGGGAAACAATACCGCCTATACGGTCGGACTGCCCACCAACGCCGGTACTTATGAAATCGTGGTCAGCCTCCCGGAGGGGCCGGATTATCAAGCGGCCTCCAGCGAGCCGATCACGCTGATTATCAATCCGATTGATCCAATGGGTACGGCTCCTGCCGCCACAAGGCCGACCTATAACCGCACCGCCCAAGAGCTGGTCACCCCGGGCGCCCTGGACCCTGCGGCGGTGGGCGACGGCCTGAAGATCGAATTTGCAACGAATGAGGCCGGTCCCTACTCTACCGCGATCCCCACCGGCACCGACGCGGGGGACCATTACCGTGTCTGGTACAAAGTGGTGGGGCTGACCGGCAACTACATCGCGCCGAATCCGAATCCGGCGGAGGTCACCGGCGTAGAGATCCTGCCCAAGCAGATCACGCCTGTTGTGGAATTATCCCAGTCTAAATACCAGTATGACGGCGAGTGGAAAGAACCCGGGGTTACAGTCAAAGACAATGATGATAAGACTGTCCTACAGAATGACGAGTACCAGGTGTCCTATAAAGACAACCGAAATGTCGGCCAGGCTACGGTTGAAGTTGCCGACCGACCGGGCGGTAACTACGCGATCAACACCGTTGAGGTCCACTTCGAAATTACCTCCCGGGCACAGAACGCCCTGTCCATCACCAACCAACCCAATACCGTCACCTACGGAAATCAGTTTACCCTGGGCACCTCTGGCGGTTCGGGCAATGGCCTTGTCACTTGGAAGATCACGGCCGGTGCGGATGTGGCGGAGGTAGACCCCAAAAGCGGACAGGTTACCGTCATTGGCGATGGTTCAGCCACGATACAAGCCACCAAGTCCGGCAAAGACCCCGGCACCAGTGTGATCAACTACGAGGACGCCACCGCCACCTGGACGCTTACCGCCGAGAAAAAGCCCGTCACCGCCACGGTGACGGCGGAGGACAAACCCTATAACGGCGATAACATCGCCACGATCCACGCCGTGGTGGAGAGCGGCGTCCTGCCCGGGGACGAGATCACCATCACCGGCCTGACCGGCACCTTCGACAACGGAAACGCCGGCCCGAACAAGACCGTGACTGTGAAAGTGGATACGAATGGCCAGCCAGTGGACATGAATGGCCAGCCGGTCACTATCACCGGTAAGAATTCCGAACATTACGACATTTCCTACTCCAGCCTCACCGTCAAGGCGGCCATTCATAAGGCGATAGCTAAGATTACGACAGCGCCGACGACCGCGAGTTTGACCTACAACGGGACAGCGCAGGCGCTGATTGCCGCTGGGGCGGTGGTTGACCCCGCCGATGTGCTGGTGGAGTACGCCCTGAGCGAAACCGGCCCCTACTCCACCACTTTCCCGACCGGCACTAACGCGGGCACTTATACCGTCTGGTACCGCGTCCAGGAAACTCCCAATTACACCGGCCTGGATCCGGCACACATTGATGTGACGATTGCCAAAAAGCAGGCAGCACCCACTATCACGCTGGATCAGGATACGTTTGTCTATGACGGCACCCCGAAGGAGCCGGTCGTCACATTGATAGAGGCAGATGGTACTACCATCATCCTGGCCAGTGAGTATACGGTGGCCTACAGCGGCAATGTCAATGTGGGCGCCGCCACCGTGACCGTCACGGCGAAAGCTGACGGCAACTATTCGTTTACCGCTGTGACAAAAAACTTTACCATCACCAAGGAACAGGCCAAGGTCATCTCCGCCCCGAAGCCGGCGGGCAAACCGCTTGTCTTTGACAACATGAATCTGGACCTTGTGACCGAGGGTACAGGGTCCGGCGGCACGATGGTCTACTGTGTGGATGATGAGGATGGGAACTATCTGCCCACCATCCCCACCAGGTTCAACGCCGCTGAATACAAAGTATATTATAAGGTAAAGGGCGACGCCAACCACAGCGATTCCGCCGTGGGTCAGGTGTCCGTCACCATCGCCCCCAAGAGAGTGGATAACCCCACTATCGAACTCCAAAACGACGATGGGACCGCTTTTGTCAGCTGCATCTATGACGGCAGCGCAAAGGAGCCCAAGGTCGTGGTCAAAGACGGCAGTACGGTCATTGACGCGGGTGAATACAACATCATCTACGGCGACAACATAGACGCCGGTAAGGGTACGGTCAACATCACCGCCAAGCCCGGTAAGAATTACACTGTGACGGGTTCGACCACATTTGTGATCGAAAAGGCAAATATCGTGTTCAATTCGGTTCCGAGCGCGGCCAATATCACCTACGACGGCAAGGCCCATGAGCTGCTGGTTCCCGGCACGACCACCGGCGGCACGGTCCAGTACGCGCTGAACAGCGCCACGTCCACCTTTACAGACGCCATCCCCACGGGCATTAACGCGGGGAGCTACACTGTCTATTACAAGGTCGTGGGGGACAAAAACCACAACGATTTCTCGACGGCCTCTGTGTCCGTGACCATCCAGCGCAAGCCGCTGACCGACATCACCATTGAGCTGACCCCCAACAGCTTTGAGTACGACGGCACGGTGAAGATGCCTGCGGTCACGGTCAAGTTTAAGGAGGGGAGGACCGAGACGGTCGTGCCCGAGACGGAGTACGATTGGGCGTGCGACAACTCCGCTCCGACAAATCAGGGCACTTACACCATTACGATCTCCGACGCCCAAGGCGGCAACTATGATTTGGATACAGCTGCCAGCAAAACAGCGACCTTCAGCATCGGCAAAACCGCCCAGGCGCCGTTGTCAATCGAGAACAAACCTGCCGCCACCATCTATGGCGATACCTTCACGCTGACCACCAGCGGCGGCAGCGGAACCGGCGCCGTGACCTGGAGCGCGACAGGCCCTGCCACTGTGGATGGGAGCGGCAATGTGACCATTAACGGCGTAGGCGAAGTTACGGTCACGGCGGAAAAAGTTGCAGATACCAACTACCTCTCCGCTCAGGACCAATGGACCTTTACCGCCGCGCCCAAGCCGGTGACGGCATCGGTCACGGTCAGCAGCAAGCCCTACGATGGGGACACAAGCGCCACTGTGGCCTCCGCCAATATTGACACTGCCGACCTGGTAACCGGCGACACGGTGACGATTGACCCAACCAGCATCACCGCTGCCTTTGGCGACCCCCATGCGGGCACGGACAAGACCGTCACGCTGGATACCAGCAAGGTCCAGGTAACCGGCAATGACGCGGCCAAGTACGCCATCAGCTATCCTGACACGGTGAAAGCGGATATCGCCAAGGCGACAACGACGATCACTACCAATCCTGAAAAGGTTGACCCGCTGACCTACAATGGACAGCCCCAGGCGCTGGTAACGGGGGGCCAGACCAACGTGGGCTTTCTGGTGTACTCTCTGGATGGGAACAGCTTCTCCTCAGAAATTCCCACCGGGACCAACGCCGGCATTTATACCGTCTATTATAAGGTAGACGAAACCGATGATTACACCGGCATAGCCGCAAACGGGACGCCCATTTCTGCAACTATCGGGCCCAAGTCCATCATCCCTGTAGTGGAGCTGTCGGAATCCTCCTTCCTGTACGACGGCACGAAGAAGAACCCGAAGGTCACGGTCAAGGACGGCAACACCGTGATTGACACGGACCAGTACACGGTCACATGGGCGAATGACGATTCGTCGGTCACTGACGGACTGCTGACAGCTGCGGGAACCTATACAGCCACTATCAAGAATGAGGCCAACGGGAATTACTCGTTCACCGCAGAAGCTCATGTTGAGATCACCAAAGCGCCCCAGGCCGCGCTGAAGATCACCGGCAAGCCCGAGCACGTCTATTACGGCGACACGGTCACCACGCTGGATACCACCGGCGGCACCGGAGAGGGGACGGTGAAGTGGAGCGTTGCGTCGAACGGAAACAATGCCACCATCGAGGAAAGCACCGGCAAGCTCACCATCACGGGCGTTGGCTCCGTCACGGTGCGGGCCGAGCGGAGCGTCCCCAACTACGGCACCGTGGGGGACAACTGGAACTTTACCGTGGAGCCCAAGCCGGTGGTGGCGGAGGTGACCATCACGGCGAAGGACTATGACGGGACCGCCGACATTGCCGAAACCGCTATTACGGCGCAGGTGAAAGACGCCGATCTGGTGGGCAGCGATACTGTTGCGCTCACCGGCTTGAAGGGTTCCTATACCGACGCCAACGCAGGCACGGGCAAGACGGTCACGCTAGACAGCAATAACGCGACCAAGGCGGACGATGACAGTAAGTACACCGTCACTTATCCCGTCACCGCCAAGGGCGATATCAACCCCCGGCAGGTTACTGTGGCGGTCACGCTGTCCGGCAACGATTTACAGCAAGACGCCAATGGGTATTTCTATACCTTCGACGGTACCGCGAAGACCCCCGCCGTCACGGTCACGGCGGGCGATGACAATGCGGTGCTTGCGGTCAGCGATTACAGCGTGAGCTACGCCGGCAACAAGAACGTTGGCGACGCCACCGTGACCGTTATGGCCAAGGCGGGCGGCAACTACACGTTTGGTGACGTGGAGGTAAAATTCGCCATCAAGAGCGCCGGTGCGGTGCTGATTTCCAGTCCCCAGGCTAAGGACCTGACCTACGAAAAAGGGACGGAACAGGAACTGGTAACAGTGGGCGCGGCCACTGGCGGCACCGTAGTGTACTCTCTCACAAATGTTGAGGCAGACTACTCGGAGGACATTCCCAAGAAAGCAGCGGCGGGCACATACACCGTATATTATATGGTAAAGGGCGACGCCAACCATGCCAATACAGCGCCAGGTCAGGTGTCCGCCACCATCAAGCCCAAGGAGATCACGCCTGCCATCACGCTGAGCGGCGACGGACTGACAGATACCAACGGCATCTATTCCTATGAGTATGACGGCACCGCGAAAACCCCCACCGTCACCGTCAAGGACGGCAGCGATGAGGTTTCTAACACCGAGTACAGCGTATCCTACCGGGACAACGTCAACGCCGGGACCGCGACGGTCACCGTCAGCGACGCCAACGCCGGCAACTACACCGTGAACGGCTCGGTGACCTTTGAGATCACGAAGGCAGCTCCCAACGTTACGACGGGCCCGGCGGGAAAAACCGACTTGCAGTACAACGGCGAGCTCCAGGAGCTGGTCAGCGCAGGCGTCTCCAGCGAGGGCACCGTGGTCTACTCGGTGAACGGCGGGAACTACTCCTCCGCCATTCCCACGGCCTCCGCGGTCGACACCTATACCATTGACTGGAAGGTGCTGGGCGATGCCAACCACAGCGACACGATCCCGGTAACTCTGAACGTGGAGATCGCCAAAAACACGGTGACGAAGCCCACCATCTCGCTGTCTTCGGATCAATTCCAGTACAGCGGCGGCCAGCAGAAACCCACCATCACCGTCTATGACGACAACAGCCGTGTGATTCCGGAGCACGAGTACACAACGACGATCACCGGGGAAAAGAGCGGCAATATGGTGGATGTGGACACCTACACCATCAAGATCACAACGCCGGACACCTCTAATTATGTCATAGCAGACGATGGTACAGGCAACAACACTCGGACCTTTGAAATCCTTGCGGCGGACCAGGAGGCCATCTCCATCACGGGGACCCAGGCCCGGGTCACTTACGGCGACACCATCCAGCTGGGCGTCTCGGGCGGCACCGGCAGCGGGACCACCACCTGGGAAGTCAAGGCAAATGGCGGCAGCACGATTAGCCCAACCGGGCTGCTCACCGTGAAAGACGTGGGCGGGCCCATTACGGTGATGGTGACCCGTTCCAAGAACAACTACGGCGACGTGTCCGCCACATGGGAGTTCACTGCGGGAAAGAAGCCGGTGACGGCGGTTGTGACTGCGAATGACCGTAACTTCAGCGACAGCGACAGGTCGGCCACAGTGACCGCTTCCGTACCGAACAGCGAACTGGTTTCCGGCGACTCCATCACCATTACTGGCCTGACGGGCGAGTTTGACGACCCCAATGTGGGAACGGACAAAAAGGTTACCGTGAACAGCTCCCAACCGAACGTCACCGGGACCAATTGGGAGAAGTATGACATCACCTATCCCGCTACCACCACCGCGTCCATCCTGGGGGTGGCCGCCACGGTGAATACAGAACCGACGGCGAACACCCTGACCTATGACGCAAGCCAGGCCCAGGCGCTGGTCACGGCGGGAACCGCCACAGGCGGCGCCATGGTCTACTCCCTGGATGGAGTCAATTTCACGCCGTCCATCCCCAAGGGCAAGGACGCCGGAACGTACACGGTCTACTACAAGGCCCAGGGTGACGGCAACCACACGGACAGCGCGGTTGGCTCCAAGGACGTGACCATTGCCCAGCAGACTGTCGAGGCGGCGGATCTACAAATCGAGCTGTCGCCCCCCAGCGGCCAGTACGACGGAAAAGTGCAGCAGCCCGCCGTCACGGTCCGGGATAGTGCGAACAATGTGATTCCCACCAGCGAGTATACCGTAGTCTATGACGCCGCCACAAACTGGAAAGGCGTTGGGAAGCACAAGGTCAAGGTGCAAAATATCACGGGCGGCAACTACGTCATTGCTGATGGGGCAGTGGCGGAGTTCGAGATCAGCACCACGGCCCAGGCCCCGCTGGAGATCGTCAACAAGCCCGGCCTGGTCTACTATGGCGATACTTTCACCCTGAGCGCCACCGGCGGCTCCGGCAGTGATGCGGTCACATGGAGCGTGGACGATACCAGCGTCGTCGAGATCGACGCCAATGGATTTGTAAAAATCATTGGTGTGGGTCAAGCCACAATCACCGCCACCAAGACGGGCGGCGGCAACTATGACACGGCCACAGCGACCTATCCCCTCAACGCGCTGAAGAAGCCCATCACGGCTATCGTGACCGCGGAGGACAGAGTGTATGCAAGCGGCAATACTTCTGCCACGATCCACGTTGACTGGAAAGGCGGCGACCTGGTGGGGAACGACACCATTAATACTGCGGCCCTGACGGGAAGGTTTGCGGACGACAAGGTTGGAGCAAACAAGACGGTGACCATTGAAGGCGGCCCGATCAACGACAGCAAGTATGACATCACCATCCCGGCCACCACTACCGCGTCCATCCTCAAGGCGGACACGAACCCGCCCGCCGTAACAGCGAATACGCTGGAATACAGCGGCTCTGCCCAGGCTCTGGTAAGCGCCGGCAATGCCAATACGCGCTACTCCGATGCCAGAGACGGCGTGTATTCTGCGGCGGTTCCCACCGGGACCAACGCGGGGACTTACATCGTCTGGTATAAGGACCTGGGCGACCCCAACCACAACGATTCCGCGCCCCAGGCCGCGACAGTGACGATTAGCCAGAAAAAACTGACCACGATGAGTATCACCCTGTCCGGCAATGACTTGAAGGATGATGGCAGCGGCAACTACTCCTATGCGTACGACGGCACAGAGAAGACGCCCACCGTCACCATCAAAGACGGTTCGGCGGTAATCCCGGCCAGTGAGTACACGGTCACCTACCGCGATAACAAGAACGTGGGCAACGCCACTGTGACCATCACCAGCAGCGCGGGCGGAAACTACACCTTTGACGAGCAGACCGTGAACTTTGAAATCACCAGCGCCACAGCGCAGCTCACAAGCTCTCCCCAGGCGAAGGACCTGACCTACACCGGGCAGGCTCAGGAGCTGGTGACCGTGGGCGCCGCCACCGGCGGACACTTGGAGTACAGGCTGCACAGCGACACCAGCACCGACGCCGACTACAGCACGGACATCCCAACAGCCGCCGGCGCGGGCACCTACACAGTGGACTACAGGGTGATGGGCGACGCCAACCATACAGACGGCCCCGCCGGCTCGGTCACGGTGATTATCAAGCCGAAGACGGTCATCAGCCCGAAGATCACGGTGGACGGCACCTATATCTATGACGGCACCGCAAAGGAGCCTGGCACCGCTGTCAAGGTGGAGGACGGCACCACCACCATCCCAGCCAGCGAGTACACCCTGTCCTACAGGGATAACATCAATGTTGGCACCGCGACGGTGATTGTCACCGACAACAACGGCGGCAACTACACCGTCAACGGCACGGCCACCTTCCAAATCGCCAAGACAGCCGCGACAGTCGGCGCCGCCCCCACGGGGAAAACCGGCCTGCATTACAACGGCACGGCACAGGAGCTGCTGGACACAAAGGGCACTGCGACCGGCGGCACGCTGGTCTACGCTCTGGCCCTGGACGGCGAGTATTCCGCCGCCATTCCCACAGGGAAGGACGTGGGCGAGTACGAGATCTGGTACATGGTCCAGGGCGACAGCAACCACACGGACACCGAACCGCAATCGGTGACTGCCTCCATTATCGTCAACAGCGTGACCGCGCCTACCATCCAGGTGACGCCGGCAACCGTGAAGTACACCGGGGAGAAGCAGACGCCCACCGTCACCGTCAGGGACGACAACGGCCTATTGATCGACGGCAGCGAGTACACGGCGACGTATCTGGATGAAAACAGCAATGACGACCTGATCCAGGTAGGCACATACACCGTGACCGTTACCGAGGTCACCGACGGGAATTACACCTTTGACACCACAGACGGCAAGAACACCGCCACCTTCACCATCACCCCGGCGGACCAGACACCCCTGACTATCACCGGCACACGGGAGCGGGTGTACTACGGCGATACCATCCCGCTGGGCACCACCGGCAGCAGCGGCGGGACCGTGGCCTGGAAAGTGGACAACAGCTCTGCCGCCAACATCGGCAAGGACACCGGGCTGCTCAAGATCACTGGCGTGGGCTCTGTGACGGTGACGGCTACCAGCACCAAACCCGGCTACGCCGAGCAGACCGCCACTTGGACCCTCTATGCGGAGAAAAAGCCGGTGACAGCCGTTGTGACGGCGGAGGACAGAGCGTATACCGGCGATAAGACCGCGACGCTCAGTGTCACCTGGAAGGCGGGGGACTTGGCAGAGGGCGACAGTATCAACACGATGGGCCTGACAGGCGAGTTCACGGACGCTAATGTGGGCGCGAACAAGACCGTCAAGATCACCGGGACCCTCACCCATGCGAATTACGACATCACGGTTCCGCCCACCACCACCGCGTCCATTTTCAAGGCGGACATAGCGGCTGCCGACGTGACCGTTCCCACCTCAGCAACCGGGCTGAAGTACACAGGCCTGCCCCTGGAGCTGATCACGACGGCGGGAACCGCCACAGGCGGCACCATGGAGTACTCCACGGACGGTATCAACTATTCCGCCAGCCTTCCCGCCGGCACCGACGCGGGCAATTACGATGTCTGGTATCGCGTGAAGGGCGACGGCAACCACAACGACACGGCGGGCACAAAACTGGGCAATCAGGTAACCATCGCCCCGCAGGAAGTTGCCAACCCCACCATCGAGTTCAACCCCAGCGGCGCGACCTACGACGGCCAGGAGCACAAGCCCACAGTCAAGGTGCTGGACGCCCATGGCCGGGTGATCCCGGACAGCGAGTACACCGTGGCTTACGGCAGCACAAACTGGAAGGACGTGGGAGACCACACGGTTACGGTCACCGGCAAGGCAGACGGCAACTACAGCATCACCGGGACGCCCGCCAAGACATTTACCATCCTCCCGGCGGGGCAGAGCCCGCTGTCCATCGTGGGCCAGCCCGGCGAGGTCCAGTACGGCGGCGTCTTTACCCTCAGCACCAATGGTGGTTCCGGAACGGGCGCTGTGACTTGGGAAACCAGTGACGATCAGATTGCCTACGTCAACAGCCAGACCGGCCGGGTGGAGATCATGAAGGCCGGCGGGCCGGTCACCATCACGGCCAGAAAAGCCGCCGGCGGCGGCTACGGCGAAACTACGGCCACCTGGACCTTCAGCGCGGAGAAGAGGCCCGCCACGGCCATTGTGACCGCCCGGAACAAGCCCTATGACAGCACCACCACGGCTGCGCTGGACATTTCCTGGAAGGACGGCGACCTGCTCAGCGGCGATACCATCACACTGAACCTGACCGGCGCGTTTGACGACGCCAATGTGGGCGAGAACAAGATCGTCCGAATCACCCGCAGCGGCGACCTCCCCGATGGCGGCGGCAAGTACGCAGTCACCTACAACAACACAACCACGGCCTCCATCACCGCCCAGGCTGCCACGGTATCCGGCGTGCAGTCGGGCCCGTGGACCTACAGCGGCAGCGAGCAGTCCTTGCTCAGCGGCGGCACGGCCACAAACGGCACCATCGTCTATTCCCGGAACGGGGTCGACTTCATGGAGACCGCCCCCACGGAGACAAACGCGGGCAAGTACACGGTCTATTACAAGGCCCGGGGCAACACGAACTACGCCGACAGCGACGTGCGCATGGTGGAGGTGACCATCCAGCCCAAGACGGTGAGCAGCCCCGCGATTGAGCTGTCCCAGGAGACCTTCACCTACGACGGCACCGCGAAGGAGCCCGACGTGGTGGCGGTCAAGGACGGCTCCAGCGTGATCCCCCCCGGCGAGTACACGGTGAGCTACAGCAACAACGTCAATGTGGGTACGACCGCCAGAGTTACCATCACCGACGCGGCCGGCGGCAACTACACCGTCACCGGCAGCAGGAACTTCACCATCACGGCGGGGGCCGTCTCCCTGACAAACCCGCCCCAGGCGAACGACCTGACCTACAACGGATTTGACCAGGCGCTGGTGAAGTCCGGTACGGCGGTCAACGGCAGCGTGGTGTATTCCACAAATCAGTCCGGCACCTACACCGATACGATTCCCACTGGCACCAACGCGGGTTTCTACCAGGTCTGGTACAAGGCGAAGGGCAACGGCGGCGAGACCGCGCCGGAGTCCATGATCGTAGAGATCAAGCCCAGGCCGGTCACACCCATCCTGACCCTGTCCAGCAATTCCCTCACCTATACCGGTAGTGCGCTGATGCCCACCGTGACCGTCTCGGTGAATAACCAACCGCTCACGCAAGGAACCGATTATACAGTCGTCTGCAGCAACAACACCGAGCCGGGCACGGCCACAGTTACCGTCACGAGCATAGGCGGCAACTACCAGTTCTCCGCCCAAACGACCTTTACCATTACCAAGAGCAAAGCGGTATTTGCACTGGAGCCGAAAGCAAAGGAGAACCTGGTCTACAACGGAGGACCCCAGGAACTTGTTTCGAGAGGGTACAGCGCGGATGGCATCGTGCTCTATTCGACGAACGCTACTACGTACTCTTCCGAGATACCTACCGGGACAGCGGTCAGGGACGATTACGTAGTTTTCGCCAAGGTGCAGGGTAATTCCACACACGAGGACAGTGACGTTGTGATTATCACTGTGGAGATCGGCATCAACGAAGTGAAGAATCCCACCGTTGAGCTGTCCGCCACCAGTTTCCCCTATACCGGCAGTGTCCAGAAGCCCACGATAACGGTAAGCGACGACGACGGCAATGTGATCGCGACCAGTGAGTACAGGGTGACGTACACCGGTGATACGATCAATCCCGGCAAATATACGCTCACGATCACAAGCAGGGGCAAAAACTACAGCTTTGCAGACATTGAGCGTGAGATTACCATCACCGACGCCACCCAGACCCCGCTGGCCATCACCGGCAAGCAGGACGCCGTCTGCTACGGCGACACGCTTAACCTGGGTACCACCGGCGGCGGCAGCGGCACGGTGACGTGGAACGCGACCGGGCCTGTTGACAAGCTCGGCGACGGCCAGTACAAGGTCAACAGCAGCGGCAGCGTGACCATCACGGCCACCAAGGGCAGCAACACCGACACCTGGACGTTCTACGCCCAGCCCAAGCCGGTCACGGCTGTTGTGATTGCGGCGGATAAGGTTTATGACGGCAATAACACCGCCAACCTGACTGTTACCCTCAGCGGCCTGATTCCCGGCGACAGCGTCAGCCTGACCGCCAACGGCAGCTTCATTGACGAGAAGGCCGGGACGAACAAGAACGTCCTCATTACCGGCTTGAACGGCCTGGACGGCATCAAAGACAAGTACACCGTCACCTACAACAGCACAACCACGGCGTCCATCACGCCGAAGCCCGCCGCAGTACTGGACACGGACAAACCGAAGCTGGCCGGGTCCCTGACCTACAACGGCGATGCGCAAGCCCTGCTGACAAACGGCGGCACAGCGGACAGCGGCAACCTGATGTATTCGCTGGACGGCCAGAACTATAGCTACACCATTCCCACTGGGACGGACGCGAAGACCTACACGGTTTGGTACAAGGTTCAGGCCTCTGACGACAACCACAAGGATAGTGCGGCGGTGAAGCTGGGGGATGTAACCATTGCCGCGAACGTGGATGCGCCCACCATCCTGTGTACGCCGTCCACTATCCAGTACGACGGCACGGAGAAGACCCCCGACGTGGTGGTCCGGGACAGCGCGAACCACATCATTCCCGCCAGTGAGTACACCGTGACGCTGCCCGCGCCCCGTATCGCGGTAGGCAAATACGCTGTTACCGTCACCGACAAACCGGGTGGCAACTATGAGTTCACTTCTCCCGTAACGGTGGCGGACGCATTCGAGATCGTGGCTGCCAGCCAAAATCCCCTGAGCATTGTCACCGACATCCCCACCGACGTCCACTACGGCGATACCTTCCGTCTGAGCGCTATGGGCGGGTCCGGCAGCGGCGCCATCCAGTGGAGCATCGCGGAAAGCAATGTCGCCACCATCAACGCTAACGGCGTGGTGACCGTAAAGGGCATCGGCGGATTCACCGTGAAAGCGTACCGGGCGGCGTCTGACGGCTACAGCCAGTCCAACACGGACAGTGTGCCGTTTGATGCAAAGCCGAAGCCCGTGACCCCGGTAGTGACCGCCAGTGACAAGTCCTACGATGGAAAAACCGATGCGACCCTGACCGCAAGCTGGAAAAGTGGTGACCTGGTGAGCGGCGATACGATCACGATCACAGCAACAGGCGCATTTGCCACAGCTGATGCCGGAACCAACAAGCAGGTGAACATCACAGGACACACCGCCACAGGGACAAACGCGGACAAGTACGCCATCACCTGGCCTGACAGCGCAACAGCGTCGATCTACAAGGTGGACGCCAAGTTGGCTGCTGCGCCGGTGGGCAAAACGCTGAACTACACCGGGTCCGAGCTGGAGCTGGTCAGCGCCGGCACGACGGTCAACGGCATCGGCACAATCATGTACAGCCTGAACGACCAGAACGGCACGTACTCCTCCGAAATCCCCAAGGCCACCGATGTGGGCACCTACACCGTCTGGTACAAGGTGGCGGACAGCGTGAACTACACCGGAATCCCCGCCGCATCGGTCAAAGCGGAGATTAAAGCGAGCGGGTCTGTGGCGAACACCCCGACCGAGGACACGGAGAACACGTCTCTAGCGCCCCCGACTGAGGACACAAACAACACGCCCACGCTACCCGTCAGCACCCCGCTGCAGACCACCGTCCGGGACGGCACGGCAAACACCGTTCTGAGCGCCTCGGGCGGCAATCAACTGGTGAAGGAGGCGGTCAAAAACCAGAGCGACACAATTGTCATCAAGCCGGAGATCACCAGCGATGTGACCAAGACCCAGGTTTCCATCCCGGCCTCCACGGTGAGCCAGATCCAGAACGAGACCAACGCGGCGCTCACCGTCTCCACCCCCATTGCCGACGCCACCATCCCCCGTGAGGCGCTAAACACTCTGAGCCAAGCGGGCGGCACTGTGAACGTCGTCACCGAGCAGGTGGGCGACGCGGTGGCGCTGACCCTGACCGCGGACGGCAAGACTGTGGAGAATGTGCCCGGCGGCGTGACCCTCACCGTCCCGGCCGAGGGCGCCGGACCCGGCACCGTTGCGGTCCTGGTCCAGGAGGACGGCAGCCGCGAGATTGTTCAGCGCAGCGTGGTGAAGGACGGCAAGCTGAGCGCCCCGCTGAGCGGTTCCGCCACCGTGGAAATCGTGGACAACAGCAAGGCCTTTGCCGACGTGCAGCCCACGGACTGGGCGGCTGAGGCGGTGACCTTTGCCAGCGCCCGCGGGCTGTTCAGCGGCACCAGTGAGACCACCTTCAGCCCGGAGGAGACCACCAGCCGCAGTATGGTGGCCACCGTGCTCTACCGGCTGGAGGGCCAGCCGGATCAGGCGCTGGCAAGCGCATACAACGACGTCAGCGATGACGCCTGGTATGCGGACAGCGTTGCCTGGGCCGCGGAGAACGGCATTGTAAACGGCTATGGGGACGGCAAATTCGGCCCCAATGACAGCGTCACCCGGGAGCAGTTTGTGGTGATGCTCTGGAGGTACGTGGGAAGTCCCGAGGCAAATGACCGCGACCTGGCAGCCTTCACCGACGCGGACCAGATCAACAGCTACGCCCTGGAGGCGCTGTGCTGGGCCGTGGAGAATGGCGTTCTGAACGGCAACGGAAACGGCAAGCTTGTCCCCGGAGGGACGGCGACCCGCGCCGAGGCGGCTCAAATGCTGAAAAATTTTATAGAAAACACCTGATGCAAGAGTTTTGATCAGGCCCGCGCTCAATAAGTCCCGCTATTTGAACGGAAAACCCGCCGCATTCCCCGTGAATGCGGCGGGTTTTGCTCTGCTTTATTGTTTTCAGACCATTAAAGCCTTGGCCTGCTGGCTCAGGCGTCCAGCGACCCACATATCTGGGGGGATTTGAAGGCGTTCCGCTTCAATTCTTTTGCTCAAAAGCTTGGGGGGGACACCGCGAAAATGATAACCGCGTCCTCTTCGGCGGAATTGATCCAGCGGTGCTGGGTCAGCGGCGGTATGCGCAGCGAGTCCCCGGCGGAGAGCGAAACATAGGTATCCTCCAGCAAAATGTTGATGGAACCGGAAACCACATATGCCGTCTCCTCCCCCACGTGTCCCTCCGGCATTCCCGCCGACGCCTTGTTGGGCGGTATGGTCATCAGGCAGAACTCGATTTGCCCGCTGACATCGGGGGTCAGGAGCTCGTACTGCACCTCCCGGTCCACAAAGCCGATGATCTTCCTGGAGCCCTTGTGCACCACCAGCTCTTCGGGACTGGTATTCTCTTGAAAAAATCGGTAGAGCGGCACGTTCAGTACCACCGCGATGTTTTTCAGCGTGTTGATGGACGGATTGGCGGAGCCGTTTTCAATCTGGCTCAGCATGGACGGCGACACGTTTGCCTTGGACGCCAGATCCCGCAGGCCGAGCCCCGCTTCCTCCCGCATGGCCTTAATCTTTCCTCCCAGCTGAATATCGGGCATCACAGCCACCTCCTCTGTTGACAGGGTACCACGTACGCCCCCTGTTTTCAAGTGAAATTTGAAACGGGCGTGAGCGGCGCCTTCCGGGACCTCGCCGTCCCGAAAGCGCCGCTCACACTGTTTTCAGGGGGATGTACGGTTCCTCTTCATCGGTGCGCGTTTGCCAGCATTCTCAGTGCAGGAAGATCAGGCTGAGCAGGAACACGCACAGAAGCGCCGTAAGGGACTGCAAAACGCTGATGAGGGGGATGGTTTTGTACGCTACCGAGGTATCCATGTCCGAGGTGGTGGTCACCACCCAGAAGAAGTCGTCGTTGCCGTGGAACACCATCATGCCGCCCGCCGCGCAGGCCAGCATGGCGATGATATGGCCCATGGGAGAGCCAAAGCCCAGAACGTCCAGCAACGGGTAGATCATGGTGGCGGAGGTGACCATGGCGATGGTGGCGGAGCCTACGCAGGTGCGGAAGATCGCGCCGATGATGAAGGGGGCCAGGATGCCGATGGACAGTTCGGAAAAGCTGTTGGTGATGATTTCCTGGAGGGGGGAGGCCTTCAGCACACCGGAGAAGGCGCCGCCCGCGCCGACGATCAGTACGATCTGGCCCGCGGTGCGCAGGGCCTCGGCCAGCACGCCGTCAAAGCCCCAGGCGGTCTTGTCCTCCGGGCAGATCTGGTGGTAGCCGATGGCGGCGATGATCAGGCCGGCCAGCAGGGCCACCGGCGGGGTGCCTAGCACGTTCATCACGTCCACGGCGATGCCGGTGAGCCCGGTCATGCTCAGGATGGTCTTGAGCAGCATCAGGGCGATGGGCACCAAAATGGGGGCGAAGGCCATGAAGGTGTTGGGGAGGGGCCGGTCCGCGCCGCCCTCTTCCTCCTCAACATGGGGCAGGTAGTAGTACTTCTTTCCCACAAACTTGGCCGCGAAATAGGCCACGATGGTCACCGGGATGGACACCAGGGCGCCGAACAGGATAGCGCTGCCCAGATCCGCGTTCAGAATGCCGGCGACGGCCAGCGGGCCCGGCGTGGGCGGGACAAACATGTGGGTGGCGTGCAGGCCCATGCAGGTGGCCACAGCCATAGTGGTCATGGAGATCTTGGTGTCCTTGGACAGCCGCTTGGCAATGGGGCTGAGCAGCACAAAGGCGGAGTCGCAGAACACCGGGATGGACACAAAATACCCGGTGATGGCCAGGCCCAGCGCCGCGTGCTTCTCACCCGTGACCTTCAGGATGGACTTGGCCATCTTCTCCGCCCCGCCGGATTTTTCCAGCAGCGCCCCGGTCACGGTGCCCAGGGCTATGACCAGACCGATGTCGGCCACCGTGCCGCCCATGCCGCTGGCAAAGGCCTCCAGCATCGCGTTCAGGTCCATCCCGGAGATGACCGCAAAAGTGACCGTGGTGGCGATCAGCGCAAAAAAGGGATGCAGCTTGATTTTGACGGTACACACGATCAGTACGATGACCGCGCAGACCAGTCCTCCGACTACAAATGGTGTAGACATACGCTTCCTCCTCTTTGTTTATGCCCGCGCCGGGACAGCCGCGCGCCGTGCTTGTCTCCGGCGGGGGAGCCTCTCTTCTCAAAGGTGGGTGTTCAGGTACTCGATTCGGTTCTCCTCCGGCACCAGCCGACCGCCGGTGGCCCAGGCGATCTGGACCGCGTTGGCCAGCATGGCCTTGTCCAACCCGTGGGTGGAGCAGTATTCGGCGGAATCCGCGTACTGGAGCAGCCCCACCGGGCCGGCGAAGGCGGCGCAGGAGGAGGGCTCGATCTGGATGTCCTCGGCCTGGTACAGCAGCCGCAGATAGTCGTACAGCTTGGCATCCGTCACAGTGAACTCGCCGGACAGCAGGTTGGTCATGATGCGGGTGACAAACCCGGAGGGGCTCGCGCAGGCCAGGCCGTCCGCGTGGGTGATGCCGGAGATGCCGTAGTCGTGCACGTTGCATTTCTCAAATTTCTGTGTAGCGATGCCCAGCAGCACCGACGGGCAGAGCACCGGCTCGCAGAAGAAGCAGTGCACGTTGTCTTTAAAGATGCGCTTGAGGCCGTAGGCCACGCCGCCCGGCGCGCCGCCCACCCCGGCGGGGATGTAGACCAGGAGGGGGTGCTCCGCGTCCACCGTGATCCCCTGCTCGGTGAGCTGCTTTTGCAGGCGCTTTGCCGCCACGGCATAGCCCAGGAAGAGGTTGACCGACTTCTCATCGTCCACAAAGTAGCTCATGGGGTCGGCGTCCGAGTTCTTGCGCCCCTCTGCCACCGCCTTGGAGTAGTCGTCCGCGTACTCCACCACCTGCACGCCCTTGCTGCGCAGCAGGTCCTTCTTCCACTGCTTTGCATCTGCGGACATGTGCACGATCACTTTGAAGCCCAGTGCCGCGCTCATGATGCCGATGGACAGGCCCAGGTTTCCGGTGGAGCCCACCTGCACCGTGTACTGGTGGAGGTATTTTTGCATCTCTTCCCCGGCGAATGCCTCATAGGAGTCCGTCTCCACCAGCTTTCCGCCCTCCAGCGCCAGGTCCTCGGCGTGCTTGAGCACTTCGTAAATGCCGCCCCGGGCCTTGACAGAGCCGGCGATGGCCAGGTGGCTGTCCATCTTCAGGAACAGCCGCCCCGGGATGGAGACATCATACTGCTCCTCCAGTTTCTTTTGCGCTTGGGGAATGGGAGTCAGCGGGGATTCGATCAGTCCGTTGGTCTGCTCGGTCTCAGGCCAGCACTTCCGAATGAACGGGGCGAAGCGCTCCAACCGCTTTTCCGCGTCCGCGATCATCTCGTCCGCGACCACCAGCTCACAGGTGGCGCTGGTGGTCGCGAACGGCAGCAGCCAGGGATTGATCCAGGTCGTCTCTTCCTGGCGGACCACTGTCAGCGCCAGTGATAAAATGTAAGAAAACGCCGAGGAAAAAATGTAATTATGTGGCGGAGAGGAGGGAAAAAAG
>ERZ808041.413-NODE-413-length-34224-cov-6.292412_pt1 | contig 34224 bp, 26 predicted proteins | sample MGYA00380192_ERZ808041 | MGnify/ENA primary metagenome ERZ808041 (study PRJEB31490, sample SAMN06133412) | mouse gut metagenome | isolation source: Z1_1 | host: mice | place: China: Chengdu | collected 2015-05 ...
GCTGGCCATCAGTTTTCTCCTTTTTGCGTTTGATATTCGCCCATTTGGAATGTCCGGACATATCGTTCAACCTTTCCTCTTTATCAATTCATCGTCAAACGGCGCGCTAAAAGCTGCCGGTTATCATACGCCTTTACTCCTGTGCCGCGCGGCGGCGCAGCATGGAGCCGGGCGGCACAGGGCCTGCGCACGGCAGCTCATACCGGCGCATCGGGTGACAGGCGCGCTCCACAGGCGCGCCCAACTCAACATCAAAAATTTCCTCGATGTGCAGCGGACGCGGCGCCTGTCGCGGAACAAGCAGCTCGGCCTGTTCCCCGCGTGAAAACACGTTTCGCTCCTGCACAGTCAACCGGCCGCCGGCCCATCCCTCTACAGAAGCGATCACATCCCATCCGCGCACATAGCCGTTTGTCTCACAATTCTGGCCCGGCGTCCCGAAGTAAAAGCCTGTGGAATAATTGCGATGGCTTACCTTATCCACTTCGTCAAGCGCCCAGGAAGGCGGGCTGTATGCGCCGGGTGCGGCAAGATATGCGTCCAATGCAGCGCGATAGGCCGCTGTGACGCACGCCGTATAATAGGCCGACTTCGCGCGGCCTTCGATCTTAAACGAGGTCACGCCCGCCTCTGCCAGACGGTCGAGATGACCGATCATGCAAAGATCATCGGCGTTGAGGATATAACTGCCGTGCGTATCCTCCACAATCGGAAAATATTGGCCAGGCCGCTTTTCCTCCACAAGCCGGTAGCTCCAGCGGCACGGCTGGGCGCATTCACCCCGGTTGGCGTCGCGACCGGTCAGGTAGCTGCTGAGCAGGCACCTGCCGGACACCGACATACACATCGCCCCATGCACAAACGCCTCAAGCTCCAGCTCCGGCGAGGTGCGCGCACGGATCGCGCCGATCGCTTCCAAAGACAGCTCGCGCGCGAGTACGACGCGTGAAGCGCCAAGCCGGTACAGTTCCTCTGCCGTACGCCAGTTGACGACGCCGGCCTGCGTCGAAACATGCAGCGCCATTTTGGGTACAATACGGCGCGCCGCCATCATCACGCCGATGTCGGCAACAATCAGCGCGTCGACACCGGCGCTGTGCGCCATCTTTAGAAAATCCGGCAAACGGTCGGTTTCCTCGTTCGTCGCGAGCGTGTTGCAGACAAGATAAACGTTCACATCGTTTTCATGCGCATATACGACTGCCCGCGAAAGCTCATCCGGGCCGAAGCCCGCGGCCGCGGCGCGCATATCAAACTGCGCGCCGCCGAGGTAAACTGCATCCGCACCGAAGCGCACAGCCGCCTCCAGCCGCTCCCAATCGCCCGCCGGAGACAGAATCTCTATGGTTTGCAAGCGGTGATTCCCCTTTTTAACGCCGCCCGCTATTCGCCCTCATTGGGCATGGCAATGCCGTGCACACCTTCAATACCCGCGGCTTCAATATTGGCCGCATGTTCTTCAGCGGTCGTAGCGTAATAGAATTTACCTTCTCTGTCAGCCAGGAAGAAGTAGTATTCGGTATCCTCCGGATAGATAGCCGCCTTGATGGCGTCCATACCGGGATTGGAGATCGGACCGACCGGGAGTCCCGTACAGACATACGTATTGTATGCATCGTACATCGGCTGATAGTCCGGGTTGGCCGCATCGTCCAGATATGGCTTGATGTCGTCCTCGACATACATGATCGTAACATCGGACTCAAGCCGCGGGAAAGCGTCCGGGTTGTCCAAACGCTTGTGGAAAATAGACGACACCATCTTCATATCGGCCGTCTGCGCAGCCTCCTTTTGAATGATGGAGGCGAGCGTGACCGCCTGGTCAAGCGTCATATTCTGGCTTGCCATCTGAGCGCGCAGCTCGTCCGTATAGACCATTTCCTCAAAACGGTTGAAGAACTTCTGAACGATGATGCTCGGATCCTCATCCTCATAGAAATTATACGTATCCGGGAAGAAATAGCCTTCATAGCGGCGGTAACGGTTTGGGTCGTCCGGAATATCCTTCAGAAATTCATATCGGTCGGAAAAGTCGTTGCTGCCCAGATAATCATATAGTTCCTGTTCACCGCAAACATTGTACTGCTCCAGCTTCTTGGCAATATCCGAAAGCGTCATGCCCTCATAGAAAATCAGCGTCAATTCCTGCGGGCCTGTGCCGGTGCGAAACACGGTCAGTATCTCATCATAGCCCATATTTGTGTTGAGCGTGTAGGTGCCAGGCAGCAGATCCTCCGCATCGTTTTTAAGCCCTGCGTAAAGCTGGAATGTCAGCGGCTGTGTAATCACCCCATCCTCCTTGAGCAAAGCCGCGATTTCCGAAAGCGACAGGTTCTCGGGCAGCTCAAATGTGACCTCGCCTTCCGGCTTGTTGAGTCCAAACAGGTCGCTCGCACTTTGCAGGGCAAACATCGCCAGAAATACCGAAACACCCAAAGCGATCAACAGCACGACAAGCGCCTTAAACCAACGCCCCGCTCCACCGCCGGACGAGCCGTCGTCGTAATCGTCGCCGCCATGGCCGCCGTGCGGCGGATCTCCGCCAGCGCCGGCCGGCTGCGGCTCATAAGCAGCCTTGTCGTTGATATTGACACGAAACGCACCGTCCCTGCCGCGGGCGGGCCGCCGGTCCCCGGGCGGCTGGCCGCCTGGCTGCGTACCGCTGTGCTGTATCCGCGCGCCCGGCTGTGCAGGGTGCTGTCCATGGCTTGAAGGCGCAGGCCTCGCCCCCAACGGCTGCGTGGGGCGCTGCGTATGGCCTGACACCGTCGCCGGTCTTGTCCCCGGCTGCTGCGCATGATAGCCGGCAGGCGCCGCCTGGGAGGCGGCAGGTCTTGCGGCCGGCTGTGCCGCCGGGCGCTGCGCAGTCGCTGCTGCAGCATGGCTGCGCGCCTGATCGTACCGGCGCTGATCATCCTCGTAGTTAAAAGCCGGACGGCGCTGCGGCTCTTGGGGAGAGCCGGTCTGCTCCGCATTGCTATCGTCATCCAGCTTGAATTTTCTGATCAAATCTTCAAATTCATTCTGATTGTTCATGCGTCCTCCTTACCCCATCCGACGCCGGCAGCGTCGTGTCTGGCGGAAAAAACAATATATTCCATATCCGAAAAGCGATATGAAATATTACCCATCAAAAGACGGCCGCCGTGTAAATACGGCGCGCCGTCGGGCTTTGCACCGGTAGCATACCCATAAAACTGCCGCAAAGCGGCAGTGAAACCGGTAAAGCCGGTTTTAGCTGTGGCATAACATGCGCAGCCCGCTGCTTTGCAGCGTTTGCCGTTTGCACTGCGCATATTATACCATGTCCGCGAAGCGGCATGGTATAATTGCCCATCAAAAGGCGGTTGCCGCGCAAGCGGCGAGCCGCTGGGCATAACCCGGTATAATAACCGCTCTGCGGTTATTATACCACATTCATTTCTCAAAGAAAAGCCTTTTGTCCTGCTCATTCGGCCGCGGCGCCATTTACAGATCCCATCACTGAACCGGACCTTTATACCCTTTTATGTTTCACGTGAAACATCGCAGCTTTGTTTTCATTTCTTCAATCTGCTTTTAAGACGCAACAAAGCCGCCCGTTTGGGCGGCTTGTGTTGCAGGGAAACGTGTATTTATTTTACCAAACCACAGCCGCTTTTTCGGGCGCTGTCCTCCCTGCGGGCGGCCTGTGGCGGATGGCCTTCTTTGTTGTTCTATTATGCGCTGTGTGGACGGTATGCGCTTTTTTTCGGGATGCGCATCGTATAATTGATAAATTCCTCGTCCTCAAATTTTTCTGTATCAATATCGATCCCAGCCAGCTTCATCGTCGAAACCGCTTTTGTGATCGTATTCATGAAGATACGAAAGTCCTTCAGTACAAACAGCTTGGTCGCTTTCTGCTCCGGCTTTACAGGCGCAGGTTCCGGCGCCGCAGTCAGCATTGTCTCAATCAACCGTTCCGTTTCACCCACATTCAGGCGTTCATGCGTAATCGTTTCCAACGCGGCTTCGATCTGTTGATCGCTTTCCAGCTTCAGCAGCGCCCTTGCATGGCGCTCTGTCAATCCTGCATCAAGCATCCGCCTGCGCAGTTCTTCGCTGAAATTGAGCAGCCGCAGCTTGTTAGCAATCGTAGACTGTGCTTTTCCCAACCGTTTTGCCACCTGTTGCTGCGTCATATCGCACAGCTCCATCAGCCTGCGGATTCCCTGCGCTTCCTCAAAATAGTTGAGGTCTTTGCGCTGTAAATTCTCAATCAGCGCAAAAACGGCCGATTTTTCATTATCAAACTGTTCCACAATCGCGGGGATTTTATCAATCCCATTCATGCGGCACGCCATCAAGCGCCGTTCGCCTGCGATCAGTTCATAGCCGCTTCCAACAGCGCGCACTGTCACAGGCTGGAGCAGGCCGCTCTGTGCAATGCTGTCTGCCAGTTCCTGCATGGCGCGCGGTTCAAATTGACGCCGCGGTTGATAGGGGCTGCGCACGATGCGGTCAACATCGATCAGAACAACACGGTTGACGGTCCGTTGCTTTGAAAACTTCATGCTCCCCGCATCCTTTCTTTATCTTGTCCATGCCTGCATCATACCATGAAATATTCCAAATTTCCAGCACTTTTCATCGCAGAAAATAGCAAAATCCGCCGGTGTTTTCATTACACCAGCGGATTTTTTGCTATTTTAGCATGTGGTCTTGGATATTTTGTCGATGTCTGCGATCTTTTTTTTATCAGCACAATCGCCCGGCCGCTTCCATCAGGCAGCCCAAGGCGCTTGACCGCTTTCAGTTCCCCACCCAGCAGATGAACAGCGCGCCCAGCTTCGGCACATTCCTTGTCACAATCATTCCCCTTATATGCAGCAAATATTCCCCCGACCCTGACAAATGGCAGGCAATATTCACTCAATTCATACAGCCGTGCGACAGCGCGCGAAACAGCCATATCATATTTTTCGCGATAGACCGGGCTTCGTCCCACCTCCTCCGCACGTGCATGAATACATTCATTGTCCTGTCCCAGGGACTGTGACAGTTCTTGCAGGAATGTAATCCGTTTATTCAGACTGTCCAGCAGCGTCAAATGCAGGTCCGGTCGTGCAATTTTCAGCGGAACGGACGGAAAGCCCGCCCCTGTTCCGACATCGACAAGCCGCGCCCCCTGCGGGATGGGGCAAAGCGACAGCAACGACAGACTGTCGACAAAATGCTTGATCACAATTTCCTGTGGTTCAGTGATTGCTGTCAGATTCATTTTTGCATTCCATTCAACCAACAGCGCCGCATAACGGTCAAAAGCATCCAACTGCGCAGTGTCAAGCGTTACGCCGAAACCGGCCGCATATTCTTTTAACATGTCCCGTTCAATCATTTGTTTCCTCCCCTGCCTTCTGTGTGGATGCATGGTGCTGACTGAGCCAAATCAACAGCACAGACACATCCGCCGGACTGACGCCGCTGATACGCGATGCCTGCCCGATGTTCAATGGCCGCAGGCGCATCAATTTCTCGACGGCTTCCAGCCGCAGCCCGCCGATCGATTGATAATCCAGATCGCCTGGAAGCTGCTTTCCCTCCAAACGCCGCATCTGCTCCACCTGCTCAAGCTGCTTTTTGATATATCCTTCATATTTAATTGTTATTTCCACCTGTTCGCAGACCTGTGCGGGCAAGTCAGGGCGCTCTGGATCGAAGGGTGCAAGCGATGCATAGGAAAGCTGAGGCCGTTTGAGCAGCTCACAAAGACGCATCCCCGTTGCAATAGGCGATGTTTCACGTGAAACAAGCAACGCATTTAATTTTTCATTTGGCGCTGTATGCACCGCACGCAGACGCCTTATCTCCCCTTCCACCAGTTCTCGCTTTTTCAGGAACGCTGCCCAGCGCTCCGCTCCGATCAAACCGATTTCATATCCAACCGGCGTCAAACGCATGTCCGCGTTGTCCTGTCTTAAAATCAAACGGTATTCCGATCGTGATGTCATCATTCTGTATGGATCGTTGCAGCCTTTCACAACAAGATCATCAATCAAGGTCCCAATATAACTGCTCGCACGGTCAAGCACAAGCGGCGTTTTTCCCTGTACGGCACGCGCAGCGTTGATACCAGCGATCAAACCTTGCGCGGCCGCTTCCTCATAGCCGGAGGTGCCGTTGAACTGGCCCGCACCATAAAGCCCGCGCACTGCCTTGCATTCCAGCGTCGCCTGCAAACAGGTTGGATCAAGGCAATCATATTCGATTGCATAGGCGTTGCGCATAATGCGTATCTGTTCAAAGCCCTTCACTGTCCTGTACAGCTTTACCTGTACTTCCTCCGGCAAGGACGAAGACATACCCTGCAAATAAACCTCATTCGTATCAAGCCCCATCGGTTCAATGAAAATCTGATGACGCGGCTTATCAGAAAAACGCACAACCTTATCCTCAATACTTGGACAATAGCGCGGCCCAATCCCTTCAATCTGTCCGCTGTAAAGCGGCGACCGGTGCAGATTTTCCAATATAACGCGATGCGTCTGTTCATTTGTATATGCGATATGACAAACTGCTCTGTTTTTCAGCATTCCCCCGTCTGTTTCGAAGGAAAAGGGGGTAATCGGATCGTCACCCTCCTGTACCTCCAGCGATTGAAAATCAATCGACCGGCGGTCGGCGCGCGCGGGTGTTCCTGTTTTAAAACGGCGCAGCGGCAAACCAAGACGCTCAAGCGCCGCGGTCAGTTGATCCGCTGCATGCAAACCGTCAGGCCCGCTTTGCGCTGTATACTCTCCAACAAAAATACGCCCACGTAAATAAGTACCTGTACAGAGAATAACCGCACGCGCATGATAAAGCGCACCCAACGCTGTCACAACAGACTCAACCGCACCGTCGGATGCCCTGATATCCACTATTTCCGCCTGTATTACATCAAGTCGATCCTGATTCTCCACCGCATGCTTCATATACCGGTGATAATCCTTTCGGTCCGTCTGTGCGCGCAGTGAATGGACCGCCGGTCCCTTCCCCCTGTTAAGCATGCGGCTTTGAAGCATTGTCGCATCAGCAGCACGTCCCATCTCACCGCCGAGCGCGTCAATCTCACGCACAAGATGCCCTTTCGCCGTTCCACCGATCGATGGATTACAGGGCATATTTCCGATTGCATCAAGCGACATGGTAAACAGCACCGTTTGCGCGCCAAGCCGCGCAGCAGCTAAGGCGGCCTCTATACCTGCATGTCCACCTCCAATAACCGCAATTTCATACGTTCCCGCTTCATAATCCATCCATGATTCCCCCTTCTGCATGTCACTTTCCTACACAAAACCGTGAAAACACAGAATCAACAACCGCCTGTGACGCACGCTTTCCTGTCAATTCCAACAGCGCATCGAGCGCGCGCTCGATACAAACAGCAACCGCATCGTAGGAAACACCGTTTTCCAAAGCCTCTACCGCCTCCCGCAGCTCCCCGGCGGCAGCCATCACCGCCGCTCGCTGACGCGTATTTGCTACTATCGCAGCGGAACTGTCAAAGGCGCCCAATCCCGCCATTTCAGTCAATACCTCCGTCAAAGGCTTCATGATATTGGTGTCATGCGCTGAAATCGAAAGTACGCGCTTAAAATCCGATGCAAAGGCTTGTGCATCGAGCACCTGCATCAAATCGGCCTTATTGACCAAGGCAAGCGCGTTCAATCCACGACAAGCTTCCATAACGCGCCGGTCATCCCCTGTCAACGGCTCCGATCCGTCAAACACAGCCAATACAAGCTGCGCCCTCTCTATCTGTTCAAGCGCCAAGCCGACGCCCTCCTGCTCGATTGGATCATCCGGCTTTCGTATTCCAGCCGTATCTGTGAGATGAAAAACAAAACCGCCGCATAAAACCGTATCGCTGACAAGATCGCGCGTTGTCCCAGGAATATCCGAAACAATACTCCGCTTCACGCCTGTCATCAAATTCATCAACGAAGATTTTCCCACATTTGGCCGACCCACAATCACAGTTTCGATACCCTCGCGCACAAGGCGTCCCGTTTCATACGATCCAGCCAGACTGTCGAGCCTTTGAAGGCACTTTGCCAAATCACACTGTAAAGCGTTCGGATCAACCGCTTCTATTTCTTCCTCTGGATAATCAATCCAAGCAGACAGATGCGCCGCAAAATAAGTCAGCCTGTCCGCAATCTCCCCTACACATCGATAAAGCGCACCGCCGCGCGCCGATAAAGCCGCGCGAGCCGCCTGTCCGCCGTGCGCAGAGATTAGATCGATCACCGCCTCAGCCTGCGTCAGATCAAGTTTTCCGTTTAGAAACGCCCGTTTCGTAAATTCTCCTGCCAGAGCAGGACGGGCGCCATTCTTACAACAGGCATTCAAAAGACGGTCCATTAAATAAACGCCGCCATGTGCGGATATCTCGACGATATCCTCGCCTGTATAGCTGTGCGGCCCACGAAAAGCAGTGACGATCACTTCGTCAATCGGTCCCTCCTGATCAGCGGCCAGACCATAGGCGCAGGTATAGCCCGCGAGTGAGGAAACCCTCCCGCCTTTCGCTAAGCGCACGATTCTTTCAGCCGTACCAAAAGCATCCGGTCCCGAAATTCTAACGATTCCAATTCCACCTGTTCCAAGCGGCGTTGCAATCGCCGCAATCGTATCGATTTCACCCATAACAATCCTCCACTACACCGATAAAGGCAGTCAACAAAAACATCATAAAGCTGCATTCCCTGTTTTACGTTTATTGACAAAGGGGAGGATGTTTCACGTGAAACATCCTCCCCCACGATCATCAAACACTTAAAGATCAATCTTTCCATACAACGGCAGATCATCACCCTCATGGCGCGCCTGCTGGCGGACAGGCTTCTGCTGCGTCCTTGGTATTGGCTGTGCAGGGCGTTCCAATGCGCCTTCGCGCTCCAATTCGGCAGCATAAGCGCGGTCTACCTCTGTCGATGTCGGCTTAACCGTCTCCCCACGCGTCGCGCGGTCGTCGCGTCGAGGACCGCGTTCCCTGCGCGGCGCGCGTTCACTCCTCTGCTCCGAATGCTCGCCATCGCGCGGCACACGTTCGTCACGACGCGCCGTACGATTTGCTCCCGCACGTCCACGTCCTCCCCGGCCGCCCCTTCCGCCGCCCTGCAGCGGACGCGGATTTATCGGCGATATCACAACACGACGATTCGGTTCCTCTCCTGTCGACGACGAGGTAACACCCTCTATTCTCGCAACAGTCGAATGGATAATCCTGCGTTCATAAGGATTCATCGGCTCAAGCGTTGAAGGACGGCCATAGCGCAAAACGCCTGCGGCAAGCTTTTGCGCTAGCTGCTCAAGCGTCCTCTCACGTTTTTCACGATAATTTCCAGAATCGATCGTTACACGGATGTAATCTCCTTCCTCCCGGTTGGCTACAAGGCTGGAAAGATATTGCAGCGCGTCAAGCGTTTCTCCGCGGCGCCCAATGATCACGCCCAGTCCATCCCCGGTCAGACGCAGAACCACGCCATTTTCCGTTCTCGCAACGCTTAATTCAGCGTCAATTTCCATTGCATTTAAAACACCGCGCACATATTCAGCCGCAACGCGCGCCTTCCCTTCAACCTTCTCAACTTCGACAAACGTGATTGTTTGAGCCGCCTTTTCCTGCTTTTCCATCCCAACATGTTCATTTTTATCCTGCTTCTTCGCAGTCTCAACTTGTGCGCGTGCCGGCTGTTCACGTTTCGGCTCACGTTTCGGAACAGACTTCTGCGGCTTCTTTTCAGACTGCGACGCTCTGTCCGCCCTCTGTTCCTTTGTAGGCGCCGCCTGCACCTCTTTGGGCGCCGGCTGCCTGTCCTTCTTTATTTCCGAAACAGGCTCCGGTTCTTCGACAAAAACACGTACCCGCGCGGGCGTATTGCGCAAGCCGAGAAAGCCGCGTTTCGGCAATGTTATAATCTCAAAATCCACCGCGTCGCGCTGAACGCCAAGCTCTTTACAAGCCAGTTCGATTGCATCTTCAACATTGCGTGCTTCTTTTATTACCTCACGCATCCTTGACACCTCCGATAATATAGGGGCTGTTGACAAACCAAGCCGTGCCGATAATGAAAGCAGACTTTTCGGCTGATAAAACAAAAAACGCAGGATGCCCTTCGGGGCTTCACAATTTTTTTGTAACTGATTCCGGAATCAAGCGCCGCTGTTTTGGCTGCGGCGGCTTTGTCAACAGGCCCATTAAGGGACGCTTGTACACCCATCGTCTCTTTGCGCCCCATACTCCGGGCGGTCTGCAGAATTTTTTTCTGCAACGTTGTTTTGGAGGATTCACCCGGTTTTCCGCTTTCGTAATCTTATGATTTCAGGTCGTCGTCCGTTACCTCTGCATATGTCTCGCCGTATTTCTCCGCGTCGCGTTTGCGCGCAGCAGCCAGCTTCAGGCGGTTGATTTCCTTTTGGGAAAGCGCCTGCTCAATATCCGTTTCTCCACGTTCACGCGCGCGTTTCTTCGCCTCTATTTTCGCCTGCCGTTCGGCCTCCCTGCGCTCCTCTGCTTCCTTGCGCGCTTTTTCTGCAAGCTCCTTGGGATTCATAAATTTATTAAGCAGATACGTTTGAACGGCCATCAGGATATTAGAAATAATCCAGTACACGCCAAGTCCCGCCGGCACCACGAAGGAAATCCATGCGGACATCAAAGGCATCATAATCATCATACTTTTAGACATGCCGGCAGCGGCAGCGGCGTTTCCGCTCATATCGGCCGTCTGACGCATCGATACAAACGAAACGAGCAGCGACGTTAAAAATGAAAAGATCGGAATCAGAATCAACAGATTCAGCGCAAACGTCGGCTGCTGCGTCAAATCGATCGGCCCGATCGACAGATCGAGCGTCTGCACCTTCGATACAAAATCGCCAAGTCCGGAAAAGGCGTCAGGATTTGTATTCACCGCATCAATAATACGGATTTGGCGCGAATAATCCTTTGCCAAATTCGCATTATTCAACACCGTCGCCGCTATCTCAGTCGCCTGATCGATCACAGGACCGCTGATACGCAGCAGATGCGTGATCGGGCGCTGAATCACGTCATAAAGACCAAAGAGGATGGGCATCTGAATGAGCATGGGCAGACAACCCGAGGCCGGATTGTAATGCTCCTCCTCATAGAGCTTCATCATTTCCTCATTCATTTTTTCACGGTTGTTCGCGTATTTTTTCTGTATTTCCTCCATACGCGGCCGGAAAATCTGCATTTTTACCATCGATTTTTGCTGTTTAATCGACAGCGGCACCAGGCAGACGCGCACAATCAAAGTAAACAGCACAAGCGCGACGCCATAAATCGGAAGGACCTTGAAACACGCCCACATAATCCATCCGAGCGGATAGCCAAATATCGTATAAATTAAGGACATCTGCTTTATTTCTCCTTCTTGATAGTTCGCCGCGGCAGCGTCTCAGGCACATGATCAATCCCGCCCGGATGAAACGGATGACATTTCAAAATCCGTTTGACCGCAAGCCAGCCTCCGCGCAGCGCGCCAAAACGGGAAATCGCCGTCAGCGCGTATTCAGAACACGTTGGATAAAACCGGCAGGTAGAATGCGGCTTGAGCGGTGAAAGATATCTTCTGTAAAAACGGATCGCCGCAAGCAGAAACGCCTTCACCTCAACAATCCCAGCTTTTCACAGGCGCGCCGCAGCGCTTCAAGCACCTGCTGCATGGAAACGAACGCTGTCCTAACGCGCGCGACAAGAACAAAATCATATCCTTGCGCAAGCTCCTGTTCAATCAAATAAAACGCCTCGCGCATAACCCGGCGCGCTCGGTTGCGCTTAACAGCCTTTCCCACTTTTTTAGTTGCGGTCAGCCCCAGCCGGTTTTCCCCGCTCCTGTTTTTAAGGGCATAGACAACAAGCACAGGTGTAGCAAAGGAACGGCCTCTGTAATAAGCCCGTTTAAATTCCTTATTCAATGTCAGCGTTTGGATTTTCGCCATGCTATCTGTCCTCCAGAGCGAACAGCGCGCAGCCTTGCGGCGTGCCGTCCGGCGCGGACAATGATAAAAATAAAGGCCACAACGCAAGCTGTGGCCATATCCGCGGCGTCGGTCATCAGCCGCCTGTCTGTTTATGCGCTTAATGGGTCAGGCGCGCCCTTCCCTTTGCCCGCCTGCGGGCCAAAACCTTGCGTCCGTTGCGAGTCGCCATACGTTTACGGAAACCGTGCTCCTTTTTTCTCTGAAGCTTTTTCGGCTGATACGTTCTTACCATCGTTAAACCTCCCCTCGTCAAGGATGCGCAAAAGAACCGCTTTAGCACTGCGTTTTCACCGGCGCCCCGCGGTTCCTTCTTTTTTACCTTGCAGATAAGCATTATACCGCATGTCACGGGTTGTTGTCAATACCTCTGGCTATTTTTGCCGGCTGTCGCCGCAGCCTGGCGGTCATTGAAAGAAGTATATACTATATAATAATGTCTATGCAGCCACCCGTTGAATACTTGAAAGAATCCTGAATCTATGTTATGATAAAAAAGATATCGGTTCCGTTGAAGGACTGTGTAAAAAGCGCCGGTTTAAACAGACGCCCGCTGCGTTCTCAACCGGTTATCCACTCAGATTATTGGGAGGAGTACCCCTGTTATGGATTCATTCGCAGAATTATTTGCTCTTGTCCTTGACCTCTGCAAAAATCAGATCTCCGACGTCGCCTTTAACCTGTGGCTCAAGGATATCATTCCTCTGCGCTTGGAAGGCTCGGCCGCTTTCCTTCAGGTTAATTCCGAATTTAAAATGAACATTATCCGTGAAAAATATACTTCCATCCTCAAGTCGGCTTTTGAAACGACGTTGGGTTTTCCGGTCGATGTCATCATTACCTGCGAAACGCCGCAGCCGGCTGAAAAACCGGCCGGGCCGCCGCCTTCCGACGCGGCGGCCGTCAACGGTGAATATGACTATACGTTTGATACGTTTATCGTCGGCTCCTCCAATAAATTTGCACATGCAGCCTCCCTTGCTGTCGCGGCCAACCCCGCAAATGCCTATAACCCGCTGTTTATTTACGGAGGCTCCGGTCTTGGCAAAACGCATCTTCTATACGCCATCTGTGCTGAAATCCGCAAAAACCGCCCAAATTATAACATCATCTATGTAAAGGGCGACGAATTTGCCAATGATATTATCACAGCCATCCGCGACCAGCGCACGGCTGAATTCCGCGAACGATACCGTAAAGCCGACGTGCTGCTCGTAGACGATATTCAATTCATCGGCGGCAAGGAAAGCACACAGGAAGAATTTTTCCATACCTTTAATACACTATACGAATCAAACAAGCAGATTGTACTTGCGTCCGACCGTCCGCCCAAGGAGATCAAAACGTTGGAGGACCGCCTGCGTACACGCTTTGAATGGGGTCTTTTGGCAGATATTCAGATCCCGGATTTTGAAACGCGCATTGCAATCATCCGGCGCAAAGCGCAGCTTCTCGATATTCAGATGCCGGATGATGTCGCTGAATATATTGCCAATCGCCTTAAAACAAATATCCGCCAGCTTGAAGGGACTGTCAAAAAACTGAAAGCCTATAAGCTGCTGCAGGGAACAAACCCTTCTATTATGATCGCACAGAATGCGATCCGTGACATCCTCAACGACAACCAGCCGGTCCCTGTCACTGTCGAGCGCATCATTTCCGAGGTGGGACGCACATACGGCATCTCGCCGCAGGACATCCGTTCAAACAAGCGCAGCGCGCAGATATCAGCGGCCCGTCAGATTTCTATTTATATCGTCCGTGAAATCACCCAAATGTCGATGTCTACCATCGGCGACGAATTCGGCGGCCGCGATCACAGTACAATTGTTTATGCAATTCAGCAGGTTGAAAAAAACATGAATAACGATTTGCGGTATAAGGAAACGATTGAGGATATTATAAAAAATATCCGTGACAGCTAGTTTTTCACATTCTACTTTTCCACATTTTCCCCAATGTGGAAAACAACCTGAAAAGTCTTCCACGTTTTCCACGAAGTTTTCCACATTTTTTCTCATTTAACATCCAGTTTTCCACAGCATCGTTAATATCAATGCGCTTTTTAAAGATTTTCACAATTCTGCAACGACACTCTCCAATGAAAAAAAGCTTCTAAATTGGCTCTGCAAGCCACTCTGCAAGCTTTTATACATCTCAACGTCCCCTACTACTACTACGATCCTTATATACTTACTTTCTTATAATAAGGACGGAAAATAGGAGTGTGGAAACATAAACTGCATGTGAACCACGAAAGGAACAGTCTTTTGGTATAGCCCGATAAGCTCAATGCCTATCCCACTGTTCGCGGCACAGCCGATTAAAGTTTTTCGCTTCAGCCTTTTTTCAAAAAGGCTGAAGCGCAGCCGACTAAAGTTTTTTGACATACCTTTTTTCAAAAAAGGTATGAGGCTTTTTTGAAAAAAGGCCGGAAAGGAGATATTTATGCAATTAATATGTGATAAGCAGCTATTAGTGGATGCGGTTGCAAACGTTTCGCGTGCTGTTTCTTCCAAAAATACGCTGGCTGCGCTGGAAGGCGTTTTGCTTCGCGCTAAAAATAATACGCTTTCCCTTACTGGCTACGACCTTGAACTGGCAATTTCAACAGAGATTGAAGCGGATGTACGCGAAGCAGGTGAAATTGTTTTGTCCGCGCGTATTTTCCTTGATATGATCCGCCGGATGCCCAGCGAGCAAATCAGCATCTCAAGCGACGCAAAAATGTTGACGCTCGTAAAAGGCTCCATGACCGAATACACCATTCTCGGGCTTCCCGCTTCGGAGTATCCGGAACTGCCTGGCGTTTCTGAAACGACGGAGCTTTCAATTCCGCAGGCGGCTTTAAAAAATATGATCAGCCAAACGCTTTTCGCGATTGCGGTCAGCGACAGCAAGCCGGTTCATACTGGTTCCCTCTTTGATATTAAGGGCGGCGAGCTGTGCCTTGTATCTGTTGACGGTTACCGTCTGGCGCTGCGCCGCGAAAAGGTGGCGTTTGACGAAACTCTTTCCTTTATCGTGCCGGGGAAATCGCTCTCCGAGGTTTCAAAGCTGCTGCGCGATGAGGAAGGGGATGTCGATCTTGGCGTAGCGCGGCGTCATATTATCTTTCGTACAGGCAGCTACCGCATTGTATCGCGCCTGCTTGAGGGCGAATTTCTCGATTATCGCGCCGCCATTCCAGAGGGTGGAGCGACGACAGTAAAAATCGGCACGCGCGATTTGATCAGCGCGATCGACCGCGCGTCGCTGCTGATCTCAGATAATATAAAAAGCCCTCTGCGCATGAAATTTGAAGAAGGGCTGATTAAAATTTCGTGTTCCACGGCCATCGGTAAGGCGTATGATGAAATTCGCTGCGAACAGAGCGGCGACGATGTGGAAATCGGTTTTAACAGCCGATATATGCTCGACGCGCTTAAAGCGAGCGAAGGAGACGAAATCCGCGTGCTGATTAACGGTCCCCTCTCCCCCATCAAGCTGATGCCGGTCGAAGGCGATGCGTTCGTGTTCCTCGTGCTGCCGGTGCGCCTCAAATCAGAATAAGCGGCGAAAGGATGTCCCTATGCAGGTAACAATCACAACGCCGTTTATCAAGCTGGACGCGCTTTTGAAATTTGCGGGCGCCGTACAGACTGGCGGTCAGGCGAAGGAATGGATAACAGGCGGCATGGTGCGGGTAAACGGAGAACTATGCGCAATGCGCGGCAAAAAGATCAGGCCGGGCGATCTTGTAAACGTTGGAGAGCTTGAAATCGAGGTTTGCGCGTGAGAATTGATCGAATCCGTATTACAGATTTCCGCAACATTGCATCACTGGAGCTTGCGCTCTGTCCCGGCGCCAATGTGATCTATGGCGACAATGGTCAGGGAAAGACAAACTTTATTGAAGCAGTGTGGATGTGTACGGGAGCTAAAAGCTTCCGCGGCGCAAAGGATGCGCAGCTTGTGCGCTTCGGCGCGCCGCAGGCGGCGGTTGAAGCTGGTTTTTATGCGGCCGGACGCGAACAGAAGGCGCTTTTGACGATTGAAAAACGCCGCGCCGCCGCGCTCAATGAGGTCCCGTTGAAAAGCGCGGCAGAGCTGGCGGGCCAGTTCTGTGCCGTTGTTTTTTCGCCTGCGCATCTGACGCTTGTAAAAAACGGGCCGCAGGAAAAGCGGCGTTTTATTGATACGTCGATTTGTCAGATCAAGCCTAAATACATTCATGTTCTCAATCAATACACAAGGGTGCTTGATCAGCGAAACCGGCTTCTGAAGGATATTATGTATGAAACAAGCTTGTTTGATACGCTCGATATATGGGATGCGCGCCTGGCGGCATATGGCGCAGTTGTAATAAAAACGCGCGCGACGTTTCTGGAGCGGCTTGCGCCGTGCGCACAGGAGATTTACGGTGGTCTTGCAGGCGGACGCGAGAAGTTTGGAGCGCGGTATGCGCCGTCTCTGGCTGTCGATCCAGGAGCGTCGATGAGCGAAATCGAACAGCGTGCGCTTGAGGATCTGCGGGCACACCGCGGTGAGGATATCCGCACACGAATGACAGGAGCCGGACCGCACCGCGACGATATAGATTTGACGCTTGACGGGCAGAGCGCGCGCGCATTTGGTTCTCAGGGACAGCAGCGAAGCTGTGTGTTGGCGCTCAAGCTCGCCGAATGCGAGTTGATCCGTGAAACGCTCGGCGAATATCCGGTTGTGCTGCTCGACGATGTGATGAGCGAGCTTGACGCAGCGCGGCGCGATTATTTGCTCAATCATTTGCAGGGACGGCAAATTATAATGACAAGCTGTGATGGCAGTGATTTCAAGGGATTGTCCAGCGGCGTGTCTGTGCGGATCGAAGACGGCCGCGCCGCAGCCAGCAGCAGCCATGGGATGGACAGCGTGAAAGAACAGGAGGAATAGCATGTATTTGCATCTTGGGCAGGATACCGTTGTCCGAACCGGCGATGTCGTCGGGATTTTTGATCTGGAGAACAGCTCCGTATCGAAAATCACAAAGGAGTTTCTTGCAAAATCGGAACAAGGCGGACGTGTTGTCAATGTGTCCTATGAGCTGCCAAAATCGTTTGTGATCTGTGTTGAAGGACAAAAATCAACCGTCTACATCACACAGATTTCTTCTACGACGCTGAAAAAACGCGCCGGGTTTATAGATGGCATCTCCAATGTATGAAAAACAGCATCCTGAAAGGAGTGGATACAGTGGGGGATCAAAACGAGCTGAATCCCGGTATTGTGCCGGATGAGCAGGAGTACGACGGTTCACAAATACAGGTCCTGGAGGGCCTGGAGGCGGTGCGCAAGCGCCCTGGCATGTATATTGGATCGACCGGACCGCGCGGCCTGCATCATCTGGTGTATGAAATCGTCGATAACTCGATTGACGAAGCATTGGCTGGACACTGCACAAAGATTGAAGTCGATTTGCTGCCTGGGAATATCGTAAAGGTAAGCGACAATGGGCGCGGAATCCCGGTTGGTATCCAGCCAAAACTTGGCATCCCGGCTGTTACGGTCGTCTTTACGGTGCTGCACGCAGGCGGTAAATTCGGCGGCAGCGGCTACAAGGTGTCGGGCGGACTGCACGGAGTGGGCGCGTCGGTTGTAAATGCGTTGTCTGAATGGCTTGAGGTCGAGGTCTGCGACGGGAGCGCGCGGTATTATCAAAGGTTTGAACGCGGAGTAGCGGTGGAACCGCTTAAAAATACCGGACCGACAGAGGAAAAGGGAACCAGCGTTGCCTTTAAAGCTGACGCGGCAATTTTTGAAGAAACGACGGAATACGATTATGATACGCTTTTGCGGCGCTTGCGCGAGCAGGCGTTCTTAAACGCGGGCGTTTATATTGTTCTGCGCGATCAGCGTGGGACAGAGCCGGTTGAGGAGCATCTCCATTACGAGGGAGGCATTCGAAGCTTTGTTGAACACATCCATAAATCAAAGGGTGTGGAGCCGATTCATGACGAAATCATTTATTTGGCGGCGCGCGACGGCGATAATACAGCCGAGGTTGCCATGCAGTATAACGACAGTTATACGGATTTAATTCTATCATTTGCCAACAATATCCACACGACGGATGGCGGTACGCATGAATCCGGCTTTAAAACGGCTTTGACGCGCACAATGAACGATTATGCGCATAAATATAAGCTGCTTAAGGACGATGAAAAGTTTTCGGGCGAGGATGTGCTTGAAGGGCTGACAGCGATTGTCTCCGTCAAGCTGACAGACGCGCAGTTCGAGGGACAGACAAAGGCGAGGCTGGGCAACACGCAGATGCGTGCAATGGTCAGTTCCCTTGTCTATGAAAAGCTGACGACGTATTACGAGGAAAACCCGGCGGTTGCTAAGGCGATTATCGAAAAGTCGATCAATGCCTCGCGCGCGCGAGAGGCTGCGCGACGTGCGCGCGATGTCGCGCGGCGCAAATCGGCGCTTGAGACGGCTTCCCTGCCTGGTAAGCTTGCCGACTGTTCGCAGCGCGGCCGGGATGGAACGGAAATCTATATCGTCGAGGGTGATTCGGCGGGCGGTTCCGCTAAGATGGGACGTGACCGGCGGTTCCAGGCGATTTTGCCGTTGTGGGGCAAAATGCTCAATGTGGAAAAGGCCCGTCTCGACAAGGTGTATGGAAACGACAAGCTCATGCCTGTTATTACGGCGCTTGGGACCGGTATCGGCGATGAATTCGACATCGAAAAGCTTCGCTATGGCAAGGTTATCATTATGGCCGATGCCGATGTCGACGGCAGCCATATCCGAACACTGCTGCTCACTTTCTTTTTCCGTTTTATGCGTCCTTTGATCGAACATGGTCATGTTTGTATCGCACAGCCTCCGCTGTTTAAGGTCAGCCGCGGCAAGCAGGTGCGGTATGCATTTTCCGATGAGGAGCGCGATCAGTATATCCGCGAGCTTTGCCCGGATGGAAGCGGGAAAGCGGATGTACAGCGGTATAAGGGTCTTGGAGAGATGGACCCCGAACAGCTATGGGAGACGACCATGGACCCGCGCAACCGCACGATGCTGCGGGTGGAGATGGCCGATGCGATCCGTGCCGATGAAATCTTTACAGTGCTGATGGGCGACAAGGTAGCGCCGCGCAAGGACTTTATCGAGCAAAATGCCAAATACGTTCAGAACCTTGATATTTGATGGAGGCGAACGGGCTTTTGGACCGGGGCTGGAAAGGAGACGACACATGCAGGAACAGGAAAACAGCAGACAGCAGCCGGACGAAGCGCCGGCCGGGGATGTGCAGGAACAAAGCGGCGCGCCGTCTGAGCAGAATCAACCGGCGCAAGTCATGCAGGAGGAAACGGCGCAGATGCCGGCTGAAGCAAAGGAATCGGACGCTTTGGCAAAGCAGGCGGATGAAACGGAAGACGGCGAGACGGCGTCCACATATGAAAAGCTGTTTACGCTCAAATTTCATCTGCCGCTTGACGATTATATCGAGTTTTACCGGGTCATGACGGCTGACAGCATTGACAAAAATAAAAAGCGCATGACAATCATGGGCGCGATTGTGCTGTTGATCGGACTTTTTTTGCTTGGGACTACAGTTGCGGGCATCAATCCCATGACGCCGGTTTCAATGATCCTACTTTTGATGGTCTTTTTTCTCGGTTTTCGCAGCCTTTTTTATTACAAATTGTTTTATGATAAGGCGCTTATACGTGCAGTAACGAAAGAATACAACAAACTGAATTATTTGCATGCGGAGATGGTGGTTGATTTCTACCCCAATAAGTGTGTCGAGCATGTCAACGAACAGCGCGTCGAGACATATTGGCACACGATCCATTCCATCCGCGTAAGTTCCGGGCTTTATATGATCATGCTGGCGGAGCGGCGCTGCCTGTTAATTCCAAAAAGTCAGGCCGGAGAACACAGGGAGGAAATGGAGGCGCTGCTTTCCGATATCTGTGTAAACTTTGAGAAAAAGAGGTATGACGTATGAGCGGAGAAGCGGCCGGCGGACTGCCGGGATGCCAGCCAGACGATGCGGACGTGCGGACGCAGGAAAATGATGTGCTGCACATTACTTTTCAAACACGCCGCGACGACGTACTCAAGGCGTTGGAGGTTTATGATAAGAAAAATAAGATTGATATGCACCGCAATATGGAAATCCTGGGTGTGTTTGTTGTGCTATGGATGTTTGTCCCCTATGCGTTCGAGGACCCGGGACAGATTGTCAGTTGGATTATGATTGCAGCAGCCCTGGCACTGCTTGGGTTGATCCTGTTTTATCCGAAGCATGTCAATCAGAAGGCTGCCGCCGCGCGCGAAGCCGGGTCGCCGGAATATGTGCTTATGGTAAACGCAGACGGTATCGATGTGGCAGAGGGCGGCGCTCATTACTATATCGCCTTTTCAGGAGCCGTCAACGTATATGATTATGAAGGCGTCTATGCCGTTGCCTTTGATAAGGGGCGTGTCTTTGGCATTCCGAAAAATCAGCTTGACGACGATTTGTTGGATCGTCTGCGCGCGCTGCTGGGACAGGCGCTCGGCGACCGGTTTGAAAAGGTTTACAGCGCGGCCGAACGGCGCGCGATGGCTAAGATGGGACGGCGCTGAACGGCAAAAGTTCCCCAATGATAGGAGATGATACGGATGAAACAGGAACACGACGCCAAGGACGAGGCGTTTGATCCCGTTCTGATAGAACAGCGCATTCACAATGTCGATATCGAGCATGAAATGAAACGGTCGTTTCTCGATTATTCGATGTCGGTGATTGTCAGCCGTGCGCTGCCGGATGTGCGCGACGGATTAAAGCCTGTACACCGGCGTATCCTGTATACGCTGCATGAAAACGGCCTGACGCCTGACAAGCCGTACCGCAAATGTGCTGATACCGTTGGATCTGTGCTTGGCCGTTACCATCCGCACGGAGACGCGTCTGTTTACGATGCAATGGTGCGGCTGGCGCAGGATTTTTCCATGCGGTATCCGCTGGTCGATGGACACGGCAACTTTGGCTCGGTCGATGGAGATCCGCCGGCAGCCTATCGATACACAGAAAGCCGCATGAGTAAAATGTCGCTTTCTATGCTGACCGATATTGAAAAGGAAACAGTTGATTTTACCGGAAACTATGACGACCGCCTTCAGGAGCCGACGGTTTTGCCGTCGCGTTTCCCTAACCTGCTGTGCAACGGATCGACAGGTATCGCCGTCGGTATGGCGACAAACATACCGCCGCACAATCTCGGCGAGGTGATCGATGCGGTTAATCTGCTCATCGATAACCCCGACGCGGGCCTTGACGAGATCATGCAGCATATCAAGGGTCCCGATTTCCCCACCGGCGGCGTGATCATGGGGCGCGCAGGAATACGCGCCGCATATGCAACGGGGCGTGCGCGGTTGACGCTGCGCGCGCGCACGGAAATTGAGGAGATGGCAAACGGCCGGGAGCGTATTGTTGTAACCGAAATTCCATATATGGTCAATAAAGCGCGTTTGATTGAATCGATCGCCGACCTGGTTAAGGATAAACGCATTGACCAGATTTCTGATCTGCGCGACGAATCCGACCGTGACGGTATGCGCATTGTGATCGAATTAAAGCGCGACGCAAATGCGCAGGTGGTGTTGAACCGTCTGTACAGTTACAGCCAGCTTCAGGATACGGTTGGAGTCATTATGCTCGCGCTTGTGGGCGGCGTGCCGAAGGTGATGCCGCTGAAGGATGTACTGACACATTACATCGATTTTCAGGGTGAAATTGTTACACGGCGCACCAAGTACGACCTGCGCCGTGCGAAAGAGCGTGAGCATATCCTGGAGGGGCTTAAGCTCGTTTGCGACAATACGGACGAAGTGATTTCGATCATCCGCCATTCAAAGGATCGTCCCGATTCGAAAGTCAATTTGATCGCGCGCTTTGGCATTACTGATATTCAGGCGACCGCAATTGTGGCTATGCAGCTTGGACAGCTTTCAGGTCTTGAACGGATCAGGATTGAGGAGGAGCTTGCAAAAATCCTGGAGCGCGTAAAGGAATATGAGGCAATCCTCGGCGACTATACGCGTGTGATGTCGATCGTCAAGGAGGAATTGGGAGTCCTGCGCGCCAAATACGCAGACGAGCGACGCACAGAGATTGTCGCTGTCAGCGGGGAGGTCGATATCGAGGATTTGATTCCGGTTGAGGACTGTGTGATTACGCTGACACACTTTGGATATCTCAAGCGCCAGCCGGTCGACGCATACAGGACGCAGCGGCGAGGCGGTCGCGGCGTCAGCGGAATGACGCGGCGTGAGGAGGACTTCGTCGAGGAGCTGTTTATCTGTTCCACACATGACTTCATCATGTTTTTCACAAGCAAGGGACGGTGCTTCCGCCTTAAGGGCTATGAAATCAGCGAAGGGTCGCGTACATCACGCGGAACAAATATTGTCAATCTCCTTTCGATGGACAGCGACGAAAAGGTAACGGCTCTTATTAAGGTGACGCCTGACGAATATGAGCGTGAGGATCGCTGCCTTGTTATGGTGACGCGCAAGGGGATTATTAAACGAACGCCGCTGGGCGCGTATAAAAATGTGCGGCGTATGGGACTGATTGCAATTGGACTTGACGATGGCGACGAGCTGGCGTGGGTGCGTCAGACGGACGGTACAAGCGAACTGATTATCGCAACGAAAAACGGTATGGCGATCCGTTTCGATGAGCAGGACGCACGGCCGTTGTCGCGTACAGCGCGCGGCGTCAAGGCGATCACGCTGGAGGACGGCGACGAAGTCGTCGGTATGGCGCGTGTCAGGAAGGAAAGCGGCGCGACGTTGCTGACTGTCTCCGAAAGCGGTCTGGGCCGGCGTACAGAAGTGTCGCAGTACCGTCTGCAAAGCCGCGGCGGCAAGGGAATCCGCAACTATTATGTCGATAAGAACGGGCCGGTTGCAGGTGTGCGCATGGTCGACGAGGATGACGATGTGATTATCATCACCGACGATGGCGTTATCATCCGTATTCCTGTGCGTGAGATCACTGTACAGTCGCGCTATGGCGGCGGGGTGCGCGCAATGCGCGTATCCGAGGAAAGCCGGGTTGTGACCCTGGCGCGCGCTCCCAAGGAGGAGACTTCCGGGGATGACGGGCAGGAGGAATCACAAATAGCCGCGGGGGACGAAGCAGCCGGCGAAACTGACAAAACGGCAGAGGATAGATAAAGGAAAAAAAACGGCCCCAAAAGGGGCCGTTTTTATGTTGTGGCAGAGGTAGTATGCTCCCGCTGCTTATAATGCGTGCAGGCCTTGGCGCTTGCTTCACGAATTTTCAGCCGCGGGTAAACACAGTGACCGAATTTAATTTCACGGTAGCTCCAACCCAGTTTGACATAATGCTGCCTGAAATATGCACAGTTTTTACAGATATGGTCCTCCTGATCCATATACTCACCTCATTTTTGATCGCTTTCACAATGACAACAGCCCTTTTCCGTTCAGAGGCAAAAAGAACAGATGGAATGCAGTTGATCGCCTGATTATCAAAAAAGAGAAGATTAACCCCTTATGCCGGAAAACCCGGCGAACCGTGCCCCACAAGGGAGGAGAAAAGAAATAGACGGGGCGACGGATATCCATTATTTGTCCTGCGTCCGTTTTACCTTTCCAAAATATTTCGTACTGTAAACAATATACTTATCCTGATAACCGGTATCATGCTGGTCAGCGCGCAACCGTTTGTAAGCGTGGCGGTCGATTTCAACAAGTGAGCTGTCATAGGTCAGTACAGATTCACCCACATTTGAACAGAGGTCGGAGATGCGCTCAATGTTGGAGAGCGCCTCAACATACGGGAAAGCAGCGTCGACGGTGCATTTTCCACGGCGCAGACGGTCGATATGCTTGTCCTTTAGCATTTGTTCAAGCTCGTCGACAACCTCCTCGAGCGGCGCGATATTGGCGGCGGCAGTGCGGTTGACATTCTGGAAAGCATCGACTGCAAGATCGAGGATTTCATGGACTGCCTCGCTGATCGTATGCATTTCCTCTGTCGCCTTTTTGGAAAAAGTCGTCTTTGTATCGACCATGCGGTCGGCGCATTCTGCAATATTCTGTGCGTGGTCTGCAATGCGCTCAAATTCACCGCATGTGTGCAGCAGCTCGGATATGCTGCGGTTTTCACTTTCAGACAGCTCGCGTTCGCCAAGCTTGAGCAGATACGTTTCAACACGGTCCTCCAGCTTATCGACAACATCCTCATTTTCCTGTATCCGATCGGCTATTTTTTGATCATAGCGATCGAGCAGCGCGACGGAATCAAGAAAATTGGAGCGAGCAAGCAACGCCATCTGTACAACGGCGCCGCGCACATGCTCAAGCGCAAGGCCGGGAGATACAAGCAGGCGTTCATCAAGCGAGGCTGCGGTGATTTCCTGTTCACCTTGACCTGGCTTATCCTTCACAATGGTGCAGGCAATCCGTTCGAGAACTCCGACAAACGGTATAAAGAGAATGGTAACGGTGAGATTGAATATCGTATGGAAATTAGCGATCATACCTTTATCGACCGGCAAATCCCAGAAGGCAAAATGAAGGATAGACTGGAGCGCATAGCCGCAGGTAAAAAACAGGATCGTGCCCAACACATTGAAGGTCACATGTACACAGGCGGAACGCTTTGCGTTTTTGGTCGCGCCGATCGAGGCGAGAATAGGGGTGATCGTCGTACCGATATTTTGCCCCATGATGATGGGAAAGGCCATGCCGAAGGTAATCTGTCCTGTCGAGGAGAGCGCCTGCAAAATACCGATGGACGCCGACGACGACTGGATAAGCGCCGTGACGCCTGCACCGACGAGCACACCGAGCAGAGGAATGTTGCCCATCGCAGCAAAGGCCGCGGAAAACTGCGGCAGCTCCGCGAGCGGCTTAACGGACGATTCCATCGTAAACATACCAGTAAAGAGGATACCGAACCCAATGAAAATGGAGCCTATATCGCGGGCCTTGTTGCGTTTGGCCGTCATAATCAAAAGGATACCGACAATACAGGCCAACGGCGCAAGCGTTGTCGGCTTGAGAAAGCGGAAAAAAAGGTTGGAGGAATCGAGATCGGACAGGCGCAGGATATGGGCTGTAACCGTGGTACCGATGTTAGCGCCCATGATCACGCCGATGGCGTTGCGCAGTTTGAGAACCCGTGCATTAACAAGACCTACAACGATAACAGTTGTCGCAGAGGAGGACTGGATGGCAGCGGTAACAAGCGCGCCGAGCAGCACGCCCTTGATCACCGTATCCGTCAGCTTCTCAAGCGTTCGTTCCAAACGGCCGCCGGAGGTTTTTTCAAGACCGCTGCCAAGCAGTGTCATACCATAAAGGAACATTGCCAGGCCGCCTAACATACTGATGATCATAAAAATATCCAAGCTGTTCACCACTTCATTTTTCTTGAATTTTATACACTTTTTACGCTATATAATTTCATTATATCGGAAACGGGAATGTTTGTATAGTCCCTTTTTTGCCGGTTTGAGTGCCTTTTCCGCCTAAGGCGCGCATTTGTATAGATGTCCAAAGCGAGGACAAGCTCTTTTTGATCTATTGTATTTTTTGTCCAATAGCAGTATAATATAAAAATAGATCGTCGGCTCCATGCGCGTCAGGTCTAAATCAATCAAATATACTTTCCCATGGCGGGGACAATTTTGCCAAAATAGTTGCAAAGCAACTATTTTTATAGATTGCACAGCAATCTATAAAAATCCTTTATGTGCCGCAGCGGGAAGGCGTTTATGGATTAAAGAAGCGTCGCTATCAAAAGCGTCTCGACCAGACGCGCATAAATTGGTTCAAATTCCTGAATGGGAAGCGGGTTTTTACCGCGGCCGATTTCGAATGTGAACCCGGGACGCCGCATACAATCAATAAACCAGTCTTTAAACCCGCCATGCGAAGCCGTTCCCTCCGGCGACGCCAGCCGGTAACCGCATGAGGAAGCGAGGACCTGCGCCATAAGCTGACTTCTGGCGGGCGTATGCGGACCATAGCGGTAATAGATTTCTTCTCCCTGGGAATGGAACGCATAGGCAGTACGCGGTCTGAAGGCGGCGCAAAAGTTGACAAGCGCGCGTGTTTCCGGTTCGCTGTGGGGCGTGTGGCCCCCGTAGCGTGTTGGACCGGGCGCATCAATACCGGCCGCCCGTTCAAGCTTTTTGAGCTGTTCAAAACCGGCGTCAAAATTGTGGTTAAGGTCTATTCCGCGTGCGTTGGCCTGCCAATGCAGCGTGTCGCCGCCGCTCGCTTTTTCTACAAACGCCTGTAAATGGCCCGCTGTGCCGGCGCCGCCAAGTGAAATTTCCATGCCGTCGGGGTTGAGGCACGGGATGAGTGTAAATGGCCGGTTTTCAAGGGTATGGGTCAGATCAATGTCAGCCAACGGCTCGCATGTTGATATGGCGCGTGCGGCATCCTCGGCGAAGCGCAGCAGCAGCATGGTTGTCAGCCACTCCATTCCGTGTACGCCGCCGACAAGCAGCGCGCCGCTGCCGCCTTTGCCAAAACCAAGCGCATAAAGCCCGCGGCCAAGTACGGATTTGCCAATCGGGAAGGCATGTATAAACGGGTATTCATCGCGCAGAGCGCACACTGCCTGCCGGATATGCTCAAAGCGGGGCGGCTGTTTGTAAAATCCGTCAAACATATTGTTTCACCTCTAAGCCCAGTGTATGTGCCAAAACGCTTGTATTATGGCAGTTCGGCACAAAAAAAGGGGATTTGAGGCGGACATGCAAACTCAGTTCCCGGCAGCAAGGCGGGATGAGCAAGGGGGTTGCCAAATTGGCTCATTATGAAAAAACAATCGATTCCAAGGTGATTTATGAGGGAAAAATTCTCACGCTGCGCCGCGACACAGTAGAACTGGAAAATGGAAATCACGCGGCGCGCGAGGTGATTGATCATCCGGGCGGCGTGGCGGTTTTGGCTATCGATGAGCATGAGCATATTTTGTTTGTATCACAGTTTCGTTATCCGTTCGGCGGCGTCATGCTCGAATTGCCGGCCGGCAAGCTGGAGCGCGGGGAGAACCCGCAGGAATGCGGCGTGCGCGAATTATCGGAGGAATGCGGATGCAAGGCGGACTGTTTTGTACCGCTTGCGAGGATGTATCCAACTTGTGCTTACGATACGGAAATCATACATATTTTTCTAGCGACCGGCCTTCATCAGTCACGGCAGCATCTTGACGAAGATGAGTTTTTAACTGTCCGGCGCATTCCTGTGGAAAAAGCGGTGCAGATGGTGCTCGACGGTGAGATTCCAGATGCAAAGACGCAGCTTGGAATTCTTAAATATGACGCCCTGCGCCGGCGTGGCAATCAAAACTGAAAACAAGGCCTTAAAATTGGCCATGCCGGTTTTGTAACCGGCATGGCCAATTCGCTTCTGTAAAAATAGTAGAGAAGTGCCTGAAAATGAATCATTCAGCGCACTCTATATAGGAAAACATTATAACTTGGAAATTTATACCGATTATCCAAAGTAGTAATTTTTCATTTTCTGCACACACTAACACCGAAGTAACCATGTTATTTCAAGCTGTATTTCTTGGTTTCCCAGTTTAATTGTGAAAGGAAGAAATCCAATGAAAGCTATCAAAGCGATTTTCGCGGCGGCTTTGACGCTTGCGCTGGTCGTTTCCATGGCCGCATGTACGTCCCGCAATCAGGATAATATGCAGTCGTCGAGCGTTGCGCATTCGTCGTCGGCCGCGTCTGTGGCTCCGTCCACACCGTCGACGCCGTCTACCCCGTCCACACCGAATTCTGCGGCTTCGCATGGCCTTGCCTCCGATCTTGGAGATGTGGCGAGCGACATCCGTTCCGGCGTGGCCAGTATGGTAACGCCGACCATGAGCACCGATTTTGACAAAATCGGTGCTCTGGGCGGCAGCCAGATCAAGTGGGGGCCAGGCGTGCAGGTAGACGAGGCAAACCGGACGATCGCTCCGATCGGCTTGCAGGAGCAATATGGAGAATACAGCGCCTGGTTTATTGCACCGGACGACTGTGGCAAATTTTACTTAACGTTTGATGAAGGCTATGAAAACGGTTATACAGAGGAAATCCTCGATGTGCTCAAGGAGAAAAATTGCAGCGCCGTCTTTTTTGTGACGCTGCCGTATGTGCAGTCGTGTCCTGAGCTTGTGCAGCGCATGATCGACGAAGGCCATGTTGTGGGCAACCACACAAGCCATCACTGGAATCCAACGTCCAAATCGATTGATGATGCGGCCGAGGATATCCGCGAGCTTCACAACTATGTGCTGGAAAACTTCGGCTACGAGATGACGCTCTATCGTCCGCCCGAAGGCGCCTTCAGCGAACAGACGCTCGCGATGGCGCAGAGCCTTGGCTATACGACTTGTCTGTGGAGTTTTGCTTATAAGGATTATGATCCTAACGATCAGCGTGGCCATGACGAGGCGCTCGCCTATACGGAAAAGTTTATCCATGAAGGAGCGATTTATTTACTGCATGCAGTCAGCAGTGACAATGCTTCTATCCTTGGAGAATTGATCGACGCCGTGCGCGCAAAGGGGTTGGAAGTTTCAAAGTGGGACCTGCCCTATTGCCCGCCAAAATCGTAAGGCGCCCGGCGCATCAGCCATAAACGAAGATAAAGAAACGCTCCGTATCGGCCGGCAGACGGCGGTACAGGGCGTTTTGGCGTTAGAATGGACGGAGGGAAAAACAGAGCGGCGTTCTCCCAAAACGGTGAAAGCTTGCAGGAGATCGCGCCAGCCGCGCGGCGTCTGGCACGCCTCCTGCTGGCGGAAGACCCTGCGTCTGAACAGGCTCTTGCGGCCTGCGGGCCGCGCTTTTATGAGGGCTGCGGCCCGGGGAAAGGGCGCTGCCCTCGAAAAAAGGCAAGACCCGCGAGGGGCCTTGCCTTTTTTCTCACCCGCCGCCTTTTGAAAAAGGCGGGCGAAAACTTTTGATTACGATGCGCTAATCTTTCTGTTCGCGGCGCAGCCGATTAAAGTTTTTCGCCGAGGCCTTTTTTCAAAAAGGCCGGAGCGCAGCCGACTAAGTTTTTCGCCGAGGCCTTTTTTCAAAAAGGCCGGAGCGCAGCCGACTAAGTTTTTCGCCGAAGCCTTTTTTCAAAAAGGCCGGAGCGCAGCCGACTAAGTTTTTCGCCGAAGCCTTTTTTCAAAAAGGCTGGGGGTTATTCGGCGTCGCGGCCGCAGCACTTCTTGTACTTCTTGCCGCTTCCGCAGGGACAGGGATCGTTTCGCCCGACCTTTTTGACGGTGCGGGGACGGTTTTCAAGCGTGCCGTCGCTTTCGCCGCGGCTCTCCTGAGCGGGCTTGGCGACCTGCTCGCGCTTTGGCTCCTCGTTAGTGCGCAGGCGGATTGTAAACATCATCTTGACCGTGTCCTCGCGGATCGATTCGATCATTGCGTCGAACATGTCAAAGCCCTCGATACGGTATTCGACAACCGGGTCCTTCTGCGCGTAGCCGCGCAGGTGCATGCCGCGTTTGAGTTCCTCCATGTCGTCGATGTGCTGCATCCACTTCATATCGACATTGCGCAGCAGCACGACGCGCTCGATCTCGCGCGTGATCGGCGGGGTGAACTGCGCCTCGCGCGCTGCATAGATCTTTTCAGCGCGGTCGTTGAGCATATCCTTGATCTGCTGGTCTGTCACCTCGCCGAGCTGTTCGGTCGTGTAGCGCAGATCCTCCTGCGTTGTCAGCCAGCCGAGGAAGTAGTCGCGCAAGCCCTCGAGATTCCAGTTGTCATGGACCTCTTTATCAACAAGATAACGGTCAACGGTGGAATCGATCGTCTCCTTGATCATGTTCTTGATGATGCCGCTGATATCCTCGCCGTCAAGCACCTTGTCGCGCTGTGAATAGATAATTTCGCGCTGGCGGTTCATAACGTCGTCGAACTGGAGGACGTTTTTACGGATGCCGAAGTTACGCGCCTCAACCTTTGCCTGCGCCGATTCAATCGAGTTGGTCAGAATCTTCGCTTCGATCGGCATATCGTCGTCGGCGCCAATCATGTTCATCATATTCTGGATGCGCTCGCCGCCGAACAGACGCATCAGGTCGTCCTCCAGCGACATGAAAAAGCGCGTCTCGCCCGGATCTCCCTGGCGGCCTGCGCGGCCGCGGAGCTGGTTGTCGATGCGGCGGGATTCGTGGCGCTCCGTACCGATGATAAACAGGCCGCCAGCCGCGCGCACCTTCTCCGCTTCAACGGAAATTTCAGCGCGGTACTGATCCATCAGCTCGCGGAACATCTGGCGCGCCTCGCTTACCTGCTCGTCGTCCGTGTCGGCAAAGCCCGTCGCCTCGCTGATCACCTCGTCGTCATAACCGGCCTTGCGCAACTGTGCCTTGGCCATATATTCCGCGTTGCCGCCGAGCATGATATCGGTACCGCGTCCGGCCATGTTCGTTGCGATTGTGACCGCGCCGTACTGGCCGGCCTGTGCGACGATCTCGGCTTCCTTCTCGTGGTATTTGGCGTTGAGCACCTCGTGCCTGATGCCGCGGCGCTTGAGCATCCCGGAGAGCAGCTCCGACTTTTCGATTGAAATCGTACCGACCAGAACAGGCTGTCCCTTTTCGTGACATTCGACAATGTTTTCAATGACCGCGTTGAATTTCGCTTTTTCAGTCTTGTAAACAACGTCGTGGTGGTCGACGCGCTGGACGGGCTTGTTCGTCGGGATTTCGATGACGTCGAGCTTATAGATCTCCATAAACTCGTCGGCCTCGGTCATCGCCGTACCGGTCATACCGGCGAGCTTGTCGTACATACGGAAAAAGTTTTGGAAAGTGACGGTCGCGAGCGTTTTGCTCTCGCGCTCGACCTTGACGCCCTCCTTGGCCTCGATGGCCTGGTGCAGCCCCTCGTTATAGCGGCGGCCGAGCATCAGGCGGCCGGTGTATTCGTCGACGATAATGACTTCGCCGTCCTTAACGACATAGTCCACGTCGCGCTGCATGATGCCGTGGGCGCGGATGGCCTGGTTGATGTGGTGCTGGAGCTGCATATTGTCGCCGTCGGTCAGGTTTTCCACACCGAAATATTCCTCCGCCTTTGTGACGCCGGAGGCGGTCAGCGTGACTGTTTTGGCTTTTTCATCGACGATATAATCGCCGTCGACGTCGTCATGCTCCTCTTTGGAGTCCGTCTCGGCGACGCGGTAGCATTTGAGCGTGCGTGCAAAGCGGTCGGCGCGCTCATAAAGGTCGGTCGACTTGTCGCCCTGGCCGGAGATAATCAGCGGCGTGCGCGCCTCGTCGATCAGGATGGAGTCCACCTCGTCAACGATGGCGTAGTTGTGGCCGCGCTGCACCTTGTCGCGCTTGTAGATGACCATGTTGTCGCGCAGGTAATCAAAGCCGAACTCGTTGTTGGTCCCATAGGTGATATCGCAGGCGTAGGCGTCGCGCCGCTGCTGCGTATCAAGGCCGTGGATAATCAGACCGACCGACAGGCCGAGGAAACGGTAGACCTTGCCCATCCACTCGGAGTCGCGCTTGGCCAGATAATCGTTGACGGTGACGATGTGCACGCCCTTGCCGGTCAGGGCGTTGAGATAAGCGGGCAGCGTGGCGACAAGCGTCTTTCCTTCGCCGGTGCGCATCTCGGAGATACGCCCCTGATGAAGGATGATGCCGCCGATGACCTGCACTGGGAAATGGCGCATCCCAAGCACGCGGTCGCTCGCCTCGCGGCAGACAGCGAACGCGTCCGGAAGAATATCGTCGAGCGTCTCGCCGTTTGCCAGGCGTTCTTTAAGCGCCGGCGTCACAGCCTTCAGCTCGGCGTCGCTTTTGGCCTTATATGTTTCTTCCAGCGCAAGAACCTTTTGCTGGATCGGATAAACGCGCTTTAACTCTCGCTCGGAATAGCTTCCGAACAGTTTTTTAATCAGACCCATTTTGTCACCTCATCCTATATTCCCGACCCTGGCAGCGCAAAGAAACGTCGTTTATTTGGTCCGCTTCACAGATTCCCTTCGCGCGCGGGCGCCTTTGCATTTGCGCACAATTCAACTTATATAGTTTACTCCCAGCCGCCGTCAATGTCAACAGATTCCAGTGTTTTTAAACGTTTGCGGCCGCGCGCAGACGGATATCTTTATTATATACAAAAAATCGCCCGAAATCAGGACGAAATTGTTGTCCAAGAATTAACAAAAGCTGAACAAATCCCCTTGCGTGCGCGCGGTGAAATGCCTATAATAAGAAATGGACAACCCGTTTTAAAAAACCGAAAGGAGCACCGATATGAACTATTCCCATGAAGTGGAGAGAATGTGTGTTCTCGCCAAAGGCCCCAAGCATGGCCCCGCCCCGATCCCGGAAGAGGGCAAATGGGTCAAGGCTTATGAAATCAAGGATATTTCCGGCCTGACGCATGGCGTGGGCTGGTGCGCCCCGCAGCAGGGCGCGTGCAAGCTGACGCTGAACGTCAAGGAGGGCGTCATCGAGGAGGCGCTCGTCGAGACGCTTGGCTGTTCCGGCATGACTCATTCTGCGGCGATGGCCGGCGAAATCCTGCCCGGCAAGACGATTCTCGAGGCGCTCAACACCGACCTGGTCTGCGATGCGATCAACGTTGCCATGCGCGAGCTGTTTTTGCAGATTGTTTACGGCCGCAGCCAGACCGCGTTTTCCGAGGGCGGCCTGCCCATCGGCGCGGGACTTGAGGATCTGGGCAAGGGGCTGCGTTCGCAGGTCGGCACCATCTTCTCCACCAACGCAAAGGGCGTTCGCTATCTCGAGCTGGCGGAAGGATATATCCTGTCTGTGGCGGTTGACAACAACAACGAGGCCATCGGCTACAAGTTTGTCCGCGTGGGCAAGATGCTTGAGGACATCCGTCACGGCGTCGACCCGAAGGAAGCGTATGAAAAGAATATCGGCACCTACGGCCGCTATGCCGACGCGCCGAAGTATATCGATCCGCGTGAGGAATAAAGGGAGAGGGAGGTAACAACATGGTTAAGTTTGAAGGACAGGAAAGAAGAATGCCCAAAATCAACGCGTGCCTGGCGGAATATGGCATGGCTTCCCTTGAGGATGCGCGCGCCGTCTGCCTCGATAAGGGCATTGATGTTGAAAAAATCGTGAAGGGCGTGCAGCCCATCGCGTTTGAAAACGCTGTCTGGGCGTATACGCTCGGCGTGGCCGTCGCGCTCAAGAAGGGCTGTAAAAAGGCCGCCGACGCCTCCGAGGCCATTGGCATCGGCTTGCAGGCCTTCTGTGTGCCCGGTTCTGTCGCTGAGACGCGTTCCGTCGGACTCGGTCACGGAAATCTCGGCGCGATGCTCCTGCGCGACGAGACGAAGTGCTTCTGTTTCCTCGCCGGCCACGAATCGTTTGCCGCCGCCGAAGGCGCTATCGGCATCGCCCGCAACGCCAACAAGGCCCGTAAAGAGCCGCTGCGCGTGATCCTCAACGGCCTTGGCAAAGACGCTGCCTATATTATTTCCCGCATCAACGGCTTTACGTATGTCGAAACCGACTACGATTTCGCCACAAGCGAGCTGAAGGTCATCGGCGAGACGCCGTATTCCGACGGCGAACGCTCCAAGGTCAAGGTCTATGGCGCCAACGACGTGCTTGAGGGCGTCGCCATTATGAAGCACGAAAAAGTCGACGTTTCCATTACGGGTAACTCGACAAACCCGACGCGTTTCCAGCACCTGGTTGCCGGTACGTATAAGAAATGGTCGTATGAGAACGGCGTCAAATATTTCTCGGTTGCATCCGGCGGCGGCACGGGCCGCACGCTCCACCCGGACAATATGGCTGCCGGCCCGGCTTCCTACGGCCTGACCGATTCCATGGGCCGTATGCACGGCGACGCGCAGTTTGCCGGTTCGTCCTCTGTCCCGGCGCACGTCGAGATGATGGGGCTCATCGGCATGGGCAACAATCCGATGGTCGGCGCGACCGTCGCCTGCGCCGTCGCCGTCGAAGAAGCCCTCAAGTAACGCCCCGCTTTTTTGAAAAAAGCCTGGCAAAAAACTTTCCGGCTTTTTTGAAAAAAAGCCTCGGCAAAAAACTTTAATCGGCTGTGCCGCGAATAGTGGGGCAGGCGCTTCGTAATCGGCTTTTACGCCGCGGCGATCAAAAGTTTTCGCCCGCCTTTTTCAAAAGGCGGCGGGTGAGAAAAAAGGCAAGGCCCCTCGTAG
>ERZ808041.415-NODE-415-length-34041-cov-6.071487_pt1 | contig 34041 bp, 30 predicted proteins | sample MGYA00380192_ERZ808041 | MGnify/ENA primary metagenome ERZ808041 (study PRJEB31490, sample SAMN06133412) | mouse gut metagenome | isolation source: Z1_1 | host: mice | place: China: Chengdu | collected 2015-05 ...
TCAGCGGCCGCGCGCGGCGCGCTGTGCGCCGCCGTCTGCGCCGGTCCGCGCACCGAAGCGCCATATCCCGCGTGCTCGACCGCGGTAATGATCGCAGCGTCGTTGACGGCGCTTTCATCGTAATCGACCGCCATATTATTAGAAAGAAGATTGACGGTGACGGAGCGCACGCCCGCCACCTTAGCAACGCTTTTTTCCACATGTGCCGAGCAAGCCGAACAGGTCATGCCGGTTACATCAAATGTTTTTTTCATGACGTCCATCCTTTCACCCCCTGGGGGTGGGGGTGTTTTGATTGTATACCCAATTGATCTATTTGTCAAGTATTTTTCCGCTGTTTTATCGCAGAATAATCAGGGCTTGTTTGGAAATAGATGAGTTGCCGGATTGTTCGCAAACAGCGGGAGAATGCAAGGCGGAAAAGTCAGGAATTCTTTCGGATTCCGGAGCTTTTTAATGCGGCCATCGCCGCTGTTTGCAGAAAAAGACGGAAATTTTGATTTTACAAACAGCTTTCGGGCGCGGCGGCTATTTGAATTGCGTCCTAACCGGCGGACCAATTAACGGCTGGTTTACAAGGGCTGTTCAATGCGCTATAATACAGACTGTTCAGGCTTTTGTTGTTCATCTGCTGTCAAGTTGCTCACGGCCGGGTCTGTATGAACAGTGTTCCCACCCGTGCGCCGCTTATTGATAAACTTGTTTCTGGAAAGGCCCGATTGTTTATGATCATTGACTTTCACACGCATATCTTCCCCGATTCTCTCGCCCCGCGCACGCTGCCGCATCTGTCCAAAATCGCGCACGACATCCCCTATCATACGGACGGAACCCAAACCGGCACGCTCGAGGCCATGCGCCGGTGGGGTGTTGATTATTCCGTTGTGCTGCATATTGCAACAAAGCCGGGACAGGCCCGCCGCATCAACTCCTTTGCCTGTGAGGTGCAGGCAGCGCATCCGCAGTTTCTCTGCTTTGGAAGCCTGCACCCCGCCGACGAGGATGCGCCCGCTGTCGCGGCGGAGATCGCGGGAGCCGGTTTGTACGGCGTGAAGCTGCATCCGGCGTATCAAAATTTTCAGTTCGGCGACGAACGATACTACCCCATTTATCAGGCGGTCTGTGACTGCGGCCTGCCGCTCTTGCTGCATGCCGGACGCGACCCTGTCGCGCCCGGCGCCAACCGCGCGCCAGCGGAGGAAATCGCGCGCGTCGCGCGCGCGTTTCCGCGTCTGACAATTATCGCCGCCCACATGGGTGCGCTCGGCGACTGTGCCGACGCCTCGGAGCATCTGTGCGGGTTGGACAACGTCTATTTCGATACGGCCATGAGCGCCCCCCTGCTGGACCCTGACGCATTTCGCGCGCTTTTGTATAAACGCGGCTCTGATCATGTGCTGTTCGGCACCGACTGCCCCTGGAGCACCGCGCCCGATGAACTGGCGCTGCTGCGCCGTGTGGGCGTGACCGGCAGCGATCTTGAGAACATCCTGTGGAAAAATGCCGCTTGTCTGTTAAAGCTTGCGCTTTAACCCCTTACATTTTTTCGATACGCGGGCAATATCCGATTGCCTTTTGCGCATAATTTGACTATAATGGAAAAAACAGACCGCCGGCGCAAAGCGCCGGCGGCAAATGCAGCGCCCGACCGGGCGCTTGCGCTGACAGGAAAGGGCGGAACTGTTTACTTTTATGGATCAGCTTATGCAGCAAATTTTTGACTTTTTTTCGGGAGCCGGGCGCGAGGTCGCGCTGCTGATTGTCTCCATGACTCCATTGATCGAGCTGCGCGGCTCGATTCCGCTCGGTGCGGCGCTTGGTATGGAATGGCCCGTCGTATTTCTGATTTCGGTTGTCGGCAACCTGCTGCCGGTACCGTTTATCGTGCTGTTTGGCCGGCCGCTGTTCAAGTGGCTTAAATCGACGCGTCTGCTTTCTGGTATCACCGCCAAATATGAGGCGAAGCTGATGTCAAAGGCGGACAAGGTCACGCGTTATGAAACCATCGGGCTGTGCCTGTTTGTCGGCATTCCTTTGCCCGGTACGGGCGCATGGTCGGGCGCGGCACTCGCTGCGCTGCTTGGCCTGCGCATGAAAAACGCGCTGCTGGCAATTACAGGCGGCGTGTTAATTGCCGGCGTTATCATGACGGCCGGCGCTTACGGACTGCTTGGATTTCTAAGGCTGTTCTGACATGTATCACAAGCGGGCACAACGCCCCGACAAACACGCAGGGAGGCGGCGACCTGGACAAGTATAAAAAACTCATTTCCAATACGCTGATCTTTGCAATCGGCACCTTCAGCTCGAAGGTGCTCGTTTTTCTGCTTGTCCCCTTTTATACGCGCGTTCTCACCACTGACCAGCTGGGCACAGGCGACCTGATTGTAAAAACGGCCAATCTGATCATTCCGCTTGCATCGATTGGCATGTCAAACGCAATCATCCGGTTCGGACTTGACCGCGCCAACGATAAGCGCGATGTGTTCACCGGCGCGCTGACGGCGATCGGCAGCGGCTATCTGATCTTTCTGCTGCTCTATCCCGCTCTTGCGCGCTTTCATCTGCTTGATGGAAACGCCTATCTTGTTTATATCTACGTGCTGACCGCCTGCCTGCGTTCGCTCTGCTCACAGTTTGTACGCGCGCGGCAGCTTGTGCGGCTTTATGCCTTTGACGGCGTTATGGCCACGGCGACGGTCATTTTATTCAATGTGGTTTTTCTTGTCGTATTTAAGCTCGGCGTGACGGGCTATGTGCTTGCTACAATTCTCTCGGACCTGCTGTCGGCGCTTTTCCTTTTTACCATAGCCAATCTGCGCAGGTATATCCGTTTTTTCGGCTGCGACTGGTCGGTCGCCGCGTCAATGGTGCGTTACGCATTGCCGCTGATCCCGACAAATATCTTCTGGTGGATCACAAACGCCTCCGACGCCTTCTTTATCGCCTATTACCTGGGTCAGGGGGCCAACGGTCTGCTCACCGTCGCATACAAAGTTCCCACCATCATCAACCTGCTCGCCGGGATCTTTTCCGATGCCTGGCAGCTTTCCGCCTTTACAGAGGACCAGCAGGGACGTACCCGCTTTTTCAGCAACGTATTTGCATCATATCAGGCTCTGATCTTTACCTCTGCGTCCGGGCTGATCCTGCTATGCAAGTGGATCAACCGTATTCTGGCATACGGCGAATACTATGAGTCCTGGAGATTCATCCCTGTTTTATTGTTGGCCACGTCGTTTTCCTGCCTCGTATCCTTTCTCGGGACCATCTATATGCTTGAGAAAAAAAGCTTCGCCACGCTTGTCACAACGGCGCTCGGCGCCGGGATCAATATCATTCTGAATATGACGCTGATCCCCAATTTCGGGGTACAGGGCGGCGTCGTGGCCACGCTGGCCGGCTATCTTGTTGTGTTCACTGTACGCATCATCGATACACGGCGGATCGTACCGCTACATTGGCATCCGTTTAAACTGCTTTTAAATCTGGCACTGCTCGGCGTGCAAACCTATATTCTGCTGACGTTTGAAACCGGGTGGCTGCTGCCTGAAATCGGACTGTGCCTTGTTGTAACCGCGCTCAATTTCCGCTTGCTGCTTCAAAACGTCCAGCGGCTATTGATGAGACGCCGCTCATAGTGCAAAATGCGATATCTGATTTCTATTAATTCCGCCCATCTCTATTGTGCACAATATCCAAAATTTTGTTTCTCTAAATGATAAAATGATTTTAATTACTGAACTCCTATTGTGCTTTACCAAATTCTCGCTATAATAATAGTAATACTTTTGTCCAACAGACAATTGGCAACGGGAGGAATGTTCAATGGTAAAGCTTTTCAGGAAACTTGTGGCGGCAGTATTGACTGGCGTCATGGTCTTGGGCGCATCGGCAGATGTTCTGGCCTCCGAACCTGGCGGCAAGGTTACAGTTACCGTGCTCCAAACAAGCGATCTGCATGGCATGGTAAATCCTTTTGATTATGCCTCAAATGCACAAACCCAATCCAGTCTGGCGCATGTTGCTACCATCGTGGAAAATGAGCGCAAAACAGATCCCGACCTTCTTCTGATTGACACTGGAGATAGCCTTCAAGCCAATTATATTCAGGAGTTTCGAAATGATGTCCCTCACCCGATGATCGCGGCTCTGAACTATCTCCAATATGACGCGTGGGTTCTGGGTAATCATGAGTTCAACTTTGAATTCAGCAGCTTGGAAAAAGCCATTTCAGAATTTGATGGCGTTACGTTGGCCGGAAACATCTATAAGGCGGACGGTTCACGGTATCAAAGCGCATATCAGATTTTTGACGTAAAAGGTGTCAAAGTCGCCATATTCGGAATTGACGCTCCCCATATTCCGCAATGGGAAAAATCCGATCCCACCCATTACAACAATATGAAGTTTACCGATCCGATTGATGAAACTGGAAAAATCCTGAACGAGCTGGAGGGCAAAGCGGATATTGTCATCGGCGCGATCCATTATGGGCTGGAGGGTGAATACGGCAGCGCCGGCGTGGAAGCGATCGCCACTAAGTATGCTGACCGTCTGGATGCACTCCTCATCGGGCACGCGCATGCGACAGTGGAAGAAGCGATTGCCGGCGTTCCGGTGCTGGAACCCGCCAATAACGGCCAGTATGTCGGTAAGCTGGTATTTGAGGTGGAAAATAAAGATGGAAAGTGGGTCGTGAACAACGCTGCTACAAAGGCGACCCTGCTGGATACGTCCACTGTCACCCCCAATGCTGCTTTCCTCGCTGCGTTTAAGGATCTTGACACCAAGAGCCGGAATCTCGCTGGAAAAAAAGTGGGGGAAGTTGGAAAAACCTTTATGGATCCAGTTGAAATCCTTCCCGGAATCCCAGCGGCCATTGTGCAGGATAATCCCATCACAGATCTTGTCAATATCGTCCAAATGAAAGAGTCCGGAGCCGATGTCTCTCTCGCTGCTTTGTTTGACGCCTCATCCAACCTGACCGCTGGTCCATTTTTACATCGGGACAGCGTAAAAATATATAAATATGATAACACGCTGTTCGCGGTGAAGGTAACCGGTGCGCAACTGAAAAAAATCATGGAGCAACAAGCGGGAAACTTTTTCAATCAATATCAGCCCGGTGATGTTACCATCAGTTTCAATCCTGACATCCGTATGTACAACTACGATATGTTTGCAGGTGTCAATTACGAAATTGATATTTCCAAGCCGGAAGGCTCCCGGATTGTCAACGTCACTTATCAAGGTGAACCTCTGCGCGACGACCAGTCTCTGGTGCTTGCATTAAATAACTATCGGTATGGCGGCCTTGTTTCAGCGGGACTGATCCAGGAATCCGATGTTGTCTATGAGGGCGGCGCGGTCCGCGATATGATCACAGAATATGTCGCAGGCCTGTCAGAGCCGCTGATGCCAGTTTGTGACAACAACTGGAAAATCATCGGCGCGCCGCTGGATGACGCGCAGAAGGATTTGATTTATGAAAAAGTCCGGTCCGGTGAGATTCAAATTCCCGCCTCCGAGGACGGCCGTACTCCGAATGTCGCTTCTCTCAACGGTCCGGCGCTTCGCGCGGAAGGTAAGCTCCCGGCCCTGGATACCAACGAAAGCGGAAGTGCGACCGCTTCAAAACCCGATACGCAGCCGGATGTTTCCACTGGCTCAGATTCTGCCGGCGCCGCTTCTTCAGCAAAAAATTACACAGTAAAAACAAACGATTGTCTATGGAATATCGCGCAAAGCCAATTAGGCGATGGATTCCGGTGGGTGGAAATTTATGAATTGAATAAAGCGCAAATCATCGACCCCAATCTGATCGAAACAGGCCAGGTGTTCATTATGCCAGCGGCTTAACGCTACATACGATTAAACAGAGAACCGGCAGGCGTTAACCTGCCGGTTCTCTGTTTATAAAACGCTTATTAGAATTTAGAAGCGTTTCTTATCCTCAGCCAGATCGTTGAACGCAGCCATAACAGCGCGGTTGATCATGTCGCTGGCACCGGTGGATGGATTGTTCTTGTCCGGGTTGGAGGAAGAACCGTTGTTGGAATCGTTTGTATCGTCCGTATCGGTATCCTCAGCATCGGAAACAACGGTGCCATCCTCGATGAACTTGTTCGTAACGAAGAAGTTGTCGAGCTTGTTCGTGCGGAAGGTCAGCGTGTTCTCATCGCCATCGAAGGTCGCGTTGATGCGATAGATGGTGCCGTTCGCGTAGCGGTAGGTGTACATCTTCTCGAAATCGTCGACGATATCGTCAACGTTGAGCGCCATGCGGCCGGTCGCCGAGAAGGACGGCTTGCCGGGGAAGGAGAAGAACTTGAAGTCCTGATCCGGGTACGCAGCCAGGACAGCTTTGATGCCCGCATTGTTGTGGACCATGTTCTTGGTGGTTTCGTCGGTCACGTTGACCGTGAACTCCCAGTCGTTGCCGGCCAGGGTGACGTTCTTGTAGTTGTTGATCTTGGCGATCTTATCAAACATCGTGCCGGTGATGACCGGGTTGTCGTTGCTGATTTCAACGGTATCGCCCTCGTCGAGGCCGTTGATATAATCGCTGTCGGCCTCGTCATAGCCGTACTGGAACTTGACTTCCTGCGTAAACACGGACAGGTTGTTCGATTTGCGCACCAGCTTGACGTTGTACTTCACATCAACCGGCTTGGTGGTCACAGTGTCGCGCGCCTCAACGTACAGGTAGTACTGGCCCTTGTGCTCCTCGATCTCAAAGCGGCTCATGCCCTTGGAGGAGATCTTGGAATAGCTGAACTTGTAGCCATCCATCAGCTCGTCCGTGATCTTAACGGCTTTGCCGCCCACGGTCAGGCTGACCGGGAATTTGTACTCCTTGCCAGGCTCGAGGATATCGTCGCCGAGCACAACGCCGTCCTCGTCAGCGCCGATGTTAACGTCGGTCGCATCCTCAAGGGAAACGTCGCCGGACTCGTCCTCAGAAGAGCTGGAGGAGTTGTCGCTGGAGGTATCGCTGGAAGAATTGTCGCTCGAGGTGTCGCTGGAAGCATCGCTCGAGGAGCTGTCCGGATTGCCGGAGTCGAGAAGCAGGTCGGCATAGCTGGAAACAACGGCGGTACCGTTGCCGATTTCGTCATTCGCAAAGGCTGTCACGCCGATCGACATGGTCGTGGCGGCGGCAAGCATAACTGCAAGCACTTTTTTCATGGTTAGGTTCCTCCTGAAAAATCGGTTTGCCCTTCGGTCCGGCGTATCCGAACCGCTTGGAACGAGACTCAGTATATCTGATTTTATACGCTTTATCAACAGGATTTTGTTACCACATTGTCATTATTTTTATTTATTTTATATATATAGATCGAGAATTTATCATTTTATTTTGTTAATTTTATCAAAATTCCAGAATGTTGTATCTGCTTCTGGATACATCTGTGCAGCACCCCTTCCAATGTCCTGACACACCCTGTTTCACCGCTTCATTCCTATATAAAGCAGGACCGCCGGCCCAATCGGGCCGGCGGTCCTATCCTGGTCATTCGCGGGGATTATCCCTACGCGGATGCAGATTCTTATTTGGAGCGCTTCTTCGCAGCCAGAGCGCCGACACCGGCCAGACCAGCGAACGCAGCCGCAACGGCAGCGTTGATCATGTCGCTGGCGCCCGTGGACGGGTTGCCCTTGTTCTCGTCCGGAGTGCTCGTCGTATCGTCGGAATCCGTCACGTCATCCTTGGAGACAACCGTGCCATCCTCGATGAACTTGTTCGTAACAAAGAAGTTGTCGAGCTTGTTCGTGCGGAAGTTCAGCGTGTTCTCCTCGCCGTCGAAGGTCGCGTTGATGCGGTAGATGGTGCCGTTCGCATAGCGGTAGGTGTACATCTTCTCGAAATCGTCGACGATATCGTCAACATCGAGCGCCATACGGCCGGTCGCTGCGAAGGACGGCTTGCCAGGGAAGGAGAAGAACTTGAAGTCCTGATCCGGATACTTGGCAAGAACCTCTTTGATGCCCGCATTGTTGTGAACCATGTTCTTGGTGCTCTCGTCAGTCACGTTGACCGTGAACTCCCAGCCGCTGCCGGACAGGGTGACGTTTTTGTAATCGTTGATCTTCGCGATCTTGTCGAACTGCGTGTCGGTGATGACCGGACGGTCGTTATCGATCTCAACGACGTCGCCCTTGTCGAGGCCGCTGATGTAATCGCCGTTCGCTTCCTCATAACCGTACTGGAACTTGACTTCCTGTGTGAACACGGACAGGTTGTTCGATTTGCGCACCAGCTTGACGTTGTACTTCACGTCAACCGGCTTGGTCACGACAGTGTCGCGCGCCTCAACGTACAGGTAGTACTGGCCCTTGTACTCCTCAATCTCAAAGCGGCTCATGCCCTTGGAGGAGATCTTGGAATAGTTGAACTTGTAGCCGTCCATCAGTTCCTCAGTGATCTTGGTGTCCTTGCCGTCAACCGTCAGGCTGACCGGGAACTTGTACTCTTTGCCAGGCTCAAGAACATCGTCGCCGAGCACAACGCCGTCCTCGTCAGCGCCGATCTTCACATCGGTCGCGTTCTCGAGGGAAACGGACTCGTCTTCGGAAGAAGAATCGCTCGAGGAGCTGTTGTCCTCCGCGTCGCTCGAGGAGCTGCCCGGATCACCGGAATCGAGAAGCAGGTCGGCATAGCTGGAAACAACGGCGGTACCGTTGCCGATTTCGTCATTTGCAAAAGCTGTCACGCCAACGGACATGGTCGTGGCGGCGGCAAGCATAACTGCAAGCATTTTTTTCATAATTGGGGTTCCTCCTGAAAAATCGTTTTGCCCTCCGGCCCGGCGCATCCGAGCCGCTTGGAACGAGACTTAGTATATCTGCAAAACAAGCTTTTTTCAAGAGGTTTTTGTTACCAAATTGTCATAATTATTATTAAAATTTAATAAAAACAATCAACTTATTATCAAAAATATTATTTAAAAAATCAAAAATCCATGATATGGCCGACATATCTGGATGCCCATAGAATACTCCGTTTCCAGTTCGATACAGCCGCCGCGAAATCACCCTGAATTTTCCCAGCGGCGCCGTATTTTGCCGCCGGTAAGCTACGCTTTCAAGTCTGTCAAACCTGTGTATATGTACAACCTGGTATTTTGTATCCTTTCAAGGGGAGGGGTTCTGTTGACAAGCGACGCGCTCTGCTGTATAATGATGCCAATCTGAAAGGATGTGCGGAATGGCACTTTTTGGAAAATTTTGCAGTGAACGCTGCTCCGGACATATGAAATCGATGAAGCATTGTACGGAGCGGATTTTTTTCATCGGCGCATTGAGGACGGCGCCGCCTGACGGCGGCGTCTGTTTGCTGACGCCGTGAATGGATAATCATTAGCCGCGGATGATGTTTCGTCCGCGGCCCTTTTTATTTCCTCATACAATCGGTATTCGGTATGTGCAAAAGGAGGGGCTGTATCCGCAGCCCCTCCTTTATGCTTCCTTTGAATGCCCTGCGAAAAATTCACGGCGTTTCTATTTCTTAATCCTGCACCCTTCTCCATTGGTGCATATCAAGGTTGGTGTAAACTATGAATCACACCCTTTTATCAGGCAATGTGCCGCGTTGCCTTCTGCGTTTTGCGGCGCCGCTGTTGTTTGCAAATTTTTTACAATCATTTTACAGCATTGCTGATATGGCGATAGTCGGCCAACTTGTCGGGAGCACGGGACTAGCGGCTGTCAGCAGCGCATCCATGCTTGTTTTTATCATCAATTCAGTCTGTACCGGTGTTACCATGGGCGGTGCGGCACTTGTCGCACAGTACAAGGGTGCGGACGATGCTGTTTCCCAAGCAGAAGTCACTCATACGCTGTTCGTACTTTCAGCACTGTCAGCCGTTCTTGTAACCATTGCAGGGCTGCTGGCATACCGGCCGATCCTGACTCTGATGGATGTACCCAGAGCCGCCATGCTGCACGCCCTTGCGTATATGCAGGTGATCTGTTTGGGAACCATATTTGTATTTGGATACAATGCGGCTTGTTCGATCCTGCGAGGCTTGGGAGACTCCATTGGACCGCTTTTGTTTGTAGCGATCGCCGCAGCCGTCAATATTGCGCTTGATTTTCTGTTCGTCGGCGGATTTCAGATGGGTACGCGCGGCGCGGCGGCGGCGACAGTCCTTTCACAGGGCGTATCTTTTTCTATCGCGCTCCTGTTTCTTCGGCAGCGTTATGCTGTATTTCATTTTATTAATAATCCATTTTTAATAAAATATAGGCATATAAAATCTATTTTAAAAATTGGCATTCCATCAGCTATACAGATGACCGTACTAAATCTGTCCTACCTAATTGTCACTGGCATGCTCAACGGCTATGGCGTTGCCATTTCGGCGGCGGCCGGAATCGGTCTGAAAATCAACACATTTGCAGCCATGCCATGCTGGGCGATCGGTCAGGCCGTCACCACGATGGCTGGTCAGTGCATTGGTGCACAGATGCCGCAGCGCGCTGAACAAACTGCCAAAACAGGACTGTTCTGCGCTGTTGCGTCAGGAATCATCATGACACTTGCGATTCAACTGTTTGCCGGACCAGCTATTTCTCTATTCATTCCGATACATGCAGACCCAGCGGTTTTACAAGCAGGGATACTTTATCTGCGCATCTGCTGTTCAATCAATTTTTTAGCCTACGCTGTCATGTATATATTCGACTCCTTTGCAACTGGCGTTGGCGATGCATTTTTCGCCATGTTCAATGCACTTCTGCATTCCATCACCATGCGCTTGCTTCTCAGTTGGCTGCTCGCCGTAAAATGTGGGCTGGGCTATATCGGGATTTGTCTCGGTGAAGCGATTGCGCCGATTATACCTGCGATCGTTGGCGTGTGCTACTTTCTGCGCGGTTCTTGGCGCAGCAATGATAACGCCGCAAGAAATTATAAGAAAGATTCCGATTAGTTAATTTCCATTATTATCCGACCACAAAAGCGCGCGAAGGACCGCCGGCCCAATCGGGCCGGCGGTCCCATCCTGATCATTCGCGGGGGATTATCCCTGCGCGGATGCGGATTCTTATTTGGAACGCTTCTTCGCAGCCAGAGCGCCGACACCGGCCAGACCAGCGAACGCAGCCGCAACGGCAGCGTTGATCATGTCGCTGGCGCCCGTGGACGGGTTGCCCTTGTTCTCGTCCGGAGTGCTCGTCGTATCGTCGGAATCCGTCACGTCATCCTTGGAGACAACCGTGCCATCCTCGATGAACTTGTTCGTAACAAAGAAGTTGTCGAGCTTGTTCGTGCGGAAGTTCAGCGTGTTCTCCTCGCCGTCGAAGGTCGCGTTGATGCGGTAGATGGTGCCGTTCGCATAGCGGTAGGTGTACATCTTCTCGAAATCGTCGACGATATCGTCAACATCGAGCGCCATACGGCCGGTCGCTGCGAAGGACGGCTTGCCAGGGAAGGAGAAGAACTTGAAGTCCTGATCCGGATACTTGGCAAGAACCTCTTTGATGCCCGCATTGTTGTGAACCATGTTCTTGGTGCTCTCGTCAGTCACGTTGACCGTGAACTCCCAGCCGCTGCCGGACAGGGTGACGTTTTTGTAATCGTTGATCTTCGCGATCTTGTCGAACTGCGTGTCGGTGATGACCGGACGGTCGTTATCGATCTCAACGACGTCGCCCTTGTCGAGGCCGCTGATGTAATCGCCGTTCGCTTCCTCATAACCGTACTGGAACTTGACTTCCTGTGTGAACACGGACAGGTTGTTCGATTTGCGCACCAGCTTGACGTTGTACTTCACGTCAACCGGCTTGGTCACGACAGTGTCGCGCGCCTCAACGTACAGGTAGTACTGGCCCTTGTACTCCTCAATCTCAAAGCGGCTCATGCCCTTGGAGGAGATCTTGGAATAGTTGAACTTGTAGCCGTCCATCAGTTCCTCAGTGATCTTGGTGTCCTTGCCGTCAACCGTCAGGCTGACCGGGAACTTGTACTCTTTGCCAGGCTCAAGAACATCGTCGCCGAGCACAACGCCGTCCTCGTCAGCGCCGATCTTCACATCGGTCGCGTTCTCGAGGGAAACGGACTCGTCTTCGGAAGAAGAATCGCTCGAGGAGCTGTTGTCCTCCGCGTCGCTCGAGGAGCTGCCCGGATCACCGGAATCGAGAAGCAGGTCGGCATAGCTGGAAACAACGGCGGTACCGTTGCCGATTTCGTCATTTGCAAAAGCTGTCACGCCAACGGACATGGTCGTGGCGGCGGCAAGCATAACTGCAAGCATTTTTTTCATAATTGGGGTTCCTCCTGAAAAATCGTTTTGCCCTCCGGCCCGGCGCATCCGAGCCGCTTGGAACGAGACTTAGTATATCTGCAAAACAAGCTTTTTTCAAGAGGTTTTTGTTACCAAATTGTCATAATTATTATTAAAATTTAATAAAAACAATCAACTTATTATCAAAAATATTATTTAAAAAATCAAAAATCCATGATATGGCCGACATATCTGGATGCCCATAGAATACTCCGTTTCCAGTTCGATACAGCCGCCGCGAAATCACCCTGAATTTTCCCAGCGGCGCCGTATTTTGCCGCCTTCAGACATCGCTGCTTACAAAAATCCGCTGGACCATGCAGTCCAGCGGATCATGTATTCGCAATACTTCTATATACGCGCACGCGTGTATAACCTTAACGGCGCTTATTCACCAACAGGATAGCCGCAGCCGACACAGCCATCAAGGCCGCGGCGGCAGCCGTTAAGTCATGCGATCCGGTTGGAGCGGGAGCCTCCTCGGGCGTGCTCTGAGGGGTGGGGGGTACCGATGCAGTCTGCGAAGCTGCCGGCGTACTGGCCAGGCTGGAGCTTGATGCAGGCGCTTGGGATTCCTCGGACGATGACTGCTGGGCAGCATCGCCGATCCAAAATTCGAAATGCATGGACGCCGTATCCCCTGCCTGCCAATAATGATCCTCCGTGTGCTTTGCCTTAAAGGAAAGATCAAATGTAACAGCCTGCTTTTGATCCTCCTGCGGAACTACAAGCGCAATTTCAAAATAACGCTTTCGTTCCCCATCATCGAACCGCTTGGTTACAAGCCTGGCATAATCGAGCAAGTCTCCATTTTCGCCGCGTTCAAGCGTGTAGGAAAAATTATCGCTGTTTGCAAGCGCCGCAGCGTCGACAGTCATTCCTTCCACAACACGAAAATCTGTTCCATTGCCAATCTCAAAATAAAGCTTTTCACCGACAGGCGCCCTGTTGATCGTTACATTTCCCTCGTCGAACAAGACCTCATATTTTGCAGTTACATCCTTCCCGTTATCATCATACACCGTGCCCGTCAGATCAATTGTCGTGCTGATCGCATAAGCCAGGACAGTTACGCTTGCCGCGCAAACAGCCATACAAGCTGCGAACGTCCAGGATGACAAATGCTTCATACCTGGGGCCTCCTCTCAGGTCGAGTTCATAACAAAAAAGTCCTGTTTAAAGGATGTTTTCCCCCAATGTATGCAGCCGATTCTCCTCGTCAGATTCAGGCAGCCCGCCTTTGACTTTCTGTGTAATAAGCAAGTGCAGGCAGGAGGATAAAAATTTTTAAACAGGCGTTTATGAACCAATCAATCATTACGTGAAGTATATGGATTATAGCATAATGCCCGGGAAAAAGCAACCATTTCACCGTCAAATCCACCTTTAAAAACAGGAGAGCGCGGTCTATTAAATGTTCCCTGCAAAAAACGGCCTTGTGTACCAAATGAAAATCCACAGGCCAATTCTTTTACACAAAAAATACAACGCGCATAGGCAGACCATGCGCGTTGTATTGTATCATGTCCGCGGCGCGGCATGATAAAATCGGCCATCAGGGCGGCAGCGGGCCGCGCACGTGTATCGCCCTGCCATGAAGGATAAAATAAACGCAAAGCGTTTATTTTTAAATCCCTGTATTCGGGATCGGTTTTGCATTGCGGTTGATATCAAACGGCAATGCCGCAGCATCCTCTGGAGCAGGCGGCACAGAAGCCTGTTCCGGGACAGAAACCGTCTCAGGCTGCGTTTGGACAGCCTGTTCCTGCTGCAAAGTCAAATCCAGCGCGCGGTCCGCAATGATATAGCATCCCAGCGTGCGTGTGCGTATCCGCCAGCCATTCACCGCGCTGCCATCCTCATCTTCTCCGATATAGGTAAACAGCTTTGTAACATCGCGCAGTGAGCCGTCCGCATCCGCCAGATAGACGTGGCAGGCCGCCGGATCGGGACCCCCATCCTCCCACGGATAATACAACGTCAACGTCGCACGGGAGGACGCTGAAATTGTGGGCGCGCCGGTAAAATTGCGGAAATACAGATCCGCGCTGTCCTCATACGCCGCATAAATCGGATCGTGCTTGGTAGAAAGGCGGGCGTAAAACTTTTTCGCATCGTCGCTCGCGGAAAACGATAGTGACGCCACGTCCTCCCATGTCACTATGTTCTCTGAATTGGAATCAGGCTTGTAAACGAACGAATCCCCTGCGGCGCGCAGGGCGTCCCCGCCCTCCTCAACAGCGCTGCCAATCCACAGTGTCAATCGCAAAAGCGCATAATCGCCCTTCTCCCATTTGCCGTTTTCATCGTCGTCACGCGCAGTAAAGGCCAGATCCACAACCGCTTTCTGCTCGTCAATCGAATCGCTTGCCGCGATATCGATTTTCAGCCATGCGCTGCGCGCGCTGCCGCCGATGGCTCGCTCATTGTACTGGGAAACACGCACAAGGCGCGCTCCATCTCCGTCGCGGCTGACCTTGAGCTTAAACAGCTCCTGATCTGCCAGCTCGCCGGGCGACGCCACACCGGTCAGATCGCCCACGGAATCATTCCATAGCATGGACATATCGCCGCCGTCAGAGACGCCCAGGCATAAATACAGCGTCTGATCGGGCGCAGCTTCAAATTTAAAGCTGCCCGCGTCGGAGGAAGCCGGATCGCTGACTGCGCGAACCGCGCCGTCGGCGTCAATCAGCTCCGCCGCACCGTCGTTATTCAGTTGCAATGCCACCGAGCCGTTGGCGGCGGATGCGGCGGATGCGCCTAGCGGCGCGGCGCCAAATGCCAGCACAACAACCAGCAGCAGACAAAACAATCGTTTCATGTGGGCCTCCCCGGGAAAGTCCAGGCCTTCCCTGTTCCTATTATACCCCAGGGATACAAAAAAAGTCAACGGATTTTGTAACCAATTTGTAATCTTTCATCCGCTTTTTGTAACCAATTTGTAATTTTTATTCCACTTATCAAACACATTTATACAAATATATGAATAATCTCTGAACAAAGCAGCAAGCCGGTCCCTATATTTATGTGCTAACACGGCAGTGCCGGATAGAAGTCCTGTTTTAAACAAACAGGATTATATTTTGGCCGGGCGAAAAAACAGGACGTCCGGGAGGCGGCTAAAAAATCCGTCCCCGAACGCCCCTTTTTCATGGCAAAGCGATTATGCCATTTTAATCTCCAAATATGCCTTGACAAGCGCGACGCATTTATCCCATCCAAGCATGCTGCTGTTGATACACAGATCATAATTTTCGGCCGCGTTCCAGTCGCGCCCCGTAAAATAGCGGTAATAATCCCGCCGGTACTTATCAATCCGGCGGATATACCGGCGCGCTTCCTCCTCGTCAAACGAGGCGTGCACTTCCATCGCCTTTTTCACACAATACTCAAAGGGCGCATGTACGTACAAGCGCAGGACGTTTTCGCGCTCTCCAAGAATAAAATCAGCGCAGCGGCCAACGATGACGCACGACTCCTTTTCAGCCAAATCGCGTATTACCTTGGCTTGATAGTTGAACAGATTCTGCTCCGAGGTAAAATCCACGCTGTCAGGCGGGATGATTTCGCCCGTGTAGGCGCTTTTGCGCCCCGCCTTAAAGAGCACCGGCGTCTTTAATTTTTCGTCAGCGCGCGCGAACAACGATTCGCTGATTCCGCTTTCATCGGACGCCATGCGCAGAAGCTCCTGGTCGTAGTAATGAATATCAAGCTCCTTGGCAAGCATTTTGCCGATGGTCCGGCCACCGCTTCCATATCCCCTTGCAATTGTGATCACATAATTTTTCACAGTCATCCCTCCGATCATAGCGGTCTTTTGCTCTGAAACCGTCCCTCGCTCCTAAACCGGGCCAGACGCGTTGCCCTTCTGTTTTCGGATAAGAAGCGTACCAATTGGAAAAACGCATGGATCTTCGGAAAAGTTTTTTATCCAGCAAGGAAGGAAAACGTGGGAATCCTGACGGATTTCAAGCTTTTCCCACCCGATCCGAACGGGAAAATTTCCGCCAAGACATGTACGTCTCCCATTGGTGCAGCTCCTGAGTTCATCATACACCAAAAAGCGGAAATTCTCAAGCGTTTCAGAGTTCCGGAAACAAAAAATCGGATCAGCGGTCAAGCCTGCCGGTATATTCTGCGATCCCGCCGATATTAACGGCATGATATCCCGCCTTCTCCAACAGAATACATGCCCGCCCGCTGCGCGCGCCGCTGTGGCAATAGACAAACAGCGGCGTGTCCTGCTGGTAATCGATACGCTCCAAAGCGTCGAGCGGCGCGTTGACCGCCTCCGGAACGTGGCCTGCCGCAAATTCTTCAGGTGTGCGCACATCCAAAAGCACCGCGCCCGGCGTTTTTTGAAACGTTTCCAGACCTTCCTGAAAGGAAGGCCTTCTGCTGAACAGACTCATAAAAATCCTCCATTCCGCCGCGATACGCGGCGCAGATAAAACTGAAATGCCGCGCGGATTTGCTTAACGAACTGCTGTTAAATCAGACTTGCAAGATTTTCGACCAACCGGCGGTGATAGGCGCATGAAGCGCCGCACACACAACGAAAACGGTCCTCGCGGAACACCAGGGCGCGTGAAGGCTCCCTGGCATAGATGGAAGCGCCATCGCACAAAAACACATCGCCCGGTTCGAACACGCGGGACATGCCGTCCGGTACAGACGCCGCGCAGCCCGCGAGCAACACGCAGACTGACGGGCGCCCGCCTTCCTCGCAGATCGGCTCCCCCGCGCTGAACGAACGCTCGCGGCCGCCCGTACAGCCGAACAGATGCGTCAGATCCTTTTCATCGATTCCATCCAGAAGCCCTGACCGGGCCAACAGCTTGTCCATCGGCTCTCCTCTCCGGCGAAAAGGCGGTTATTCCATAATATCGACATTCTCACCGTTTAAAATTTTGTTCATATTGCGCACCGAACACATCTTGCCGCACATAGTACAGGTATCCGAGTGCTCCGGCTGCGACTGAGCGCGATAGCGGCGCGCCTTTTCCGGATCAATCGCCAGCTCGAACTGGCGCTCCCAATCGAGCGTGCGGCGCGCCTGTCCCATCCTGTAATCCCAGTCAGCCGCACCGGGCAGCCCCTTTGCCACATCGGCCGCGTGCGCAGCGATTTTGGAGGCGATAATTCCCTCTTTCACATCCTCGACGGTTGGCAGACGCAGATGCTCCGCCGGCGTGACATAACAAAGAAAGGACGCGCCATATGTAGCGGCGATTGCCCCGCCGATCGCCGCTGTGATATGATCATAACCGGGGGCGATATCCGTAACAAGCGGACCGAGGACATAAAACGGCGCGCCTTTACAGAGCGTTTGTTGGATTTCCATATTAGCTTGAATCTGGTTGAGCGCCATATGGCCCGGGCCTTCCACCATAACCTGCACATCCTTTTCCCAGGCGCGCGCCGTCAGCTCACCGAGCACAACAAGTTCCTCGATCTGTGAAACGTCGCCCGCATCGGCGATACACCCGGGGCGGCACGCGTCGCCAAGACTCAGTGTCACGTCATACTGCCGGCAGATTTCCAGTATATCATCATAAAATTCGAAAAATGGGTTCTCATTGCCTGTCAGTTCCATCCATGAAAAGATTAAGCTGCCGCCGCGTGAAACAAGATTCAACAGCCGCTTGGATTGCTTGAAGCGCGCGGCTGTGCTCCTGTTCAGCCCGCAATGGATCGTCATAAAGTCGACGCCATCCTCGGCATGCATTTTGAATACGTCGATCCACTCCCGGCTGGTGATGTCCTTGAGCGGCTTATTGTAATAGACGATTGCATCGTAAATGGGCACTGTACCGAGAATCGCCGGACACTCCGCAGTCAGCTTGCGGCGGAATACGCGCGTATCGCCGAACGAGCTTAAATCCATGATGGCCTCCGCGCCCATATTGACGGCGTTCATGACCTTTTCAAGCTCCACATCCATATTCATGCAGTCGCGGGAGGTGCCGAGATTGACATTAATCTTTGTTTTCAGGGCGCTGCCGATGCCAAATGGCTTTAAACATTTATGATTCTTGTTGGCCGGAATGACGGCCTGCCCGTTTGCGACTAGCTTTAAAAGCCGGTCCATGCCGATCCCTTCCCAGGCGGCGACAGCCTGCATTTCCTTCGTTACGATTTTCTGCCTTGCGGCGTTCATCTGCGTTGTGTACCCCATTGCAAGTTCTTCCTTTCTGTTACAGCGTCTGTCACGGTCAACCGGCGCGCGGCTGCGCCGGTTCGGGCGGACTGTATGGCAGGGCAGAACAAAAGGCCGCACCCCTGGTACGGCCCCTTGTAAAACAACAAACTGGCACAAAATCGTGTCGATATGCTTCCTACGCCGGCATTACCCGTATCAGGTTCGAGGGTTTAGAATGCGGTGCACTCATTCTCAGCCTTTTGGCTCCCCTGTTTTCCCTTTGACTATAACAGAAATTGACCTGTTCGTCAATAAAAACCAGCGTAAAGAGGAACAGACGGCCGCACACGGCCGTTTCTTTCTATGCCTCTCCCTTTAAAACGGCAAGAGCCTCCTCGGGTGTTTTCCCCGACGCCTTTACAAGCGCGCAGATCTTCTCCAAATCGGCCTGCTCTTTCTCAGCCGTCAACCGTTTTAATTCCTTTTTCAAATCAGAAATCGCGTTTTTGTGCGCTTCGATCTTTCCCTCGATTTCTTCAATACGCTGCTCATAGGACAAATTGACCGTCTTTTTGCGTCCGCGCGGCATAATAAACCCCTCTCTTTATGGTCCGCGCCCCGCCTGGCAGCTTCTGGATATCCTTTGCCAGCGCCGGGCGGGGCCGGGTATAAAAATATGAATAAATTTATTGTATAGAATTCTATATTAAATGTAAAGCGCAATTTGTAAATAAAAGTCGTGAAACGCCATAAAAAAAGAACCGGCGGTCTCGCCGGTTCTTTTTTATATGGAGCCGTTAGCCGCTGCGGCCGGAATCTTTTCCTCGGTTTTCTGCGCCTCTCCGGCTGGCCTCTCAGCCGACGGCGCGGCGTTCGTCTCCGTTTTCGATTCCACTTTTTCTTTTTGCTCCACTGCTTTCACTTTTTCCTTTGGCTTGGGGGGCTCCTTTTTCTGCGTCTCGACAGAGCCGTTGAGAATCGCACCCTTGCTGACTTCAATACCAGCAGCGATGACATTGCCCGTTACAGACGCCGTCTCGCTGAGAGAAACCATCTCCCCAGCAGTTACATTGCCCAAAACCGTTCCGCTGATATTGGCCGAACCGCACTTGATGTCGCCCTCGATCTCCGTATTTGTGCGCACTACAACCGAATGCGTACAGGTGATATCTCCGCAGATTTTCGCGCCGCTCGCAACGAATGTTTCACAGCAGATCTTACCGCGCACAACGCCATAGACCTTCACGACCGCTTTGCTGATCACATCGCCCTCAACATGGCCGAAAATCTCCAGATTATCCTTGGTCGCAATATCGCCCTTGACAACCGTATTTTTGGAAATTGAAGCGGTCAGGTCCGATTCATTCATGCTCCCATCCTCCTTGCCGGACTGCCCGGACGCGGCCGGCCCAGTGGGTGCAACGGAGGCCGGCGCCGGCTCGGCCGGTATTTCCTGCTGTGCCTGTGCGGGCGTATCCCCGTTTACTGTTTCTGTCTCTGGCATCTCATCGTAATACGACTTCTTTTTGAAAATCATCGTCTGCCTCCCATAATCTGTTTTTGACCGTCCCATGGTTTCAACCGATAATCTATATTATCATATTCGGCAGAAAATTACTATATGAAAGTTCGATAACCCAAATTTATTCCTTCTAAATGTACCGGTATACCTGCATTCACAACTCTTTTCCTGCAAGCATATAACCATGCCCGGAATTGCTCCAACGGCTTGACTATTAGCCGACAATCGTTTATCATTAGAGGGAGGCAAGATTTATGCCGCTGTGGCGGAATAGGCAGACGCAAGGGACTTAAAATCCCTCGGTGGCGACACCGTACCGGTTCGATCCCGGTCAGCGGCACCATGCGGAGTGTCCTTATAGGATTTGAGTATCCTGTAACGGACACTCCGTATTTTTATTTTCCGCAAAGTTCATACCGCAATTTGTGCCGGGGCGTAGCTGACAGCTACGCCTTTTCGCGTTTCCATGATAATGTCGGCCGCCGGGATTTTCCGGCGATCTGGCACATCGAAAGCGCCGATACAGTTGTAGTGGATGACCACTTGCTGATTGGTGACACCATCCCGTTTTTCGGCGTGGTACACATCAATGTGGTCAATGAGTTCGGACACCATGCGTTGGGTGATTTTCGTCACATGCATATACCGCCGTACCGTTTCCAGAAAGTCCTCCATATCCATCTGCTGTCCTTCAGCCTTTTTCAGTTCCAGCCGCAGGGTCTTGACCTTTGCGCCAATCTCACCCTGCTCCTGTTCGTACCGCTTTGACATCCTGGAAAATCGGGTATCGTCGATCTTGCCCGCTACATTGTCCTCATACAGCCTTTCAAAGAGCATATCCAGTTCCTTGTCACGGGTCAGCAGAGCGTTCAGTTCCCGCTGTTTTCTTGCTCGGTCATTTTCCGCCACCTTTGCGGAACGGCCCAGCATAGCTTTCACGAAGTCACGTTCATACTCGTTCGCAAACGCCGCCAGACGGTTGACCTCGTACAGCACCACCTGCTCCAGAAAATCCAGACGGATATAATGAGTAGCTGAACACTTCCGCAGACCGGAATTGTGGTTGTTGCAGCTAAAGAACTTGATGTCGTGGTTTTTCTGATTGAAATGGAAGTTGGGGTTGCCACCGCACTCGGGGCATTTCAGCCACCCGGAAAATGCGCTCGGCTCTTGTGTAACGGTGGGTTTCTTTCGCCGAGTGCCTTTTTGCAAAGACTGCACCTTTTCCCAAGTGGTCCGGTTAATGATTGGCTCATGGACATTGAGGAAGATTGCCCGGTTTTCTTCCGGGTTTTCAATGCGCCGTTTCATTTTGTAGTATTTGGAGTAGCTTTTGAAGTTGATGACATCGCCGCAGTATTCCTGTAAGGTGAGGATTTTCTTGACGGCGGTATGTCCCCATTTGGTAGGCTCTAAGGTACTTTTGGAGCCGCTGCGGCTGTCGTCCTTGCTCCGCCAGTAATAGGTGGGATTGGCTATGCCATCTGCACCCAAAGCGTTGGCGATTTCGGCCAAGCCATACCCCTCCAAAGCCATATCATAGATACGCCGCACCACATCAGCGGCCTCCGGATCAATCACCCAAAACCGGGAATCATCAGGATTATTGATATATCCATAGGGCGGCTGGGACAGAGGAATACCTGCGTTGCCTTTCATCTTGTTGACAATTTTCCGCTTCTTCGAGATGTCCTTGGCATACTATTCGTTAGTTCACTTCGCATAAAGCATGACAAGCTCATAAGTCGATATGCCCGATGAAATTGTAGTAGATATTGAAGTCCCGTTCCTCGTGCCGTCCACCATGCGCTTTTCGCCGACCTCGATTTTCTTGATGAGCCGCACCAGCGTAGGACGGTCAAGTTCTTCCAGATTGTAATAATCCTGCACCATGTCCAGCCATGCGTCCACAGACTGCTCATTCTCCCGACTGGCGGCAAGCTGCTCCGTCAGCTCCCGGCGGCGCTCCTGCTTGGCCTTGCGCTCGGCCTCGTAGCCGTTGAGAAGCTGGACGCAGAGGTTTTCCGGGATTTTTCCCAGCACCTTGTCCTCGTAGGCGGACCGCACCAGCCGGTCAAGCTCCGGCAGCCGCCGGTCGATGGCGCTCAGTTCCGCTTGAAGGGTTTTAGCTCTCTCACGGCCAGCGGACTCCTTCTGTGCCAGAAGTTTCTCCCGAATCTCGTTCCGGCCAAACTGCGCCCACATCGACTTGCTGCGGATGTCCAGCAGAACCACCTGTGCCAGCGTCTTCTGGTTGATGTAGTGGGAAGAACAGGCGTTTTTGCCGCCCGAAGCATACCGGTTGCAGACATACGCCTTGAACTCCGGCTCCTTCCCACTGGCGGGGAGGGCGGACGGAGGAAACGAAAAGAGCCGCATGACGGTAAAAATCTTCCCATACCGACTACACAGAAATCCACACGGATTTCTGCGTTCATGCGGCATTAGGAAGACTTTGCTTCGTCAGCGGCTCCACAGCGCAGCTACTTTATTTGGTTGATTTCAGTATATTAGGAACAGGCGTTCGAGTCAAGATTTGGGGCGAAAAAAGTGTTCGCGCAAAATTTACGAGGGCATGGGCGCGGGACTGGTATTTAAGAGAACAGCAAGCACAGCAGGTGTATGTACACTTGCAGAAAATCGGCGCTTGCCATACCGGAGTGACTTGCTGATTAGCAAGCACATCCGGTGTGGCCACACACCGGAAAAATCGCGCTCCGGCAGATAGCCCGAAGCGCCATATTTCTACTTTGGGAATGTCCCAAACCCTTTGCCGAGCAGAAAAAATTCGCTGCACACTTAGATTGTTGACCGGCGCATATACAGCAGAGGATAGGGGTTTCCCTGTTCGTCAAGGTCTGTCCTTTTGTAAACATGAAAACCCATGTGTTCATAAAAGCCCTTGGCTTGCGGGTTCTGCTCATTGACGGCCAGCCGTTCCACGGCATAGTTTTCGATTCCGTATTGGATCAGCCGTTTGCCCAGTCCTTTGCCGTGTTCCTCCGGCGCGACGAACAGCATTTCCAGCGAACCGTCCTCAATCCCCATAAAGGCCACGATGCGACTTGATTCATCTTCTGCAATCATCAAGTGAGCAATCCCATTCAACGCCTGCGGGACATATTCTTTGATACTCTTGACTTCATCGCCTGACAGGAACAGGTGCGTAGCTCGCACAGAGCTTTCCCATACCTCCAGCAGTTGATTGAGCAAATCCGGCGTCCGGCTTTTTACTTCTGTAATTTTCATCATGTCCTCCGCAGTAACAGTTTTTAGTGGGATTGAATTTTTTGTTGTTGTATACTCCATCAGGTATACTGAAAATGTGTTAATGTACAACGGCAAAGGCCCGTATTTTCCTTTAACTGTTTTGTGCTTTGTAGCCTTCTCCCCATGTCCACATAGCATCCAAAATTGGTTTCAGGCTTTGCCCAAGCTCGGTCAGGCTGTATTCTACACGCGGCGGCACCTCTGCGTACACATGGCGATTGACAAGGCCGTTTTCTTCCATATCCCGAAGCTGAGCGGTCAGCACCTTTTGCGACACATTGCCAATGGACTTCTTTAACTCCCCGAACCGCTTTGTTCCGGGCAGGAGATCACGCAGGATCAGGACCTTCCATTTGTCGCCAATCAGCATGAGCGTTGTTTCTACCGGGCAGGCAGGCAATTCTTTCGCTTGTTGCATACAATCACGCTCCTTTATTAGTTTCCTATAAGCCTATACACCCTTTTGGGGATGTTAGGATTATTATAACACCGATAGGCTCTCCATTCAACAGTGGCAGCTCCTATTAACAAGAGTTTTCAAAAATTTTTTCAGGAGAACAGATACGCTCAAAAGCCGCAGAAATACACAATCGTTTCTTTCCGGTAACCGGCCAATAGTATCTAATCGGTAACTACGGCACGATAAAGTGCTTACTTTACGATAGAAACTTGCCTGCGTATAATATAGACAAGAGCTAAGGAGAACGGCCGAACCAAGGCTCACAGACAGTAGTACATAAGGAGAATGCAACCATGAATCTCTTTCAAAAAATCTTTGGAAACAAGCATACAACCGGCAAGGAGGAACTCAAAATGACAAACATTCAGAAAGCACTCGAACTCATAGGCACCTTCGCTTCCGGTGACACCGAAAAGGCAAAAAGCCTGCTCGCCGAAGGGTATATCCAGCACAATCTGGCCTACGGCACCGGGCGCGATGCCTTCGTCGGATCGGTCGAATATCTGGCTTCGGCTCCTGTCAAAACAACGGTGAATAACATCCGGGCTTTTGAGGACGGGGACAAGGTATTTTTGCAGACCGTCTACAACTTCGCCGGTGCAGGCGAGCAGATAGCCTTTGACATCTTCCGCTTTGATGAAAACGGCCTGATCGCAGAGCATTGGGACAATCTGGCGGCGAAAGCGGCTCCGAATCCTTCTGGCCGCACACAGATCGACGGCACAATGGAACTGAAAGACCTCGACAAGACCGAGGAAAATCGCAAACTTGTGGAGAACTTCCTCTTTGATGTGATGCAGAACCAGCACCCGGAGAAAGCCGCTGACTACTTTGACGGTGATACCTACATTCAGCACAACACCGCGATTGCCGATGGCGTTTCCGGTCTGAATGAAGCGCTCGCTGCGTTGGTTGAACAGGGTATTCAGATGATCTACAATGAGACTCACATGGTGCTCGCACAGGGCAATTATGTTCTGGCTGTCAGCGAGGGCACTTATGGCGGCGCTCCTACCAGCTACTATGACCTGTGGCGTGTGCAAAACGGCAAAATCGCTGAGCATTGGGATGTGATGGAAACCATCGCCGATGAATCCACCTGGCAGAATCAGAACGGCAAGTTCTAATCGTTACCGGCAAGTAACTACGGCACAATATTGTGCGTACTTCACAGCGCGAAAAGACGCTGTTACAATAGAATCATCAAGGGAAAACAAACCAGTACAGAATTTACAGGAGGTATTTATTATGAACGAAGTCGTAAAGTTTTTGCAGGAGAATCCCGTACAGTATCTCGCTACCGTAGGCCGTGACGGCAAGGCCAAGTGCCGCCCCTTCATGTTTGCCGGTGAGATGGACGGAAAGCTCTGGTTCTGCACCAACAACCAGAAGGATGTCTACAAGGATATGCAGGCAAATCCCAACATCGAGATTTCCGTTTCCAGCCCGGCTTATGCCTGGATCAGGCTTAACGGCGAGGCTGTGTTTGAGAACAACATGGCCGCCAAGGAAATGTGCATCCAGAACCCCATCGTTAAGGGGCTGTACGGCGAGGCCACCAACCCGATTTTCGAGGTGTTCTACCTGAAAAACGCCCATGCCGTGATCGCGGACTTCTCCGGCAACCCGCCCAAGGAGTACGACCTGTAAGGAAAATAACCCAAATATCTTCGGGGCAAGGTGGAATCCCTGACCGGCAGTGACAGTCTGCGAACTGCAAAAGCAGCCGAAACGGTGCAATCCCGTTACCGACGGTAAAAGTCCGGATGAGAGAGGATATGACAAGAGCAGCTCCGCAAGTGTCAGACTTTGCGGGGCTTGTTCTTAATCCAAATCATATCTCGATAGGAAAATTATGAGAACCGTAGTTATCCAAAAGAATCATCCATTCAGAATGTGCGGATGCTCACGATGACCGCCGTGCTTTCTGCCATTGCCTTTGTACTTGCCTTTTTTGAATTCCCTGTTCCGCTGTCACCATCCTTTGCGCGTATGGACTTGTCGGACCTGCCCGCGCTGATCGGAGCCTTTGCCTATGGCCCGGCGGCGGGAATCCTGATTGAACTTGTAAAAAACGCCTTGCAGTTGCTCACTTCCTCCACCGGTGGGATCGGGGAGCTTGCCAACTTTATCATGGGAAGCAGTTTTGTAGCGGCTGCCGGGCTGATCTATAAATTCCACAAAACAAAGAAAACGGCGATAATTGCCTGCCTAATCGCCAGCGTTGTGATGGGAATTGTAGCTGCCATCGTCAACTACTTTATTCTCTTTCCCGTATTTGAAGCGTTTATGCCGCTTGACCAACTGATTGCTTCTTTTGGCGAGTTTATTCCGTTCATCAAAACCAAGTTGGATGTTATGCTGTTCAATGCCTTCCCCTTTAATTTACTGAAAGGAATCGGGATCAGCATTGTCACCATGCTGCTTTACAAACGGCTCACTCCCATCTTGAAGGGCAGACAGAATTAGGAGGTTCCCTATGCAAGCGAAAGATTATCTGCAATATATCGTTGAGAAAATCCACTCCACCGTATTTGCCACCGTGGACGGTGAGGGGCGGCCCGTCACTTGCGCCATCGACATCATGGATTATGATGATAGCGGCCTTTACTTCCTGACCGCCAAGGGCAAGAACTTTTATGACCGGCTGAAAGTCAATGAGAACATTGCTTTTACCGCCATGAAGGGCGACGATACTCTGTCCTGTGTGGCGATATCGGTACAGGGCAAGGCGAAGGAACTCGGGCCGGAGAAACTGCCCGACCTGTTCCGCAAAAACCCCTATATGGCGACGATTTATCCTGATGTGCGCTCCCGCAGCGCCCTGACGGTTTTCAAGATTTACGAAGGGACGGGCGAATGGTTTGACCTTTCCAAGCAGCCGATCGAGCGCGCCAGCTTCTCCCTCGGCGGGGCGCAGGCAAAGGAAAGCGGCTACTTTGTTACAGACAAGTGCATCGGCTGTAAGCTGTGCTATTCCAAATGCCCGCAGAAATGCATTGTTATTACGCAGAAACCGGTCGTGATCGAGCAAGAACACTGCCTGCATTGCGGGAATTGTTACGAAGTCTGTCCGGCAAGAGCTGTTGAACGTAGGTAAGGCCATGACGCAGAATAAAAGATTGGATTATCTGCTCCGTTATCTGCTGGCAGAGCGTAAAGTATATGCAGACATCCATGTGCCAGATGACCTTTCAGAAAAGCAGAAGCTTCTTCGCAGCCTGATGAATGTGCGCCCGCCGGTTCCGGCCAGCGCGGAATTTTTAGCCGTACAGGACGCATATTTGCAAGAGCGCCTTTCAGAACGCGATGTCACAAGGCTGGAGGACTTGAAACCGGCGCAGGCCGGGCTATATCTCTGGCAGGGCGACATTACTACGCTGGCTGTCGATGCCATCGTCAATGCGGCGAACAGCCAGATGCTGGGGTGCTTTGCACCCTGTCACGGCTGCATCGACAATGCCATCCACACCTATGCAGGGGTGCAACTCCGTTTGGAATGTGCCGAGATCATGCGCAAGCAGAGACACGAGGAATCAACCGGTAAAGCCAAAATTACCAAAGGCTACAATCTGCCCTGCCGCTATGTGCTGCACACGGTTGGGCCGATTATCTATGGAGCCGTGAAGAAGAAAGATCGGGAACTGCTGGCAAGCTGCTACCGTTCCAATTTGGACTTGGCGGCAGAAAACGGCCTTCATAGCATCGCTTTTTGCTGCATCTCGACCGGCGAATTTCATTTTCCGAACGAACTCGCCGCGCAGATCGCCATCCAGACGGTCACGGATTGGCAAAGGCAAAACCCAAATCAGATGGAGGTGATCTTCAATGTTTTTAAGGACAGCGACTGCGAAATCTATAAACGCCTGTTACGATAAAATATCCCGCCTGAAACAGGAGCTTGAAATGGCGGACGCAGTGGTGATCGGCGCGGGAGCCGGACTCTCCACCTCTGCCGGGTTCACCTATACAGGCGAACGCTTCCAGAAGTATTTTGCGGATTTTATCGCCAAGTATGGTTTCCGCGATATGTACTCCGGCGGGTTCTACCCGTTTGACAGCTTTGAAGAACATTGGGCGTATTGGAGCCGGTATATCTTTATCAACCGCTACATGAATGCACCGAAGCCAGTGTACAACGATCTGTATCAGCTCATACAGGAGAAAGACTATTTTGTCCTCACAACGAATGTGGATCATCAGTTTCAGAAGGTCGGATTTGACAAGCACCGCCTGTTCTATACGCAGGGCGACTACGGCCTGTGGCAATGTTCCAAGCCGTGCCACCAGAAGACCTATGACAATGAGGCGACCATTCGTAAGATGGTGGAAGCTCAGGGATTCAACATCACGGAGCAGGGGTTGGCGCTCCGGGACGGTGTTTCCCCTGCCATGACGGTTCCCACCGAATTGGTGCCGCACTGCCCGGTATGCGGGAAGCCTATGTCCATGAACCTGCGGGCGGACGACACCTTTGTGGAGGATGATGGTTGGCATCAGGCTGCCGCAAGGTATGAAGATTTCCTTCGCCGCCATGAAGGATCGCATATCCTGTATCTGGAACTTGGGGTTGGCGGAAATACACCTGTAATTATCAAGTACCCTTTCTGGCGGATGACCTTTCAGAATCCCAAGGCGGTTTATGCCTGTGTGAATCTATCAGAAGCCTACTGCCCGAAAGAGATACAGAAGCGAGCAATCTGTATTGAAGGGGATATTGGATCGGAATTGAAGAAGCTCTGCCCAGATGAAAATATATAAATATCATCTTGTGATTTTTCAATCCTTTAGATTGATAGGATTGATATTTATTTAGATTGTCATTCGATTCATTAGTATTTCTTTATTTAGTATTTTATTGTGCGGGATTTTCCCCGTGTGGTTTTTCCATGTGTGGACTTGCCACATCTGGATTATCCATGTGTGGATATTCCCCATGTGGAGGGACGGAGAAACACCTGATTTGCGCTCTGAGCGGTGTTTTCCTATGTGGGAATGTCGGAATATGGCAAGCCCTTCAAAAGCCGCTTACAGCGAAAGAAAATGCCCAAAATCGACCGTTATCCTGACAGTAAATTGCCCTGTCTATCCACCCATTCAAGGTAAAGAAAACCGCCTGCCCCACAGGCCGATTGAGTCGTCCAAGGTGACAGGCGGTTTGGATTTTCTGATTGCTTACGCACTGATGATTTTGTGTCATTCTTTATTCAAGGTTGTCATTCATTATGTTGCGGAACGGGGTAAACCCGTTATTGCCCTCATCACTATCCACATCATCGGAAACGGCAATCAGACGGATATCATGCTGGGGAAAGAACGCTTCGGTGAGCTTGCCGACCTCTATGTAGTTTCGGCCCAACCGGGAGAGGTCTTTGATAAATACAGCGGAGATATATCCGGCCTCGATTGCGGTCAGCATTTTCTGAAAACCGGGATGCTTCATGGTGGTGCCTGTAATACCATCATCCTCGAAAAAGATTGTGTCGGTGTAGCCCTTTTCTTTGGCAACCTTTTGGAGTATCTTTTTCTGATGTTGGATGCTGTTGGACTCGGTGTCCATATTATTGCTACGGCTCAGCCGACAGTAGAGGGCGGCGGTGCCAAACTTGTGATTATCCGACAGTTTCTAAATTGCCTCCTTCCTCGGGAGTCGGACAATCAGTATTTCCAAGTATATTGTACCTCCGCTCACCCCCGATGTTAAGGATGTCGCCGCTTTCCAAGTCTGCCAGCATGAGCTTTAAGAGAATGTCCTTCATCGTTTCGCCTGACCTTTTGTCCTTATAGACCGGGGTAACGATGAAATTGATTTTGCCCACTTGATAGGTGTACTGCTCCGGCATTACGCCTCCTTTCGCACAGATAGATAAAACCCAAGGGACGGCGCACAGCGCCGCCCCTCGGATCTTTCCCATGAGGGAGACTTTGGGACAAATTGTCCCGAAGTTTAAACAATTATTAAGATTCATTAACCACCTATTCAAAATTTTGATTCGCAGCATTCGACAACTTTAGAAAAATGTGCTAGTATTCTCTTAAGGTGGTGAAGGCATGGAGCTACTTCAATATATTAACGCAAATCTTTCAGGCGTTCTCGGTGTGGTAGTTGCTATTATTACTGCGCTTATTACTTTGGTTTATGTAATTTTCACTTATAAACAAATGAAGGCGGCCCAAAATGCAACTGAAACTGCAATCAAACAACTTCAACTAAATAATCAACCATGCATAATTGCAGAAATATCTCAGACATACGGAAGCAAATGTTTTTCGGAAACACGGCGCCAATTAAATATTGAACTAAAACTAGAAAATGTTGGAGATTCTCCAGCACTCGCTATTTATACATTTGCGCATCTAGAATTGCAACATACTAAACATGTTAAAAATGGTTCTAGCATTGTAAATATGAACTATTTACCTGATTTTATAAAGTGTATCAAAATGGGTGAGCAGGCAAAGTCATCTGTACGTTTTGAAACTTTTGAAATAAACATGTTAGTAGAAGATCTCCGCATCAACCATGAGAAAAATGTTAAGCGTTTGATAGTAAATCCATATCAGCCACACTATCGTGGTACAGTGTTAGTTGTTGAGGTTTATTATAGAAATGTGCTTGGTCAATGGTTTAAAAATACTCTACGCCAAGAAATATCGTGGCTTAATGACAAACACGCTGAGCCCAGAAAAACTAACAATATAAATGAAAATACAATTCCTCCCCGACTGCTGGAAGATAATACAAAATTCGAATTGCAACTTGTCTCGCCCAAATTATCTGTTTTTGAAACAGATTTAGTCGAGGCAAAAGTTGTAGAGGATAAACTGTCACAATACAAAGAAGATTTGAAATACTAATTGCCTATAATCCGAATACCATTTTTGTTGTTCTGATTTCGTGGAATCCTATAATTCCACTCCGACCACCTTTTGCCGAAAAATCGCCTAAACAGCGGTTTTCGGCGTTTTTACTTCTGTTTTTGCAGTTTGGACGATTGCTGTTCAGCAGTGATTCAAGGCGCAGAGAGGCGGTAGGCACATGAGTGAAAGTAGCGGCTGAAACTGCCAAATCCCTAACCCATCCCTAACTGACATGACTGCTGTATTATCGTCGTGAATCCGACAAATTCTTGTGTTTCCCAGCATTCGCCATTATAATGGTTTTACGGTGTGTCTTTGTGCCACCAAGGCAACCGTGTGGGTATTCCTGCACGGCTGTTTGTACAATACAGCTACGCCTTTGGGGAATATATAGCTATAATACATTGGGAGAGGAGAATACTAAATGATCGATTTTGGTCTACTTAGTGCACAATTAAGCAAAGGCAAAATAACTGAGCCCACAGAGATATTTATGTCGCTACCCAGTAAAAACGAAAAGTATTCATATTTAAGAAATGTTCAGGCAGAAGTTTTAGAGCAATGGTACGGCCAACGAGACAGAAAAAATAATATAATAAAAATGAATACCGGTAGCGGCAAAACAACTGTCGCATTACTTATATTGAAAAGTTGTTTAAATGAACACGGAGGACATGCTGCATATGTTGTTCCCGACAACTACTTAGTTGCACAAGTGATTAGCGAGGCTAATGAACTGGGGATTGAAGTTACAAATACCGAAACGGACATTAGCTTCATTCAAGGCGAGGCCATTTTGGTTATCAATATACAGAAATTATTTAATGGAAAATCTGTTTTTGGTATGAGGAATGCAGGCAATATAGAGCTTGACTACATTCTTATTGATGATGTACACGCTTGTGTGGAAGATGTTAAAAGCCAATTTAGGATTCGCATATCAAGCAACACTGACTTGTCGAAACAGATATTTAACCTCTATAAAGATGATCTTCGAAACCAGAATGAAAAGGTATTTTTAGATATATGTGATGGTGATCCGTGTAGTGGAAATATCATCGTTCCTTTTTGGAGAATTTCAGATACCAAGAGTGATTTGTTGCGCATTTTACAGGCTCACAAAGATGATAATGAGATAAAATTTAACTTCCCACTTGTTGGAGAAGTATTGGCATACTGTAATTGTACATTCACATACAAAGGAATCGAGATAGAACCTTATGTAGTACCCGTTCATAAGATAGCATCATTTTGTAATGCTAAGAGAAGAATATTCATGAGCGCAACACTTTGTGATGATAGTCAATTGGTATCAACCTTTGATATTGACGACATTACTAAAGCCATTACACCAAAGCAAGCAAATGACATTGGCGATCGAATGATACTATTTCCCCAAGCCTACTCACCATTGATTAAAGATGATGATATAAAAGCTAAAATTGTTCAATATGCCAGCACATATAACATAGTAGTAATTGTCCCATCAGAATATAGGGCTAAATATTGGAGTGACGCTACAACAAATATTTTCTCGGCTATAAATATCAAAACTGGAGTCGAACTTATTAAGCGTAGCAATAAGGGACTCTATATATTTATCAATAAGTACGATGGAATAGATTTACCTGATAACGCATGCAGAATCATTGTGTTGGATGGTCTTCCCGATGCACGCACGGCAATTGAACGTGTTAACGAAAGTTATTTACAGGGTTCTGATAACGCTGCTAAAAATAAAATCCAAAAAATTGAGCAGGGGATGGGTCGTGGTATCAGATCCAGCAATGACTTCTGCGGCGTTATTATTATGGGTGCCCAACTCATACAAATAATATATTCTCCTAAGTCACAGTCCTTTTTTAGCCCTGCTACAAGAAAGCAATTTGAAGTCTCGTCTATGCTTGCACAAGACTTAAAGGATAAGTCAATTGACGAGATATTTGGTGTACTCGATTATTGCATCACGCAAAACCCTGAATGGGTAAAACTCAGCAAAGGGGCGTTAAGCAATTTAAATTATGAAAAAGACTTGAAAATCGACCCTATATATATCACATTGCGGCAAGCATTTAACTTTGCTATATTGCGAAATCAACCAGAAAAATCAAAACAATTAATTTGTGACTTGGCAAATTCTACTGATGATGCGGTTTTAAAAGGATACCTAATGCTGGAGGAGGCTAAATACTGTCAATTTTCGAATCCTGTAGATGCGCAAAGAATATTAGCATCTGCACAGGATTTTAATCACCATATTCTTAAGCCAATAGGCGGTGTGAAAACATATAATTACAACAAAAAAGTTAAACCACAAGCTCAACAAATTCTCGAAAATTTTCAGCAAAAAGATGTTAACGAATATATTGTTCAGTTAAATGCAGCTGTGGATTCACTCGTCTTTGCGCCGACATCATTTAAGTCTTTTGAAACTGCATTAGCAAAACTCGGCGAACTCCTTGGATGGGGTGGGATACGAATAACAGATGGCATTGGTCCTGACGTATTTTGGTATTTAGGAAATTTGCAATACGCAGTAATTGAATGCAAAAATGAAGCTACTTCTAAAACGATAAGCAAAGGATACTGCGAACAATTACTCTCTTCTATAAGTTGGTTCAGAGGAAAATTCGAAGAAGATTGTAAGTGTATCCCCATTATGGTACATCCATCTAATGTGTTTGACAAGTATGCTTCTCCCTCTAAGGATTTCCGGATGATAGACGAAGAACGGTTATTGTTGCTTAAAAACAAGTTGAAGGATTTCTGTAAAGCTATTTCTGTAGAGGGAAACTTTAAAAATCTTCAGCAACTAACACAAATTTTAAATAATTTTTCCTTTACCCCAGATAAATTTTTTAATGTATATACTACGGTGTACCAATAACAAAACTGACACAGTATAATCAAACCAATACATTACATGGAGCTGCAAATACAGCAGCTCCATGTAATATTAGCCCTCTAAACAACTTTCACCATCCGAAACACAATGAATCTTTTATCCTCTATTTGGTCATGCATAATTAGGTGTGATAACGCACTAAGCACGGTCAGAGTGCATCCCTTGCGGATGCACTCTGACTTTTCATATAGAACTCCCCTTTTACCCCACCCTCTCGAACGGGATCACCTTGCACCGGCTCTCCTCCGGCGGGTCGGGCGGCTCCGGTTCCGGTTTTGCCGTGGCCGTTTCCATGATGCCGCCGATCTTCTCCGCTGCACCTCTCTGCATATCGTTGGTGATATGCGTATAGGTATCGAGGGTGAACCCAGCGCTGAAGTGGCCCAGCATACTGGACAGGGTCTTCACATCCACGCCGCTGGAGAGGGCCATGGTGGCGAAGGTGTGGCGCAGATTGTGGAAGCGAACATGCTCCTCAATGCCGGCCTTTGCCAGCAGCTTCCGGTTGATCCTGGACACCGCGTCCGGACTCCAGTAGCCGCCGGTGCGGGGCGACGGGAACAAGATGGGGTTGTCCGGGTGCTGCTC
>ERZ808041.425-NODE-425-length-33222-cov-7.904631_pt1 | contig 33222 bp, 46 predicted proteins | sample MGYA00380192_ERZ808041 | MGnify/ENA primary metagenome ERZ808041 (study PRJEB31490, sample SAMN06133412) | mouse gut metagenome | isolation source: Z1_1 | host: mice | place: China: Chengdu | collected 2015-05 ...
TGCTCCGTAACGATTTATTCGCCAGGCTGGACGTCAGCGACACGCTCCGGCGCATGGATGAAGACGTGCGGGCAAAGGTGTATGCGGCGGCGCTGCATACGGTTTACGGTTACATCGATTATCTGGCAATGAACATGCTGCCTGACCTGTGCGATGAGTCCTGGCTGGCGCGACATGCTGCGATGAAACGGTGTCCGCGCAAGGGGGCCACGGCTGCCAGCGGGTATATGCGCTGGGAAGGTGTCAGCGATGGCCTGAAGGTGACCGCCGGGAGTGTTATTCAGCGCGATGACCTGGTGCAGTACACGACAACTGACGATGCAACCAGCTCCGGTGGTGTCCTGCGCGTGCCGATCGCCTGCTCAAGTGCAGGTGCGGTCGGTAACGCTGACGACGGTACGGCATTAATCCTGGTCACGCCGGTGAATGGTCTGCCGTCTTCCGGTGTGGCTGACACCCTGACAGGCGGATTTGATACTGAAGAGCTGGAAACGTGGCGCGCCCGCGTCATTGAGCGGTATTACTGGACGCCGCAGGGCGGGGCTGACGGGGACTATGTCGTCTGGGCTAAAGAAGTGCCCGGCATTACCCGCGCATGGACATACCGTCACTGGATGGGAACGGGAACTGTCGGTGTGATGATTGCCAGCAGTGACCTGATTAATCCCATTCCGGAAGAATCAACGGAAACGGCGGCAAGACAACATATCGAGCCACTGGCCCCGGTGGCAGGCTCTGATTTGTATGTGTTCAGGCCGGTGGCACATACGGTGGATTTTCATATCCGTGTGACGCCGGACACACCGGAAATACGGGCTGCCATCACCGCGGAGTTGCGTTCGTTCCTGCTGCGTGATGGTTATCCGCAGGGAGAACTGAAGGTATCGCGTATCAGTGAGGCGATTTCCGGTGCGAACGGGGAATACAGCCATCAGTTGCTTGCACCGGCAGACAATATCTCCATTGCAAAAAATGAACTGGCGGTACTGGGGACGATTTCATGGACGTGACAAACGATGATTACATCCGCCTGTTATCGGCACTGTTGCCGCCCGGTCCTGCATGGTCAGCCAGCGATCCGGCGATTGCCGGTGCGGCACCTTCATTAACCCGCGTTCATCAGCGTGCGGATGCCCTGATGCGGGAGCTGGATCCGCGCACCACCACTGAACTGATAAACCGCTGGGAGCGTCTGTGCGGTCTGCCGGATGAATGTATTCCCGCAGGGACACAGACCCTTCGCCAGCGTCAGCAACGGCTGGATGCGAAGGTTAACCTGGCGGGCGGCATCAACGAGAATTTTTATCTTGCACAGCTTGCTGCCCTGGGCAGACCAGATGCCACCATCACGCGATACGACAAAAGCACGTTCACCTGCTCATCGGCCTGTACTGACGCTGTGAACGCGCCTGAATGGCGGTATTACTGGCAGGTCAACATGCCAGCCGCCACCAACACCACCTGGATGACATGTGGCGATCCCTGTGATTCCGCACTGCGTATCTGGGGCGACACAGTTGTCGAATGTGTGCTTAACAAACTCTGCCCGTCGCATACCTACGTAATTTTTAAATATCCGGAGTAATCCATGCATCGTATAGACACGAAAACCGCGCAGAAGGATAAGTTCGGCGCGGGTAAGAACGGTTTTACCCGTGGTAACCCCCAGACCGGCACGCCTGCCACCGATCTGGATGATGACTACTTTGACATGTTGCAGGAGGAGCTTTGCAGCGTTGTGGAGGCGTCCGGTGCCAGCCTGGAGAAGGGGCGGCACGACCAGCTACTTACCGCGCTTCGCGCGCTGCTGTTAAGCCGCAAGAATCCGTTTGGCGATATCAAATCGGATGGCACGGTGAAAACGGCTCTCGAAAACCTTGGTTTAGGAGAAGCGGCGAAAAGGGATGTGGGCACAGGAGATAATCAGATACCGGATATGGGAGCATTCGCTTCTGGTTCGGGATGGTTCAGGCTACCAGGTGGATATATTGTTCAGTTTGGCACTTTTTCAGGAAACACGACCCGCTTTATCAGTGGACACTTCCCTATACCATTCCCTAATCAGCCGATGGTTTCAGTCAGTGTTATGTCTGATGCCGTTCAGTCAGACCCGTCGAATCCTGCCCCGCAGGTTTTGTCTGTAAATTTTGAACATATCAGTAATTCAGCGTGGCGTGTGGCAACCAGTGATATCTCACAGCAATACAGATTCAGTTATATTTCGATAGGACGGTAGAAATGCAGAAATATATTTTCAGTGCCGATAAAAATGCGTTTTTCCCTGTGGAGCTTAAAATCGCTTATCAGGAATCCGGCGAATGGCCCGATGATGGAATCGAAATTGACGACACTGTTGCCGCCGAATTTATGAAGGAAGCACCAGAAGGAAAATACAGAGGTGTCATCGACGGAATGCCTGCATGGATTGATATTCCACCGCCAACTCATGAGGAACAAATTGCCGCAGCCGAACTGAAAAAGCAGCAATTGATTAATCAGGTCAACGAATACATAAACAGTAAGCAATGGCCTGGTAAAGCGGCGATTGGTCGCCTGAAAGGTGAGGAACTGGCGCAATATAATTTGTGGCTGGATTATCTGGACGCACTGGAACTGGTCGATACTCCCGGTGCGCCAGATATTGAATGGCCTACGCCTCCGGCAGTTCAGGCCAGATGACGTCCGGCGCTGTGCTGGTATCTGTTGCCGTCACCGCGTCAATGTAATCCAGCACAGCGTTAAGTCGGGTGTTTTCTGCCTGCGTCAGCTTCCGTCCGGCCTGTAATTTCAGTTGAATCAGACTGATGGAAGCCATTGCTGCATCAATCAGTGACTGGCGCTGTGCTTCTGCCGCTTCTACTGCGGCGCTATGCTGTGCCTCAGTATTCGTCACCCATTTCTCACCATCCCATTTATCATATGGCGTTAACGGGGCGATAGTGGTTGTATTTTCAGGGTAATCACCCAGAGCTGTGATTTCTTTCGATTCTCCTGTTTCAGTGCTATAGATGATTTCACCGCGATGGTCTGGCACATATTCCCATGAGTTAAAATCTGCAGAACGGCAGATTGCATAACCAGCTTTATGTGTAACTGGTGCATCTAAACAAGAACATGCCGGGATGCCGACGCCAACCGCAAGATATTCAGTTGATGTGGAAAGATATTCCCGCGTCTTGCTGTCGTAGTTGTATATGACGACTTCACCCGCGACAGTCGCCAGTAGGGCCTCATTCAGTGTGACTGTATTCATGGTATCCTCGCGCATTATGCCGCCCTCACGATGTAGTTGAATGCAATATTACGAGGTCTGTTTTCTGTCGCTGTAGGAACAACTCTTGAGACATCCAAATTAGCGTAAATATGACGATCTGTCATAGAAACTGATGACTTACCTGTAGATTCAGCTTTTATCACAACGGAATCATACATTCCCTCATCATTCCCAAAAAATGCACCAGAGCCATTGCCAAAAAAATACAGTGCTGATATTTCATGCCTTGCACCAATTGTCCCCGTGATATTTCTGATTGCATCTCCCTGAGAGTTCAATATAGTTCGGCCCGAATCAACCCCACGCCCGTCATCCCAGCCGCGAATAAATTCACCGCGTAAATCAGGCAATTTATTTGTCGGGTAAGCCTTTGCCAGTTCCGGGTATTCTTCAGCAGAAAAAGCTGCACCGTTGCATTTCAGCCAGCCTGTTGGCGGAGTGGCTGAGGGCCACGGAACAGGTACGCCAACAGGCAATGCTGAGCCTTCTCCTAAACCAAGGTATGTGAGAAGACCAGCTACATCCTTTCCACTCAAATTGGTAAGCGTATTGTCCAGCGGTTGTTTACCTGCCAGCGCATTAAGCATTGTCGTGGCAAAGTTCGGATCATTCCCCAGTGCCGCCGCCAGTTCGTTCAGTGTATCCAGTGCAGCAGGTGCAGAACCCACCATTCCTGCAATCGCCGATTTCACAAAAGCCGTAGTGGCAATCTGTGTATTGTTGACCGACTGCGCCGCCGTGGGGGCTGTTGGCGTTCCGGTGAGTGCCGGACTCGACAACGGTGCTTTTAGTGCCAGCGCATTGTTAATGGTGGTACTGAAATTCGGATCATTGTTAATGGCTGCGGCTATTTCTTTCAGCGTGTCCAGCGTGGCTGGCGCACCATTAATAAGGGCCGTCAGTGCCGCCTGTACAAACGCAGTGGTCGCAACCTGCGTGGTATTATTCCCCGCCGCTGGCGTTGGCGCTTTGGGGGTTCCGGTAAATGTCGGGCTGGCTTTTGGCGCGTACTGTGAATGCGGGTCCGGTGCGGCAAGATGTTTTGCCATCTGATCATCCGCGTACACCTTCAGCTCCAGTGCCTTGTCATCCACATACTTGCGGGTTGCCAGCACTACAGCAGGGTCGATTTTCAGGGTGATATTGTCCGTGCTGCTGGTAATCAGCACCATGCGCACGGTCTGAGTGCGCCCGCTACCTTCAGCCAGTTGCGGCTTATAGCTTTCCGGGCAGTTGCCCACGGCAATCAATGCCCCGGACTCATCAAACAAGCCCACTTCACGTATCCACCAACCGCCCTCGTTTTCAGGGATCACCTGTTCGGCAATAATCTGGCTGCTGTTCTGCGGGTCGATATAAAGCATATTCAGCGCAGCCCGGCGTTTCTCATTTACCAGTGCCGTCTGCTTTGCGTCCGGCGTTGGCAATACTCCACCGCCATCGCCCACCGCCATATGGGTAATTTTTAGCGGCACACCGAGCGCGGCGGCGCTGGCAAGTTTCGCCGCGCCAATATCCGTCAGCAGGGTATAAAATTTTGTGCTCATGGATTCACTCTCATTGTGTCAATAACATGGACCGCCCCGCCTTCATGCGCGGTGCCACCGGAAATAATCGTTTCGTTGATATACGGATAGATCGTGATTTCTTCGCCAAGATAGCTGGCGGCTCCCACCCAATGCGGGCCGCTGGTCTGCAGATTGATGGACATGCCGATCATGTGGCGGCTACATGGTTTGGCATCGCTTATCAGTCGCTCAAGTTCCAGATAGGTATCTTCAGTGATGCCCTGGTCCTGCACGCCGATATCCAGGCGAAACGTGCCCGGTGTTTCTCCGGTCTGCCACCACTCAATAATGCGGATCAGGAATCCGAACGGCTCCACCACCCGCCGCACGGCACTGGTGGTCCCTTTATGCTGATGAATATAAAAAGCATCCTTCACCACCTGGCGCTTGACGCTTTCTGTCCAGCCCTCGTCCCAGCGATCCACAGAGAACGCCCAGGCGAGATAAGGCAGGAAACTGACCGGACAGGTTGCCGGATTCCACAAGTCACGAAGCGGCACCTGCAGATCAGAAATCCCGCTGCAGGTTTGCGCCAGTCGGCGCTCCAGCGGAGTTGAACCCGGTGGCAGCAGACTATTCATCCGTTCCTCCGTTGGTTACGCTCCACTGCGTACATGATGCCGCCTGTGTTTTGTTCAGGACCACATCCGCCAGAGGAGAAGCCAGCTCCACACGCTGCACCCCCTCAACATGCAGGGCGGCAAAGATGGCGCTACGGCGAATATCCCGACCAAGACGCGTCTGACTGGCGATGTACTTCTGCAGGCTGGCTTTTGCCGCTGCCATTACCGGCTCTGCTTCCGGTCCAGGATAGAGAAAAATGGTGGCTTCCACGCGATACGGGATGATTTCTGCGCTGCGAACCGTAAGACGGTCAGCCACCGGGCGGACGTTCTCACTGTTCAGAGCTTTTTCCACCACGTCCAGCAGGTCTTTTTCTGCAGTTCCATCGCCTTCGCGGCTAAGGACAGTCAGCACCACCTCTGCAGGTGCCGGGCTGGTTGCACTGGCATCCGCCACCCGACCGTCGGCGCTTAGGGCATGAAATTCATAAGCTGCAGTTGGCCCCGCAACAGAAAGCCCTTCAAAGGCTGCAGGCACACGCAGGCGCAACGCTTCATCGCTTTCCATCACAGCTGCAACGGGCGGCACAGCATCATTATCAGCAGGCGTCACCGTCAGGCGTGTCACGTTGTAGTTGGCAGCGAGCTGGTCAAGATCGCCGCCCATCGCGTAAGCCACCATCACCGCCTGCGCGGCTTCGTTAATGCGCTGGCGCAGAAGCAACTCACGGTAAGCGTTCTCCTGCAACAATTTAGTGGCGGGTTCAGATTCCAGTTCCAGCGTGCGGATCACTGCTTCCTGCTCATCTTTCGGATGAAGCGCCACAAATTCTGCCTTGCGTTCGGCAAGCAGCGTCTCAAAGTCCGGCACATCCACAATCTGCGGTGCAGGCAACTGCGAAAGGTCAATCACTGCCATTCTCTGCTCCTGTTGATACGGAAAGGGACACAGGCACACCGTTATTCCGCCGCCCGGTCAGCTCCACCACCATTGAACCGTCAAAGTTGCTGTTGATGGTGATGGAATCCAGCGTCAGCCGTGGCTCCCAGCGACTCAGCGCCACATACACTGCCGACATGACCTGCAGGCGTAATGCCTGATTTTGTGGCTGGTCTATCAGTGCCGACAGCAGGGAACCATATTCACGACGGGCAATGCGGCTACCCTGTGGCGTCAGCAGAATGTCCCGCACCGACTGGCGCAGATGGTCAATATCAGTAATGGCATTGCCGCTGGTATTGTTCATCCCGCTATAAAGCGTCATACCGGGCCTCCGGTTGTGTCGCCGCCTTTCAGGACGCCAGTATGCTGATGCGCATCAACCACAATCCCGTTAGAACTCATCGCTCCGCCGCCCTGGGTAACGCCGCCATTGATCACCACTTCGCTGTTAATACGCGTGCGGTCAGCCTCCAGCACAAACTCACTGGTTTTCAGGGTGATGTTGTCGGCAGCCTCAATGACCATAGATTTGATGCCCCTGACATACCAGCGCCCGGTGGCGGGTTCATATTCAAACCAGCCACCGTCCGGGTACTCAACCACGTTGCCGTCCTCAGAGTCTGAAGGTGGCGGAAACTGATTTGAGTAAACAGCAGGCAGGGCAAACGCGGTTTCCAGATTGCCACCCAGGCTCAGCAGCACTACCTGCTCACCTTCCGATGGTCGCCACCATGTCCGGGCATTTCCGGCACGCAACGTCAGCCAGCTGATCCAGTTAGTTTCTAAGTCACCCGTTTTCACCCGGCAAAGCCAGTTCTCCCGGTCCACTTCGGTGACTACACCAGTGCGGATCAGGTTGGTGATAAGGCGCATGATTTCGGTTAGTTGTGCGTTCATAACGTGATGATTGTTATAGACACACGGAAAAAATTCGCTATTGTTGCTTTGTATGAGAAATCACACAAAGCACGGTCAATTATTGAACAAAAAAGGAATCCCAATGGCTACTGTTGTTTCTTTGATAAACATGAAAGGTGGTGTAGGTAAGTCGACTCTAACTGTAAACTTAGCGTGGCACTACTCATGCTATAATAACTGGAAAAAAAACGTACTCGTTGTTGATTTGGATCCGCAATTTAACGCAAGTCAGTACTTAATCGGCACACAAAAATATCAGCAAAATGTCATCATTGATAAAAAACCGACTGTTTGGGAAATATTTGAGCAGCATACAAGAACACCTATGGGCAAACCGAATAAAGTTGACCCTAACGATGCTATTATTCGCGCCGTAACATTTACAAATGGTTGCTATATAGATTTATTACCTTCTAGGTTAGAGCTTGCATTATCTTTAAAAAGCCCCGGACAGAAGGTTGAATTACTTCGTAAAGCATTAAAAAAAGTTGAGGACAAGTATGATCTCATAATTATTGACTGTGCCCCAACCGAATCAATATTAACAACAGCGGCGTATTTAGCTAGTGACTACATACTTGTACCAGTTAAACCAGAGTATTTATCAACAATAGGCTTGCCATTGTTAGTAAATTCAATGAATGACTTTCTTGGGGAACATGAGGATTCTAACTTAAAACTTGCAGGCATTGTATTCAATGCCTGCTCAGGATATCAACCAGAAGAAATTAAATCACAAGATAGCGTAAGAGAATTAGCAAAGAAAAATGGCTGGAATGTTTTTGATTCTGAAATAATCTATTCAAAATCTTATCCTAAAGGAGCCAGGGAAGGAAAACCTATTTTCAGAACATCATATGCTCGCACTACTTCAGCAAATAACTTTGCTAAATTTGCTAATGAGTTCGCTAAAACGATAGGTCTATAAGTATGACAACTAGCTCAGAGAAAAAAACATTTACTTTGTTGAGTGAGATTTTCTCATTGATTGCAAAGTATGGAGAAGAAAACTTCTACAATGCCATATCGAAACTCAACGATCCTGAACTTGTTAAGTCATTAAATCAAGTTAAAAGTGCAGCTATCACAAGAAAGCAAAGTGTAAAGAGCAGCAAGCACATTGTATCCACATCGAAAAAACCTACCGATATGCTTAATATAGATTTGGTAAATAATATCAAAAATCATTTAAGCAACATTAGAGTTTTCAAAGAAACAAAAGATGTAAGGAGCTATCTCGAAAACCAGAAATTCGTTAACCCTGACTTATTGAACAAAAGAAGTCGCCAGCAAATGATCAGCTCATTTTGCAAGCAATGTAGCTCCCTAACCACTGAGACTTTAGAGTTAGTTATAAGTGAGTTAGAGAGAAAGCCACTTCATGGTCATACTCATAAAGATGACAGAAGCCTTGAAAATTGGTCAGATATAATATTAAAAAAAGATAATAAAGCGAACGACATTTAATCAACAAGGTCACCAGCTTATCCTTTAGAATCTGGTGACCTATTAAATAAGAAAAAAATAAAATCCAATAGACTTTATTTTAAGAGTTATTTCCAGTTCAATTCTTGAATTAAAGTATCAAGCACTATGTCGTGAACCTCTCTATTTCTACCAAGTAGTCTCCTGCTTGCATATCTCACCTCCGGTCCCTTACGACTGACGCGATCGCGCAGGCCGTAGTGATGAACAAGGGCAATGCGCTGCACCCTACCTTCAAACTGCACGCTGGCAGAGTCGGCGCTGGCGGCAGTTTTCAGGTATTTTGTGGTGCGCAGCTTTGTAAACATCTGACGTTTGATGCGCCCCTTTTTGCTGCGTGCTGTTACCCTGCGCGGCTCATAACTGCTGCCATCAGGATTGCGCTGCATCCTGATGTTCTGCTGCTGTGTCCGGCGCAGTTCCTGCGCCAGCTGGCGCATCATGCGGCTTCTTGCGGCTGGCTCCAGATTCGCCAATAATGCACTCAGCCAGTTGTCCACCTTCTGCAGTTCAGCCACGTTTCACCGTCCACATTTCTTCAGGTTCATCAGGTTCCGCTACCGCTTCAACGTTCGACACACTGCCGTCAGTGCTGACCAGCACACGCTCCGTCAGTTGCAGGTTAAGGCTGATATCACAGACATCGTTGCGCAGAATATCCACCTCAAAGGTGAATAGCTTTTCCCGTAACGCCGGGTTATTGATGGCATCGGGCTGGTTATCCCGCAGCCACAGCAAAACCGGGGCCATCAGCAGATTCTGGTCGCCGCTGAAATCCTCAATCACCACGTTCAGGGTGTAGCGGTACTCCCATGACATGGAGCTGGCCCCCGTGGCAACCAGCGAACCGTTATCCACAAACAGATGCAGTTTGTCCGGGTTATTGCGGACATAAGGCACCGCTTTATTGAGGGCGTGGCGCAGGGATTGTGGTTTGTTCACTGTTTCGCTCCTGACACGCAATAATCATGTCCACTTTGTCTGCACAGACCGCCCAGGCGGCCTCCGTTTCATCCAGCAATGCGTTCAGATCACCGTTAGTGCGCGGCGCTGTCTGATCCAGCCGACACGGCGTCACTCGCGGACAACCACTGACGGTAAGCTGCACCTCCGGTGAGTGCCGGACGTTCCCGCAGCCGGATAATGTCAGCAGGCAAAGGAGTATCAGCCCAGCGGCGTAAATCCTCGTTCTCACGTTTCAGTTCCTCGATCCGGCGTTGTCGTTGTCTCAGCTGTGCGCTGGTCTGTTCTGCTTCGGCATAGAGCCGCGCCTGCTCCCGGTTATTAGTTTCAGTCAGAATGGACAGGCTGATAAGCTGGCTGTTGCTCTTTGCCAGTGCCTGACTTTTGCTCTGCAGCTCGTCTGCCTGCGTGCTGATGGTCTGGCTGGCATCAGCCAGCCGCCACGTCTGCCAGCCCAGCGCCGCCAGTAATAACGCCAGCACAACCAGCAGCAACCGGTTCATGCTGATACCTGTTGCGCAATCTGATTACGGGTCATCCAGAAGGCAATAACGGTCAGCAGATAAAAGACCAGGGTAATAACCCACCCCGTCCAGGCGAGACTGACGACAATCAGCAATCGCATCACCCAGCTGATAAATACGTTTTCTTTTCGGGTAATTGTCTTCAGCAAAGATGCCCTCAACTCCTGCCAGAGCGGGCCATTCTTAATTAACGCAGCCAGTGCTACCGGAATTACCGCCCATGTCAGCAAACAGGCTACCCAAACGCCGGACGCTGCCAGTACCGGAAAAATCCCCTGCGGATACACCATTGCTTCGATTAACAGCGCCATCCATAACATCAGAAACAGCCCGCTGATTAATTTCTTTTTCATTTCAGTTTGCTCCCTGTAAGCACCAGGCCATCTCCCGCGCACGGCGGTTATCCAGCCCCTGATTAAACACACCTTTCACGTAAACCCAGCGCGGCAACTGTCGGCACGCATCCGCCCAGCGCCGCTGATTGAGTAATTTCACCAGCGTGGAGCTGCAGGCATTACCTGTCCCCACGTTGAAGGCAAATGACACCACCGCGTCATACACTTTCTGCGGTGGCTGTTGCTTCACACACCTTTCCAGTGACCGCTCCACACGCAGCACGTTGGAGATAAGCCCTTCTGCTGCCTGTCGTTCCGTAATGGTTTTGCCTGGAATGACGCCAGATGTATTACCAATGCCGTCAGTCCATACACCCGCGCTGCACTGATACGGCTGCAGACGACAGCCTTCGTAATCGGCAATCAGTTTCAGCCCCTCCACGGAGGTGTGAAGCTGCTGAAAACCCGGCAGCGTGGCAGCAATAGCCAGCACGGTCCCGACAAGGCAGCGTTTAACGATTGATGGATTCATAGTCCTCCCGCGAGATCTGCCCGTCGCGCAGAAGCTGGTAGGCTTTGTGTTTGTAGTACCAGTTGATAGCCAGCATCAGCACACCAATCATCAGGCCGCCCAGCGTTGAGGCATCCTTGATGGACAAATCGCCCAGCCAGGCCAGGACAACGGCGATGCAGTACGTGATAAAGGCGCTGATTCGCTCAAGCGTCATAATTCAGTCCCATAGCTGGACGGTCTGCACGGTGGTGGTTGTCGGTATGTCCGGCAGCTCCACCTGCAGCCCGTGAGGTAAAAAGGGGCCGTATTCGGCAAGCCCCGGATTTGCCTTCAGTACCTGCTCCGTGACACCCTGCGTGCGCCCGTAATGACGCCAGCAAAGCGCGTCCACCGTGTCATACTGATACGCACGCACTTTCATCAGATAAGCTCCACTGTGCAGTGCGGCGCATCCTGCACCCGGCTGATGGCCCAGCGGGCGTCACGCCACAAATCACCGCTTGCTTCCGCCAGTTCCTCGCCTCGCTTCACACCAGACGCTGTGGCGTCATAGTCCTGATAACGCTCGTTGAGCATGGCGCGTGCCCAGCAGTAAACCGCGTTGAAATAGTGCTGAATGCGCTCACTTTTGCCGTCCAGCTGTTCCGCCGGAACCTCTGCCAGCGAGGCATACCCCAGCATCTGCTGGCGTCTGCGAAACTCATACAGCTCTGCGTTGACCTCCGAAATTGCCGACAGGGCAACCTGCTTTAAACGCGGCTGCGTCACCGTGCCGTCAGTGCGCATCACGCTGCGAAACTCCGACAGGTCCACATCAGGCCAGAACGGCGTATTTCTGATGATTTCCGCCTGTTCCGGTGCCTGTTCTGGCGCAACAAACTTCATGCTGCTTTCTCCTGAAATAGAGGGCGGTGGACGGGGTTTTGATGTGGCAGTGCCTTTCGCCACCCCGTGCCGCCCGTGCGCGGGGGCACGTTCTGTCAGCGGCTGTCATTGCGCAGTCTGCGCTCCAGCTGCTGTTTGTCTTTTTTCACGCCACAGCGGGGATCGAGCTGTAACGCATGGTTGAGATGATTAAGGGCGGAAGCCGGATTACTTTCACTCAGGACAGTGCCAATCGCTTTATGCAGACGCGCCCGTGACTGGTCCGGCATATCCAGACCGTCTGTCAGCTCCAGCGTCTGCAGCAACAGATCGGCATCAAATCCGGTAGTGGCAAGCATTGCGCTCTGCGCAGCGTCTGCCATTTCCTCTGCCAGCACGGTCTGCACGTTGCGGTTACCCAGCGGCATCACCCAGCCATGACGCAGGGCATGACGCCCGATCTCCAGCGCCCCGGCATAATCTCCGGCATCAATGCGCCACAGCATCACGTACATCAGCACGTCATCCTGTTGAGCGCCTCCGGCAGCCAGTACACCCTCAGCCCAGGCGGCGTACTTCGGCAGCAGCTCCACCTTGATTTCCGCTTTTTTGACCGTGGACTGAACGCCCTTGAGACGGCGGCGGTCTTCCGCCAGTTGCAGCAGCATCAGGTCATAGCCCGACGCGTGGCGAACGCTGCCGCCCTCGCGGGCGGCCTGTTCAGCCTGAACGCGCAGGCGATGCTGCCGTGCGGGACTCAGGCTCATGGATTACGCTCCGGTTTCTACTGCGACGGCGCTGAAGTCGCCAATCTGGATGTTTTCCACCAGTGCTGCGCAGCGGTAGTCCTCAACCACATAGGCTTCGTTAACGGATTCAAAGTTTTCAATCCGGTCACGTTTCGGGTTGTCGATAACTGAACGGCGGCGGGTGTCTTCCTGCCAGTAGATGGACAGGTTATCCAGACGGGTGATCAGCAGCGCATTCGGCGGGAAAAACGGCGCACGCACGGCCTGCAGGCCCCCCATGCGCTTCTGACTGATGATCATATCGGCAGCCAGTTTTTCACTGTTTTCCTGCTCTTTGTTGACCAGCGGGAAATACTTGTCAGACAGCAGTTCACGGCCGCAAATCACCACCAGATCGTCATCGTCCTGGTAGACCACGTCGATAAGCTCATTGACGGCATCCATCACCACGGCGTCCAGGTTGGCATATTCGCCACCTTTCCCGACTTTCAGCGCGCCCGGTGTGGTTTCACCGCCCGTGGTGGTGCTGCCCATGACATGATCCGGTGCATCCTCACGGATTTTCTGCAGCCAGCCTTTGTTCACATCCTGCAGCAGCGGGTTTTCGCTACGGTTGGAGGTTTTCGCACGCTTCACGCCGTTAAAGCCGATCATGATGCGGTCCAGTGCCTGACGTTTCACGATGGCGTCACGGATACGCACCTGGAAATCCTGAAACTTCGCCCACAGGTCCAGCTTCGCGTAGGTCAGTACCGTGTCAAAGTTGGTCTGCTCGCATTTGTATTCCACATCGACCATCAGCGTAGGATCGACAGGTTCACGCTCTTTCGCGGTGGTGTCAGTGGTTCCGGCAATGGTGCTACCAACACCCAACCCCAGCAGCTGACCGGACTGCTCAGTCACTGGCGTGACGTTAATCAGCGTCAGGAAAGCGGCAGACTGCTGGATCTGGTCTTCCAGCGTCTGCTGTACAGACGGCTCCACGGTGAACTTGCTGGACAGTTCTTCAACTGCCACACCGTTCAGACGCGCCAGCTGCTGCAGGTAAGCGTTAAAAGCAAAGCGGGTATTCTTCTTCATCAGGTTTTGTGCTCCATCAGCAATTGGTCAGAGTATCAGCGGGGGCGTTACCGCCTGTTGCACGCTGGCGGTAGTCCTGGCGGCTGTCTTCATGACTCAACTTATTCACCAGTTCGTTAAAGGCGGTTTGCTGCTCCTGCAGAGCAGTCTCCAGTTCAGACAGGCGTTCTTCCTGCTCAGACAGGTTTTTTTCGGTGCGTGCGCTCAGGTTCTGCTGCTCAGTGGCGACCAGCTCCACGGCCTTATGCACATCAGCGAACCGGGCGTCATCGGACTGCTCTTTTTTGGTAAACAACGCCGTGACGCGGGCAAACAGGGACGGTTTGTCATCCTGGACTTCTTCCAGTTCGATCACCGTTTCCTCTGCAGCGGTAAAAAGATTGGCGGGATTCTGCTTGCGGTTTGCCAGCGGGTTATGGGCTGCACTGGCGCTGAATGTCAGCATTTCCGTACCCAGACTGGCAGGATCATCAGTGGCAGCCAGGCCAACCAGGTAGGCTTTGCCCGTATCAGCGAACTTCGGGCTGACTTCCATAGAGGTGAATAATTTCTGGCCTTTTTTCACCAGTTCCACCAGGGACTCCGTTGGCTCAACGTCGGCATACAGCGCCATCTTGCCTGCCAGCGGACCTTCCGTGATTTCTTCAGCAAACAGCGCCGTCACTTTGCCGTAGCGGTTAAAGGTGCTGTCCGGCAGATAAGACTTGATGTGCTCAAGGTTAATCAGCGCGGTATACACCGCCGGGTTGTAGCTGGCTGCCATCTGTTCCAGCCATTCACGCTGGATTTCGCGTCCGTCGGTAGTGGCACCTTCCACCCCGATGCGAAAACGCTTTGCTTTCACTGTCATGAGCCGTGCTCCGTTAGAAAAAACTTACTGGAGCCTTATGGTTGCGGTGATGGGGGCAGTGAAACAATGCGCGGTATTTGTACCGACAACCACACAAACCGCAGGCGGGGAAAGCCTTCATTCAAGGCTGTAGGTTTGTGCCATGAACACCACACTGACACCCGCAGATCTCGATCCCCGTCGGCAGGCCATGCTGCTGTACTTTCAGGGATACCGCGTAGCCCGCATTGCTGAAATGCTGGGCGAGAAAGTTGCAACTGTTCACAGCTGGAAAAAACGCGACAAGTGGGGTGATTATGGGCCGCTGGATCAGATGCAGCTCACCACCGCCGCACGCTATTGCCAGCTCATTATGAAGGAGCACAAAGAAGGGAAAGATTTCAAAGAAATTGACCTGCTGGCGCGCCAGTCGGAGCGCCACGCGCGGATCGGCAAGTTTAACAATGGCGGCAACGAAGCCGACTTAAACCCTAACGTCGCCAACCGCAACAAAGGCCCACGCCGTCAGCCGGAAAAGAATGTTTTCACCGATGAGCAGATTGAGAAGCTGGAAGAAATCTTCCATTCCTCCATGTTCAACTACCAGCGCCACTGGTGGGAAGCCGGAAAAACCAACCGCATCCGCAACCTGCTGAAGTCACGCCAGATCGGCGCGACCTTTTACTTTGCCCGTGAAGCCCTGATTGACGCCCTGCTTACCGGACGTAACCAGATTTTCCTTTCTGCCAGTAAGGCACAGGCTCACGTTTTTAAGCAGTACATCATCGACTTCGCCAAAGAAGTCGAGGTGGAGCTGAAAGGCGATCCGATGGTGCTTCCTAACGGAGCCACGCTTTACTTCCTCGGCACCAATGCCCGCACGGCCCAGAGTTACCACGGCAACCTGTATCTGGATGAATATTTCTGGATACCGAAATTCCAGGAACTGCGCAAAGTGGCTTCCGGTATGGCTATTCACAAAAAATGGCGACAGACCTATTTTTCCACGCCATCCAGCCTGACCCATAGTGCTTATCCGTTCTGGTCCGGTGCGCTGTTCAACCGTGGGCGCAACAAAGCCGATAAGGTGGACATCGACCTGTCCCACAGCAATCTGGCCCCCGGCCTGCTGTGCGCAGACGGGCAGTACCGCCAGATAGTCACTGTGGAAGATGCGGTGCGCGGCGGCTGCAACTTGTTCGACCTCGACCAGTTACGCATGGAATACAGCCCGGATGAATACCAGAACCTGCTGATGTGTGAGTTCGTGGACGATCTCGCGTCCGTGTTCCCGCTCAGCGAGCTGCAGGGGTGCATGGTGGACAGTTGGGAAGTCTGGACCGACTTTCATGCACTGGCGCTACGCCCGTTTGGCTGGCGCGAAGTGTGGATCGGTTATGACCCGGCAAAAGGTACGCAGAACGGCGACAGCGCCGGATGCGTGGTGGTGGCACCGCCAGCCGTGCCGGGCGGTAAGTTCCGCATTCTTGAGCGTCACCAGTGGCGTGGGATGGACTTCCGCGCCCAGGCTGACGCGATCAAAAAACTGACCGAACAGTACAACGTGACCTATATCGGTATCGACTCGACCGGCGTTGGTCACGGGGTTTATGAGAACGTGAAAGCGTTCTTTCCTGCCGTCCGGGAGTTTGTCTACAACCCCAACGTTAAAAATGCCCTGGTGCTCAAGGCCTACGACATTATCAGCCACCGCCGTCTGGAGTTTGACGCCGGGCACACCGACATTGCGCAGTCATTCATGGCAATCCGTCGCGCCACCACCGCCAGCGGCAACCGCCCGACCTATGAAGCCAGCCGCAGCGAAGAAGCCAGCCATGCCGATCTGGCCTGGGCAACAATGCACGCACTGTTTAACGAACCGCTGCAGGGCGAGTCCGCCAATACCAGCAATATTGTGGAGATTTTTTGATGGGAAAGAGTAAGAAAAACCGCGCTGCGGCGACGAATCAGATCCAGTATAAAAAACAAACTTCAGCCGAAGCATTCAGCTTCGGTGATCCCGTTCCTGTTCTGGACCGCCGCGAATTACTGGACTATGTGGAATGCGTACAGATGGACCGCTGGTACGAGCCACCCGTAAGTTTTGACGGACTGGCGCGAACATTCCGCGCCGCCGTACACCACAGTTCACCAATTGCAGTGAAATGCAACATTCTGACCAGTACCTACATCCCTCACCCGCTGCTCAGCCAGCAGGCTTTTTCACGTTTTGTGCAGGACTATCTGGTATTTGGTAACGCCTACCTGGAGAAACGCACGAACCGCTTCGGTGAAGTTATCGCCCTTGAACCTGCCCTGGCAAAATACACCCGACGCGGATTAGACCTGGATACCTACTGGTTTGTGCAATACGGCATGACCACGCAACCGTATCAGTTCACGAAAGGCAGCATTTTTCACCTGATGGAACCGGACATCAACCAGGAGATCTACGGCCTGCCCGGTTATCTTTCTGCCATTCCGTCAGCCCTGCTCAACGAGTCCGCCACGCTGTTCCGCCGAAAGTATTACATTAACGGCAGTCATGCTGGCTTCATCATGTACATGACCGATGCTGCGCAGAACCAGGAGGATGTGAACAACCTCCGCAACGCAATGAAAAGCGCCAAAGGTCCAGGCAACTTCCGCAACCTGTTTATGTACTCACCTAACGGCAAAAAGGATGGTCTTCAGATTATCCCGTTGTCAGAAGTCGCGGCAAAGGATGAATTTCTGAACATCAAAAATGTTAGTCGCGATGACATGATGGCCGCGCATCGTGTTCCGCCACAGATGATGGGGATTATGCCGAATAATGTTGGGGGTTTTGGGGATGTGGAGAAGGCTAGTCTTGTATTTGTTCGCAATGAATTGATGCCACTACAGAAGCGACTACATGAACTAAACGAATGGGTGGGTGCAGAAGTAATACATTTTGATGACTATGTTTTAGGTGTTCAGGAATAAAAGAAAAGGCGCTAATCTCAGCGCCTTTTATCTAACTAACCATATATTAACAAACAGCGTATAAACCATCAAATCCAACGGAATGAACCTTTTTTGATGCTACTTCATTGCTACGGCGTTGGATCACTTTTGCAATACTTTTTAAAATTGAAGGGGATGCATTGCGAACCTTAACCTGACTCAAAACTTTGGTTACACCGAATTTCACTACCAAAACACCAAAGATTTCATCAGAGTATGATTCTGAAATTGAATAAACACCGCTCAGGTCTAAATCTACGGTATACCCTTCTTTAATGAACCCTTCAATCTTGTGTCGTTGGGGGATAGCCTGATTGCGCGAAGCCAGGTCACCCTCGGGTAACTTGTATGCGATTTTGTTCATTACTCTCCTCCTAACGCCCGCATTATTTCCATAAGCTGAGGGTCATTTTCTTCGCTATCTTTATCGACTGCCAGTTCATGAATCTTAAAACGGCAAGAAATTGCTACACCCGGCCATTCAGTACGTAATTCAGTATAGCTCACTTCATCACCTATTGCTTCTAAGCATACATTTCCTGAAGCCAGTTGCAATTCCCCATTATATGTTTTTATCAATTTCATCAAGTGATATAACCCAAGCCCTTGATGATTATTATCTTTTTCTTTGACCGAAACCCCGTGACCAAACACACTACCCCCAATAAAATCCTGGGGAAGTTGCTGTGCCCAATCATCCTGCAAATCAGCATGCTTAGATGAATGTCCCTCTTGAATACACCATGCGATCGCATCCTGGTGAGTCTCAATTCCGGGTATACCAGCTCGCCGCAATTCTCGGAGAAATCCTAACCCACAGTCCGCCAAAGAAAATTCTAAATAGTGCTCTTTTCTTTGTGTGTGGGGTACAGCCGAACGTTGTGCAAAAGAAAAACCCGTTGATTTTCCATGCGACCAAACGTTATCGTGAAGCTCACCTATAACATGTGTTAGATCTGTAAGTCCCTTGGGATAATCTCTCGGATCACGATCAGGGAATGTTAACTGCCTTACACAACTGTTAATACTACCAGTGGCAACGTCAACAGCTTCAACATTGGTTAATGCTGTAACCAAACTGTAATTTCTCCCAACATTTACACGTTCCTGTTGATACTGATCCTCGCCCCATAAAGCACCATGTAAATTGATAGCTCGCATATAGTCAGGGCATGACAAAACGCAGTTATCTTCGGTAATTTTGTGATGATTCACGTAAGCTGCTAAGACAGTGATAAAACCAGGATGCCAATGGTTGTTTGGCAATTGCAATTCATTAGTTTCCTTTTGATGAAACGCAGCGGTATGCACAATAGCGTCTTTTAATCCTAACCCCATGAACCGAACCTTTTTTATGCATTTTTCTTATCATATAACTTAGGACTGATCAGCGCAAAGATCCCGACACTCTTGAATCATACTAAATTAAGGCATATACCACACAGCGCGCGCTCGTATCCCCGCCACGCCTGCCCGCTTTATGTAGTGGTTTTCATGCACCTGCATGATCTACGCAAAAGCCCGCCAGAACTGGCGGGCCTTAACACAAAAGATCCTCAAACGATCATGCGATCTCATGCAGCATAGACATGCGCGTTTATGCAGAATGTGCAAAATCGTAACATACTCAGCAAGCGTGAAACCTAGAACGTGACAGCCTTGTCAAAGCCAGAAATAATTGTATAGGAAATAGACGAGTTATCAGCCTTGTTCACTTTGAACTTGGCTCCTTTGTAAGCGATAACATCACTTCCCTTCGAATCTACAGAAAAATCTGTTGTAAACGCTGCACGAGCCATATCGTTTGCAAACTCACGATAGGTAAACTTCATTACACCGCCTGCATTTCCATTGTATTCGATAGTCTTAACCAATGAGTTACTCACTCGACACAGCCCATCAGGAACACGCTTGATAGAAATTTCTGAGGCTGTATAAGAAGTGCCGTTTGGTGGTGATATCTCATTTTTTGCAGCATCGTAACTTACATAATCAACATAGGTGCCGATTTGTCCATAGATATTTTTTAGCGCAACAGCTTGAGAATTATGATGATTGCGGTAAATTCCATTCCCTTCGCTGCAATATGTACCTGCAGAGATAGAAGATAGCGCACCATTAGCCGCACCAAGCTCTAGTACGTCCGTTTTATATCCAGTAGCAGATGTTATGATGGGGTCGCCCATGTAGGCTGTAGCACTTTGCCCAATAGCAGGCTTCACCACTTCAATAGCTGTGATATTTCGGTTAGAAGCATGAGGCACGCAACCAGTTAGGATTACAGCAAGAGATATAGGTAACGCAATATGGTTAATTTTCATTTTTAGCCTATTATTCTTTTCTTGACAAAAAACGAGGTGATATCTGATTGACATCACCTCTCACTCATATGTAACCCTTTTTAAGTATTAAAAACAAGCATCTATTGACAAAATCAATGCAGCCAGCTGTCGTCTTCCCACACCTTCTGCATAATTTTCATCACTTGTTTTCTTTCTTCGTCCAGTTGCAGTCCGGTCAGTTCCACACCGTTAGAGCTACCTTTGCGGATACGAATTACCGTTTTGGGATACAGGGGGCGCAGATTGCGGTAAAGCTCGGATTCAAGGGCGTCCAGGGTAGACTGGCTAATCTTCTGCTCTTTATCGATCATTATTTCAATGCGCATAAAAGTCACCTCAGCTGATGACATCCATTGAGCGGTTGTATTCGTGGCTTCTGATTTTTGCCATGAGTTCATCTGTCAATTCAGAAACCCACTGCAGAGCCAGCCCCTTCTCTTCATCACTACACTCACTAGCCGCTACAAGCTTAAGAAAAAAATCAATGCGCTGGAGCTTCAAAGACTCCAAAAAATAGTCCTGCATCTTTCCTCCTATGACACCACAAGCAATACTGTATGCATAAACACTGTTTATATTTACAGTATATAATAATCTTACTGATGTAAAACGTTTTTTTACGTTCATCAGCCTGATATGCCTGGTATTATTAAGAGCACGAATTGTTAACCCGCGTAATTAATACAGGTTCCGCCACTTATCATCTTCCTGCAAACGCTGGTTCCGATAGAAGATACGCAGGCCTGCTCCTGACGGAATACTGCCGCCGCGAAGGAGTAAATCGACCTCTTTCTCGCTGCCATCAAATCCTCTGGACTTCAGTTCATAGACGAGCTGCTGTCGCTGATGGTCTGTAATTCGCTGTTTGTAGTCTTTACGCCGTTTCGGTTTAACCAGGCGTAATCTTGCTGCCAGTTCCCGGCGCTCTTTTTTGTTCATACAGTGCAGGTAATCGTGCAACTCCTTGTCATCCATGCGGGTGATATCCGTTCTGGTATCCCCATCAGCTGATTTGTCTTTCCCTTGTTGGTACAAATTTTCAGCAAGGGGACAGTTATTGCCACGAGTCCAAGGGGCGCAAGCGCCCTGGTCGGCTACCGCCTCCTGAACGTCAACGGCCTTACGAACCATTTTCCACTTCACTGCATGAGTGCAGATCTTGCCCTCTGCAATGGGTGACCAGATGCCATAAATACGAATGCCGTGATCGCCATAGGCGGTCGGCTCTTCGTTGATTTCATAAGCGGTTCTGATGAGGTGATATTTACGGGGAACCAGTACGCCGCCCTGCTTCATGATGTAGGTGGCAAAACAACCAGCATCAGCAGCAGCCAGAATGGCATCAAGACGCGGGTTATCCAGTACCGGCGCACCTGCTTTTTTGTCACCCTGTTGCCTTGCCGCCTGACCAGCCAGCAAGCGAAGTTCACGGTAAGCCTGACGCCCCGGAATACCAAAGAAGCGGAATTGCTGAACACGATGCAGAGACGCCCAGGCATTCACGTATTCAGCGTTATCACGCAGAGATTTACCCGTTTCCTTGCTGATCTCGCCAGCCAGACCACGACCGTCAATGTTCTTACTGATATATTTCGCGATGTAGCTTGTCGGCGTTCCTTTGCGCGGGTTAATCAACTCAGACTTAAAGCGCGGCCCAGTGTTATTGCCCAGCTCCTCGCGGTCTTCACGGATGGCAAACTTACGCAGTAATGCAGTGATGGCACGGCGGTCTTTTTTGCGCATGAAACACAACAGGTGCCAGTGAACTGTGCCATCATGATGCGGCTCAGCCACCCGCACGCCATACCAGCGCAACCCGGCTTTGTGCATCGCCTTACGAAATGCAGCAAACATGCCGACCAGATAATCGCTGCTTTGTCTTACCGTCGCGTTTGTCCAGGTCGGGTTTGGTCTGCCGTTATTTAGCGTGGAATGGAAACGCGACGGACAGGTGATAGTGTAGAAAACGGCGCAGTCACCGCGCATTTCCGCGATAAGCTCCAGACCTTTAACACAGGCCATCATCTCATTGCGGCGATGCGCAGGGTTGCTGCTGCTGGCGTTTACCACATCCTCCATGTCCAGCGTGTCGCCGTCTTCGTTCACCAGTTCATGAGAACGGAAAAACTCCAGCGACTTACGGCGCTGCTCACGTTTATGCATCACGGCTTCATAGCTGACATAAGGAGATGCTTTTTTGCTGACCAGGCAAACAGCGCGCAACTGCTCTTCCCGCCATTCGCAACGCATCTTCCATAATTTCCGATACCACCAGTCGGCGCACAACATACGCGCCAGCGAACCCGGAATGAGTTCATAGGGCACGGGTTTACGGCGGTTTCTTTTCCGACGGAGTTGCTCAAACGCAGGTGGGATGACATCCAGACGCAGGGTTTCCGCTGCCACCTTTTCCCATGTCTTGCGGATTTCTTCTGGCTTAACGTCATCGGTGGCATACAAATCACCACAAGCTGCATCAAGGCACATACTCATATGCGCAGCTACCAGGGTGGACAGGCGTTTCACCTGATCCTGACTCATTTCAGGCAGGATCAGCAGGCCGTCCAGCCCTTCATGGTTTGCCATAAAGCGAAAAGATGCAGATAGCTGACTGTCGCGTACATGCTCCAGTCGTTCCAGACATGGCTTAATCGTCTCACGTAAATAGCGGGAATAAGCCTTTGGCCTGCCCAGGCTGCTGAAGTATTCAATACGTTGCATCAGCGGCTTGCTGATATGGGAAGGCTGGGCGTTGACGTCCGCCAGAATGACCATGTCTGAATTAAAACGCTGCTGCTCATGCGCCAGCTTTGCCCGGCTAATGAGCTTATCCTGCTCCATTTCGCGCTGGACAGGATCACGTGATTCATTAAAGAAATAACGCTCCCAGACCTGATCACTCAGTGCCTCGCGGCGCAACTGTTCCTGCTCGTTATCGGCAGCGTACAGAGTGATCAGGTTTGAAAGCGTAGAAACCGGCGCAACTTCCGCCGGGTCCAGATAAGGGTTAATGGCCTTTTTCGGGCTGTTCCATGAGAATGCTGCGGCAGCCTCGTTAAAGCCGCAGCAGTTGTTCATATCGGCATGACTCATGCACGTACTCCGTACACGGCAGAACTATCCACGCCACGCGAATAATCAAATCCCACCCAGCAGCGCGGCCCGGAAACAGCAATGATTTCTGTTGCTGATTTACCCTCGCCAGCTGCCACACCGATGCTGCGTTTTGCCTTGATGTAGTGGTGAGTAAAATTGCGATACAGCGAACGGATCAGGGATGTGTCACTGTTAGAAACAATGACCGGATGTCCTTCTGATGACCGATGTTCAAGAACAGATGCCAGGTGATACTGGTCATCTTCAGTGAAGCCGTCAGTGTGATAGCCGGAAAACGTACCGTCATACGGCGGATCGCAATACACCACATCCCCCGCCTTCAACATCGCCAACGTTTCATCAAAGCTGGCGCAGATAAACGTTGCTCGCTGGGCCTTTTCTGCAAATGCGCGAATTTCTTTTTCAGGGAAATACGGATTTTTATAATTACCGTAGGGAATGTTGAAATGCCCGCTCTTGTTATAGCGACATAAACCACGGTAACCGTGACGATTGAGATACAGGAAATATACCGCTTTCATGAAATCAGTAATTTCAGTGGAGTAATTAAACTCCTGCCTTATGTTGTAATAAGCCACCTCCCTGTTTGCGATCTCAAATAAAACTCTGGCGCGAGATATAAACGATTCACAATCAGCGGCAACCTTTTTATAGAGGTTGATTAAATCAGGATTAATATCCGCAACCAGATAGCTGGGGTAATCCGTCTCCATCATCACAGCACAGGAACCCGCGAAAGGTTCAACCAGTCGCGGGCCAGCAGGAAGGTGTTTTTTCAGTTCGGACATAATGGCGGTTTTATTTCCCGCCCATTTCAGGATGGTGCTCATACAGCACCTCCGTTGTAATGTTTGCCTTTCAGCTCTGCGATTTCCTGGCAGGTAATGCAAAGCTGCACTCCCGGAATGGCGCGGCGTCGTGCTGGCGGAATTGGCGCTTCACATTCAATACAAAGCACGCGAGACACGCCCGGTGTTTTGGCACGGGCAGCACGAATATGGCGCTGGCGTTCTTCTTCAACGCGCTGCTGTACGAGATCCATTGCATCAGCCATTAGTGGATCTCCTGCGCTTCGTTCTGGATTGCTTCAGCAGTTACACGCAGTAGTTCTGCTGCTTCCACGTGGTTTAGCTGACGGGATGAGATATGACACGCCAGGCTATCAAGGCGAGCTGCCATTGCTTCAGCCCTTGCCCGGCGTTCTTCCAGACGAGCCACTGTCAGTAAAATATTAAGCCCTGCATCATCCGATCCGGTTTTAGTCGTGAGGATCTCAATATTACGCATAATCAATTCTCCTGAATTTAGATAAAGGGATGCTCGGCGGGTTTACGCCATTAATTTCATTAGTTGGTTAATTCGGCATGGTTAGCCGTCTGGGAAATAAGCTCACCACTGCACGAAAATGATTCATTGCTTTAATCAACTCCCGCTTTTCGTCAGTGGTCAGCTCATTGATGCTGATGCTATGACGTTCAGCCGGAATTTTTGCCATAAAGAATATGGCTGCCAGTGCTCGTTTATTTTGTTCGTTATTGATATCCCGTGGATCACGCATATCTTTAATAAACCGCTCAAGCTCTGACTCAATATTCAGGCCAAAAACTTTTGCCCTTAATTCCGCTATGTGATTAAGTCCATTCAGGCGTTCACCGGGGCTTAATGGAACAGTCGCCGCAGCGCCTTCAATAGCCATTTGTTCCCCCGTTTTTTCGTAGATAGTTCTGCCAGCAATTCATCTTGTGAACGGCACGGATGCCAGCGTTTACCATCCTCACCCATGATCCAGCCGTGACCGTAGTGCATTGCCGGGCTTTGTTTTACCAGCAGCGATGCAAATGATGGTTCTTTCGTCAGCATAAGCACCTCACAGCAAACCGAATGAAGCACCGAGGCCAGTCACGGTATCAACTGCACTCGCCATCGCAGGATTAGCCTGTAAACGGGCCTGCAATGAAACAGCAGTCAGCGCCATCAGTCGTGTTACAGAGTTAATGCTGCTGATAGCATCACGACGACCTGCACTGGTTTTTACATCGCCAGATACCGCACCTGCAGCAACACGCCCGATCTCTGCGGTTGCACTCATGACGTAATGTGGCAGTTTCTCTTTTGCCACCTCATTAATCGGTACACATGGCAGGCAGTGAATCTGTGCCAGAAAACCATCTACCAGCGTTGAATCTTCAGTCAGATCGGTAAGCAGCCAGATTTCTGGTGCGGTTAATAAATGAGGCTGAGCTGGGTTCAGCTTGTTCCGCAGAATCTGCACATTCATGCCTGCACGTTCTGCCAGTTGCACCAGATTGTGGCGCAGTGCAAATGCACGACAGGCTTCATCAAAATGTGGATGTTTGGAAACTTGGTAATCAAACATGGTCAATGCCTCTGATGTATTTCAGAATCGAACTAATTAAGGTTTAGATTGCATTCTGAAAGCGCATCAACGGTCATGGCTGCTATGTTGATCATCACTTTTTCGCGTTTTTTATCTTTGCGCAAACGGTGACGGATAAGGCGTCCATCAGCCAACATGTCATTGATGGTATCGATGGACAGTCCTGTCAGCTCGCTATAGCGTTCAATAGTCACATGAGGCGTGGTAAGAGTGATTGAAATGTTAGGTCTCATGATGCAACATTCCTCGTTTAATGATGATTAATCAGGACGAATACGGATCGTTTGTATTTTGTGAACACCATAAACATACGATCGCACTATGAAATCGTCAAGATAAAAGTTCACTTGGAGTGACCATGAATTTGGAGAAAGGCGGACGAGGCGCTATAGAGCGCATGGTAGAAGCTTATGGATTCAAAACTCGACAGGCGTTGTGCGATCATTTAGGAATCTCTAAAAGTACACTCGCTACACGCTACATGCGTGACTCATTCCCAGCAGAATGGGTAATCCAGTGCGCCCTTGAAACGGGCACCTCGCTTAATTGGCTCACAACTGGACATGGTTCAAAGCAAACTTCAGGTAATACAAATACGATGGAAGTTGCTAAATATGTATTATCTGATGGTGCCTTGCGTGAAGACGGTTTTTATATTTTTGATAAGGGATTTCTACCCTCTACGTTTAAAAAACCTTTTGTCATCACAGATAACAATTCTGAATTTATTTGTGATAAAGAATTTGATGATATACGTGATGGTAAATGGGTAATAAGTATTGATGGCGAAATAACGATCCGTGACATTACTCGTTTACCCGGTGGAAGAATCTTCGTCGAGGGTGGAAACAGAGCCTTCGAATGCAAGATAGAAGACATTGAAATAATTGGTAAAATTATAAGTTCAACAGTCAAGTATGTTAAATAGTACCGGGAGGAAACTATGCTTGGTAAGGTATTTTTTGTGGTTTTGTCATGTTCTTTGTTATTAAACCCACTAACTACCTATGCTAGAAATTATCCCTGCTCAGGGAAAAAGGGAGGTGTTTCTCACTGTACCTCAGATGGCAAATTCGTTTGCAATGATGGAACTATTAGTAAATCCAAAAAAATCTGTACTAAAAACTCACGATAACTTTTGCTTTTATATCTGCGTCTAAAATAAAAATGAGCCGCATGTTAACCGCAAAAGTTACATGCTCACATAGCAAAAAGAATAGCCAACTTCATTATGGCTTCAGTGAGATGTATGGTCGTAGGATTTCATACATTGACACTGGTTATACATACAGTAAAAATGCTCTCTATTGGAGGGCATTTTTTATGGCAGTACGAAAACTCACCACAGGAAAATGGCTTTGCGAATGTTACCCCGCCGGACGTAGTGGGCGTCGTGTGCGTAAACAATTCGCCACCAAAGGCGAAGCTCTGGCTTTTGAGCGTCACACGATGGAAGAAACCGAAGCAAAGCCCTGGCTGGGTGAATCAGTGGATCGTCGAACACTGAAAGACGTGGTTGAGCTATGGTTCAAACTACATGGTAAATCTCTGACAGCTGGGCAGCATGTCTATGACAAATTGCTGTTGATGGTTGACGCTCTGGGCAATCCCCTTGCAACCGATCTCACCTCTAAAATGTTTGCCCACTATCGAGATAAACGCCTGACAGGTGAGATCTACTTCAGCGAGAAATGGAAGAAAGGAGCCAGCCCGGTCACCATTAACCTGGAGCAAAGCTATCTAAGTAGTGTTTTTAGCGAACTATCCCGTCTGGGCGAATGGTCGTATCCGAACCCACTGGAGAACATGCGAAAATTCACCATCGCAGAAAAAGAGATGGCATGGCTTACCCATGAGCAGATTGTTGAATTGCTGGCTGATTGCAAACGTCAGGACCCAATTCTGGCACTGGTAGTTAAGATATGCTTAAGCACAGGCGCACGTTGGCGTGAAGCCGTAAATCTTACCCGCTCACAGGTGACCAAATACCGAATTACCTTTGTAAGAACGAAGGGGAAGAAAAACAGAAGCATCCCTATCAGTAAAGAGCTTTACGAAGAGATCATGGCGCTCGATGGGTTCAATTTCTTCACAGACTGCTATTTTCAATTTTTATCCGTGATGGAAAAAACGTCTATCGTGCTCCCTCGCGGTCAACTGACACACGTTCTGCGCCATACGTTTGCGGCGCATTTTATGATGTCGGGTGGAAATATCCTTGCTTTGCAAAAAATCCTCGGACATCACGACATAAAAATGACTATGCGTTACGCACATCTAGCACCGGATCACCTGGAAACTGCATTACGGTTTAATCCGCTGGCAACACTACCAACATCAATAGCAAGTTTTTGAAAATGCGTATTTTGCCCTGTTGAGCTAATATTCTTTTTTTTCACATGGAGCACTATCAATGAATAAGTTTCAGCATCAGGGAGCGGAATTGCGCAACAGAGCCAAAGAATTGGCTTTATCCGTACTTAAAACTCACCCAGATGCCCAAAAAAACGGCAACGGCGTTAAGCAAGCTGAGGTATTTCGTCTAAGCGGCCTCGATTGGGGAGAAAAACGGAAAGCAACAAGTTCGAACCAACAATATTGGGTTGTTGCACTATTGCGTGAACTAGAAGAGGAGGGGTTAGTCGAACAGATTGAAGATAGGGGCCCATGGCGTCTAAGGTAAAACAAGTGGCGACAAAGTGGCGGCAGCGGTTGGCATTACCCCGTAATAACCACCACTGACCACCAACCTAACTTATTGTTTTTAATCTAACTTATTGTTTTCATTAGCCCGTTTACATAAATGGGTTTTTTGTTATCTAAAACTTATCTACTACCCTGCAACCCTCTCAACCATCCTCAAAATCTCCTCGCGCGATAGCGGCTTACGGTCGGTGACAAAATGCAGCGTCATCCCCTCAATAAACGCATCAAGCGCGCGGGCGGTTCCGGGTTCAAACCATTGTTCGAGCGTTTGCTGACTGCGCTGCATCCAGTTTTGCATTACCGTTTTTAATAGCGGTTTTCGGCTAGCCAGCGCGTAGAGCTGGTACATCAGCTCCATGTTATCCGGCGTTGCAACCTGTGAGCTGTAGATCATATCGGTGATAGCCTGGCATGCGCCCGGAGCATCACTAACATCGCTAAAAAATGCCTGATATTGCCGGGACATGATCTCAGTAAAACGGCTGAACGCCTCCAGCAACAACTCATCAATTCCTGAAAAATAGTAGGTCATCGATCCCAACGGTACCCCGGCAAGGGTAGCAATTTTGCGGTGCGTAACAGCATGTATTCCGTAAAGTTTCACCGCCTCCAGCGTGGCCTGGATAATTTTTTCTCGCCGTTGCGGATCGTTAGCGCGACGCATGTCATTTCCTCTCTCTGCAATTGTGTACAAATGTACACAACCTTGCTAATGTTGTCTTCCCTCTTCTTATTTTGACGTGATCTATGACCGTAAATTCTTCACGTAATGCATTGAAACGCCGAACCTGGGCGCTGTTTATGTTCTTCTTTTTGCCAGGCCTGTTAATGGCGTCCTGGGCAACCCGTACGCCTGCTATCCGCGATATTCTCTCTGTCTCGATCGCTGAAATGGGCGGTGTTCTCTTTGGTCTGTCGATCGGTTCGATGAGCGGTATTCTCTGCTCGGCGTGGTTAGTGAAACGCTTTGGGACACGTAATGTCATCCTGGTCACGATGTCCTGCGCATTGATCGGGATGATGATATTAAGTCTGGCACTCTGGCTGACATCGCCCCTGCTCTTTGCCGTTGGTCTCGGCGTCTTTGGGGCAAGTTTTGGTTCTGCGGAAGTGGCGATAAACGTTGAAGGTGCTGCCGTTGAGCGAGAAATGAATAAGACGGTTTTGCCGATGATGCACGGTTTTTATAGCCTGGGCACGCTGGCAGGCGCTGGTGTCGGGATGGCACTGACGGCCTTTGGCGTTCCGGCAACGGTGCACATTTTATTGGCGGCGCTGGTAGGTATCGCACCTATTTATATCGCCATTCAGGCAATCCCTGACGGTACGGGCAAAAATGCTGCCGATGGCACCCAGCATGGCGAAAAAGGCGTACCTTTTTATCGCGATATCCAGTTGCTGCTGATAGGTGTTGTGGTGCTGGCGATGGCCTTTGCCGAAGGTTCTGCCAACGACTGGTTACCCTTATTAATGGTTGACGGTCACGGTTTTAGCCCTACTTCCGGCTCGCTGATTTATGCCGGTTTTACCCTGGGGATGACCGTTGGACGCTTCACCGGCGGTTGGTTCATCGACCGTTACAGTCGCGTTGCCGTGGTTCGGGCCAGTGCACTAATGGGGGCGTTGGGTATTGGGCTGATTATTTTTGTCGATAGCGCCTGGGTCGCTGGGGTGTCTGTTGTACTCTGGGGACTGGGTGCCTCGCTGGGCTTCCCGCTGACCATTTCTGCCGCCAGCGATACCGGCCCCGATGCACCAACCCGCGTCAGTGTGGTAGCAACGACCGGTTATCTGGCTTTCCTCGTCGGGCCGCCGCTGCTGGGCTATCTCGGCGAACATTATGGATTACGTAGTGCAATGCTGGTTGTACTGGCGCTGGTTATTCTCGCGGCTATTGTCGCGAAAGCCGTCGCCAAACCCGATACCAAAACGCAGACGGCGATGGAGAATAGTTGATGAGCATTAAATTAATTGCGGTAGACATGGATGGTACTTTCTTAAGCGATCAAAAAACCTATAACCGTGAGCGGTTTATGGCTCAGTATCAGCAAATGAAAGCACAAGGCATTCGCTTTGTGGTCGCCAGCGGGAATCAATATTATCAGTTGATCTCTTTCTTCCCTGAAATTGCTAATGAAATTGCCTTTGTGGCTGAAAACGGCGGCTGGGTAGTGAGCGAAGGCAAAGATGTTTTTAATGGCGAGCTATCGAAGGATGCGTTTGCTACTGTCGTGGAACATTTGCTGACGCGCCCGGAAGTGGAAATTATTGCCTGCGGAAAAAATAGCGCCTATACCCTCAAAAAATATGACGATGCCATGAAAACGGTGGCGGAAATGTATTATCACCGTCTGGAATACGTCGATAACTTTGACAACTTAGAGGATATCTTCTTTAAGTTTGGCCTGAATCTTTCCGATGAACTGATTCCACAAGTACAAAAAGCATTACATGAGGCCATCGGCGATATTATGGTGCCGGTCCACACCGGCAACGGCAGCATCGATCTGATTATCCCCGGCGTACATAAAGCCAATGGCCTTCGCCAACTGCAGAAATTATGGGGAATAGACGACAGCGAAGTGGTGGTCTTTGGCGATGGCGGTAACGATATTGAGATGCTGCGTCAGGCAGGCTTTAGTTTTGCAATGGAAAATGCCGGCAGCGCGGTCGTCGCAGCAGCAAAATACCGGGCAGGCTCCAATAACCGTGAAGGCGTACTGGATGTGATCGATAAAGTTCTTAAACACGAAGCGCCATTTGACCAATAAAAACGGCAGCACGCCCGGCAACACAATACCTGAATGAAGGCTGCATAATTCGCGGAAATTAACCCGCTGCATTATTTCAGGCGAAATGTTTATGAAAAATTGTCTACTGTTGGGCGCGCTTTTAATGGGCTTTACTGGTGTGGCGATGGCGCAAAGTGTCACCGTCGATGTGCCGAGTGGATACAAAGTGGTTGTGGTTCCTGATTCAGTCAGCGTTCCACAAGCGGTCAGCGTCGCGACTGTGCCGCAAACCGTCTATGTGGCTCCTGCGCCAGCTCCGGCTTACCGCCCGCATCCTTATGTTCGCCATCTTGCCAGCGTAGGTGAAGGGATGGTTATCGAACACCAGATTGACGACCATCACCATTAATTCGAGAATGCCTGATCGCACAAAGCAGTCAGGCATTTTTTTACCCTTCGTGAGAATTTCCCATCTGTTTATCTTTTAAAAAGATAACCATCAGCGACAGCCACAAAATTCCGTTGACAAGGTTGAAGAGATTAAACAGTCCGTTGCCCCCGTTCAGCCAGGCATGTTTGCTGATTTCAATACCGACGGTAAAAATCAGCATTTGCAGCATTCCCATCGCCGCAGAAACCGTACCTTTACTCATATCGCTGGCAAACAGGGTTAATCGCACCAGTCCCGCATTCGCCAGACCAATACCGAAAGCATAAATACTTAACCCGGCAGTCATCCATAAATACGCGTGCGATGAGATAACCGTTGCCGCAGCAGCGACCAACAGACCAATCATAATCGGCCAGCCGCCCATAATAATCAGCGAACGTACGGTGCGGCGCGAGGTCAGACGCGCTAACAGCAAGTTACCCGCAATTAACGCCCCGAAAATAGGCACTTGCAGCAAGCCATATTCATAGCTGCTCAACTGCTCGCCGGTAATGATGATAATCGGCGACTGGGCGATCCACGCCAGCAATGGCAGGCTAACGAATCCCAGCGCCAGCGCCCCCGCCACAAAGCGGCCGTTCTTCAGCACCAGCTTATAGTCACGACCGAGTTCTTTCAGTGACAGTTTCTCGCCTATACGCGTGGCGGTTTCAGGCATGGCTCGTTGCAGACCGAAAAAGGAGATCGCTGCCAATGCGGCAAACAAGACAAACATCCCTTCCCAGGGCAGCACATGAGCCACCGCCAGCAGACAGAGTACAAACAACGCCAGGTAGGCCCAAAGCACCGGGGGCGTACTCTCCTTTCCCCCGGTCTCATGGATTTCCACAATGCCCTCCCCCCTGTGTCTTCTGCCTAAAACCATTCCCCACACCGTCAACAGGGCCAGAGACAACAGGGCATAAGGCAGCATCAGCAAAAGAAATTGCGCCATGGAAATCCCGGCTCTGCCATAGAGATACAGATTCTGCGGATTGCCCATGGGGGTAAGCATACTGCCCAGATTGGCAGCTATGGTCTGCATGGCCGACAGGGGCAGTACCAGCCTCCGCCTCTGCTCCCTGCCCAGCATTTCCAGTACCGTAAAGGTAAAGGGCACGAAGGTGATCAGCGCCACATCATTGGTGATCAGCATACTGGAAAAAAAGCACAGCAGCATCAGAACCAGCACCAGGCCGCAGAGCCCCTTCACCCTTCCGAGAAGCCCCCGGGCAATCCGGCTGAAAACCCCTGTTTTCTGTAATCCGGCCATCACGCACATCAGGCAGAACAGGATGGCCAGTGTGCGCAGGTCTATATATCCGGCATATTCCCGATCCGGCAAAACAACGCACGCCGACAGGAGCGCCAGAAGCAATGCCACGCATAACACCGCTTCCTTTTTGAAGAAACCTATCACTTTGTTCATTTTGTCCCCTTCTCTCTTCTTCTACTCTGTAAGCCGGCGCGTGTCCGGCAATGCCATCCGCCATACGCGCGCCGCCGTATACAGGAAATCTGTGCCGGTCACAGGAAGCCCGGCGGATATGTACAGTAGCATGGTAGCATCCGTGTCGCGAAAATGCAAGGAATTTTCCCTCCGCCCCCAAACATCCTTTATGTAAGGAAATCAGAAACCCTGTGCGGGGTTCCCGTTCTCCGAAGCCTCTTGATAATACCTGGCCTGCGCCTGCCACAGACGCTGATAGACACTTCCCTCCTCCCGTACCAACTGTCTGTGCGCACCGAGCTGCACCAGCCTGCCCTGGCTGAAAACCGCCACCCGGTCACAATACCTGCAGGTGGACATGCGGTGGCTGACAGAGAGCAGTGTCCGTCCCCTTTCCCCGGACCCTTCCAGACTGCGGAACAGCTGCTCATATATCGCCGCCTCCGCATA
>ERZ808041.429-NODE-429-length-32956-cov-5.194957_pt1 | contig 32956 bp, 33 predicted proteins | sample MGYA00380192_ERZ808041 | MGnify/ENA primary metagenome ERZ808041 (study PRJEB31490, sample SAMN06133412) | mouse gut metagenome | isolation source: Z1_1 | host: mice | place: China: Chengdu | collected 2015-05 ...
CCAGAGGTAAACAAAAAATTGCGAAAGGCCGCGCTTTTTGTCGCGCTTTCCTTTCGCAATTAATATTACAATCTTCACATCGGAAAAAATTTTGGAAAATGCTTGCATTACAAAGTGCATTGTGGTAACATATATAAGCATGTAATGAACGTTGGAGCCTGCAACGGGCGTTCATGCCCAATCCTGCCGGGATTGTACATGAAACCGGACAGTCCTCTGCCATCGCTCGAATGGGAATGAATGTCTGTAAAAAGAAGGAGGAAGCGTAAATGGACGCTTTGAAGCACATTGTCAGCGACTGCGCGAAAGCGGAGCTGCCCAAGATCGAGATCGGCGACACCGTCAAGGTTCACGTTTGGATCAAAGAGGGCGAGAAAAAGAGAATCCAGGTTTTTGAGGGCACCGTCATCGCCAAGAAGCACGGCGGCATCTCCGAGACCTTTACCGTCCGCCGTGTAGCGCACGGCTGCGGCGTGGAGAGGGTTTTCCCGATCCATTCGCCCAACATTGACAAGGTGGAGCTGGTCCGCAACGGCCGCGTCCGCCGCAGCAAGCTTTATTATCTGCGCGACCGTGTCGGCAAGGCCGCCAAGGTCAGGGATGTCATCCGCTAAAAGCAGCGGGGCGCTTGGGGAAAGGGACGTGGAAACGTCCCTTTTTCGTTTTCTGCGCCCGATAACGACGCGTTTCGTTATTGGGCGTTTTTTGTTTACAATCCGCTTCTTGCATCGCGCCGCGCGGTGTGATACGATGGAGGGGACTTCAGGGACGCGCCGCGTCCGTGGGAAGGAGGTCGCGCCGTGGAAAACGGATTGCCGCCGGAGTGGAAGCGAGAGTGGGATTTTCGCTATGATATCAGAAATTCGCTCAACAACGTGCGCCGTCCGGGCGAAGCGGTCACGGAGCTGTATGAATGGATTGAATCGTGCGTGCTGGCAATCGTCGTAATTCTGACGCTGTTTACATTTGTGTTGCGCACAGCCACGGTTTCAGGCCCTTCGATGGCGCCGACGCTGCACGACGGCGACCGCCTGATTTTGATGCAGGCGGGTTATAACGATCCGCAGTATGGCGATATCGTTGTCATCGACCGCGCCGCGCACAGCCAGCCGCCGATCATCAAGCGGGTGATCGGGCGCGCGGGCGACGAGATTGATATTGATTTCGATACGGGTGAGGTGCGCCGCAACGGCATGTTGCTTGACGAGCCATATATCAATGAACCGACGTATATAAACCTTGGCGCCGAGTTCCCGGCCGTCGTGCCGGAAGGGCATATTTTTGTATTGGGGGACAACCGCAACCACTCGTCGGACAGCCGCGACGTATCGATCGGCATGATCGATCTGCGGCAGGTGATGGGGCGCGCGGTGTTCCGCTTTTTCCCGGTCAGCGCGGCGGGCGCGCTGACAGACTGACAGGACGGAGGAATCACGATGGATACAGAGCGCGAAGCGGATATGTCCTTTGAGCGGGACGAGCCGAACGAACCGGACGGCCGCCCGGACGCGCCCGGGGATGGAGGACAGCAGCGCGCGGGCGGCTCCTGCGCCGAGGCGTACGAGTGGGCTGAATCGTTTCTTGTGCCGCTTTTGCTGTTTTTGGTTGTGTTTGTGTTCTTTGTGCGGCTGGCGACGGTCAACGGCATCTCCATGGAGCCGACGCTGCACGAGGGGCAGCGTCTTGTGTTGCGCCAGATCGGCTATGAGCCGCAGTATGGCGACATTGTCGTTGTCGACCGTACCCAGGACGGCGAGGAGCCGCTTGTCAAGCGCGTCATTGGCAAGGCGGGCGACGTTATCTATATCGATTTTAACACACACGAGGTCTGGCGCAACGACGAGCTGCTCGACGAGCCGTATATCAACGAGCCGACTGCGCTTTCCGGCGATTTGACTTTCCCGACGCGCGTGCCGGAGGGCTGCGTGTTCGTCATGGGGGACAACCGCAATCACTCGCTCGACAGCCGTGACAGTTCGGTCGGCATGGTTGACGAGCGGCGTGTGATGGGTGAAGCGGTGTTCCGTATCTATCCCCTCGACAAGATCGGAGGCATCTGATGGAGGAGTTTGGATTTGCAAACGGCCCGGCGGCCGTGGACATGCCGTCAATCCAGTGGTTCCCTGGACATATGGCAAAGACACGCCGTCTGATGGCGGACAGCCTTCGCCTCGTCGATATCCTGGTGGAGCTTGCGGACGCGCGCATCCCTGTCTCAAGCCGCAACCCGGAGATCGGGCGCCTGGCCGGCCAAAAGCCGCGTGTGCTGCTGCTCAATAAATGCGATGCCGCCGACGACGCCGTGACGCGCCGCTGGCTTGATTACTATGCGGGCGCCGGCCTGCCTGCGCTCGCGGCCGACTGCCGCAGCGGGCGCGGATTGGGGGCGTTTTTGCCGCTTGTGCGCGAGACGCTCGCGCCGCAGCTTGCCAAACGCGCCGCCAAGGGCATGGCCGGACAGCCGGTGCGTATGATGGTGGTCGGCGTGCCGAACGTCGGCAAATCGTCGCTCATCAACCGGCTGGCCGGTTCCAGACGAGCCAAGGTGGAGGACCGTCCCGGCGTGACGCGCGGGCGGCAGTGGGTATCGCTCGGCAAGGGCGTCGAGCTGCTCGATATGCCCGGCGTGCTCTGGCCGAAGTTTGAGGACCCGGCCGTCGGCGAGCGTCTTGCGTTTACCGGGGCGGTCAAGGACGATATCGTCGATATTGAATTGCTCGCGATGCGCCTGCTCGCGCTGCTGGCCGCGGACTATCCAAAGCAGCTTGCGCAGCGGTACCGCTTTGCGCTGGGCGAGGCGGACGGACTCGACGCGTATGGGCTTTTGCGCCTTGTCGGCAAAAAGCGCGGGATGCTTGCCGCGGGCGGGGAGGTCAACACGGAGCGCGCCGCGATCACGGTGCTCGATGAATTCCGCAGCGGGAAGCTCGGGAAATTTACGCTGGAGGTTCCGCCGGAGAAATGAATATGTACGAGTTTGAACAGGCTGCGCGCCTGGAGGGTTATGCGGCTGTCTGCGGCGTCGACGAGGCCGGACGCGGGCCGCTCGCCGGAGATGTGTACGCCGCCGCGGTCATTCTGCCGCCGGGGCTTGAACTTGCGGGCGTAAACGATTCAAAAAAACTGTCTGAAAAGAGGCGCGAGGCGCTTTACGGCGTGATTACAGAGCAGGCGGCCGCATGGTGCGTTGCCTCAGCGAGCGTAGAGGAAATTGAACGGCTCAATATTTTACAGGCGTCGCTGCTGGCGATGCGCCGCGCGGTGGAGGGGCTTGGCGTGCGCGCGGATTTCGCGCTCGTCGACGGAAACCGCGATCCGCATTTTGAAGGCGTGCCGTGTAAAACAATCGTCGGCGGCGACGGCAAAAGCGCGTCGGTTGCGGCGGCGTCGATCTTGGCCAAGGTGACGCGCGACCGTTATATGGAACAGTTGGCCGCGCAGTATCCGCAGTATGGCTTTGAGCGCCACAAGGGCTACGGGACGCAGGCGCACCGCGAGGCGCTGCTGAAATACGGCCCGTGCCCGGCGCACCGGAAGCTGTTCCTGCGAAGGCTCGGGCTGTGAGCGCGCGTACATACGGCGCGGCCGGGGAGGCGTTTGCGGCCAGCGCGCTGGAGGCGGAGGGCTACCGCATCCTGGAGCGCAACTGGCGCAGCGGCCGCAGCGAGATCGACCTGATCGCCCAGCGCGGCGATATCATTGCATTTGTCGAGGTCAAAACGCGCGGCGAACACGCGCTGGCCGCGCCGGCGGCGTTTGTCACAAGGGCGCAGCGCCGGCGCATCGCGCTGGCCGCGGTGGAATATCTGCGTGCGCGCGGCATATATAATACGGGGGCCGTGCAGCCGCGGTTCGACGTGTTTGAGATCGTGACCGGCGGCCCGGACGGCGCGTGCGTAACGCGCTTTTCGCATCTTGTAAACGCATACGATACGGGGGATCTGGATGTATTTCTTTGACCTGCACTGCGATACAATCACCCGCCTGAACACAGGCGAGCGCCTTGAGCCGGGGGACCGCAGCCTGCGCCGCAACGGCGCGCACATCGACCTGGAGCGCATGGAGGGGCTTTCATGGTGCCAGTGCTTCGCGGTCTTTATGCCGGATGGGCTGCGCGGACGCGCCGCGATCGATTATTATGAGCAGAGCCTTCGCTTTTTCCGCACGCAGCTTGCCGAGAATAAAGACCGTATCGTCCAGGTGCGCACGGCCGATGAAATCCTTGCTGCGGTGAAGGACGGAAAATGCGCCGCGCTGCTCACGGTGGAGGGCGGCTCTGTGCTCGCGGGGGAACCGTCGCGTGCGGCGGAGCTGGCGGCCGACGGCGTGCGGATGCTGACGCTTACGTGGAACGGGGAAAACGAGCTGGGCAGCGGCGCGGATATGCCGGGCGGCCTGACGCCCAGGGGCGTCAAGGCCGTCGAGGCGTGCGAGGATGCGGGGATCATCATTGATGTTTCGCATCTCAACGACCGCGGCTTTGGGCAGATGGCCGACCTGGCGCGGCGGCCGTTTGTCGCGTCGCATTCGAATGCGCGCGCCGTCTGCAACCACCGGCGCAACCTGACGGATGAACAGTTTATGCGCATCGTGGCTGCCAAAGGGCTGGTCGGGTTAAATTTCTGCACGCATTTTCTTTCGGAGGAGATTGCCGATCCCCCGTTTTCGTGCCTGGCGGCGCATATCGAGCATTTCCTGTCGCTTGGCGGCGAGCAGACGCTCGCGCTCGGTTCCGATTACGACGGGACGGATGTGCCGTCGTGGCTCGACCCGGCGCGTAAGGTGGAGGACCTCTACCAGCTTGTGTGCGGGGCGTTCGGCCAGGCGCTGGCCAACCGTCTCTTTTTTGAAAACGCGCTCGACTTTATGAAACGGTACGAGCTTGCCGGGGAGGGATAGGCGGTGGCGCTGTATACAATCGGTGATCTGCACCTGTCGCTTTCCGGCGATCATGCGATGGATGTGTTCCCGGGATGGGAGAGGTATGTCGGCCGCATTGAAGAAAACTGGCGCGCGAAGATTTGCGCGGACGATACGGTCGTACTGCCGGGCGATACCTCCTGGGGAATGTCGCTGGAGGGGGCGCTCGCCGACTTTAAGTTTCTGGAATCCCTGCCCGGCAAAAAAATCATGCTCAAGGGCAACCACGACTACTGGTGGACGACTAAGGCAAAGATGGAGGCTTTTTTTTCGGCGCACGGATTAAAGTCGCTGCAAATCCTCAATAATAACTGCGTTGCTGTGGACGGCGTGGCTGTCTGCGGCTCGCGCGGATGGCTGTTCGAGACGGGCGAGCCGTTTGACGATAAGATCATCAACCGGGAAGCGATCCGTCTGGAGCTTTCGATCGCCGAAGCCGAAAAGACGGGGCTGGAGCCGGTCGCCTTTTTGCACTATCCGCCTCTGTACGGCGAAAACACGTCGCCGCAGATTCTCGATGTGCTCGCGCGCCACAGTGTGCGCCGCTGCTATTACGGCCACATCCATGCGGCCGGATGCCGGTGGGCTTTTGAAGGGGAACGCAGGGGCATTTTCTTTTCGCTCGTCAGCAGCGATTACCTGCATTTTGACCCGCTGTTGGTGGAGCCAGGCAAAAAAACTGCTGATTTTTCGGGAAATTCATAATTTATCTATTGGCATAGACGTACCTGTTTGCTATAATTACAAGATAGTGGGCTTATAATATCCAGAAAGGCCCAACGGATGGCTGGCAGACGCGCGGCGGCGGTCAAGGGGACTGCGCGCGGGACCGGCCGTGATTTCCGGGCAGGTCCGCTTCGGCGCCGTCCGGCCGTTCCTCCATGAAAAATGGCAGGAGCAGGAGAATTTTTCAGGAGGAAGTAGAAATGTCAGTTACATCGATGAAAACAAATGACGACAAACGCGTGGAGCTTGAAATCAAGGTGGACGCTGAAACGTTTGAAAAGGCGGTTGACGCGGCCTTCAAGCGCAACAGCAAGCGGATGAATGTTCCCGGTTTCCGCCGCGGCAAAGCGCCCCGAAAAATGATTGAGCGCCTGTACGGAGAGGGTGTGTTTTACGAGGAAGCCGTCAACAATACGTACCCCGCCGCCTATGAGGACGCGGTGAAGGAAAAGGGCATCGAGCCGGTCGACCGCGCCGATATCGAGGTTATGCAGGTCGGGAAGGACGGCTACAGCTTCAAGGCGACCGTTACCGTCAAGCCGGAGGTTTCGATCGAGGGCTACAAGGGTATTGAGGTTGAAAAGAAGGTGGCGCAGGCGACCGACGCAGAGGTCGACGCCGAGCTTTCCCGCATGCAGGCGCAGAATGGCCGTGTGATTGCGGTGGAAGGCCGCGCCGCCCAAGACGGAGATACCGCGGTGATCGATTTCGAGGGCTTTGTCGACGGCAAGGCGTTTGAGGGCGGTAAGGGTGAGAAGTACCCGCTTGAGCTTGGTTCCAACAGTTTTATCGAGGGCTTCGAGGGGCAGGTTGTCGGGCATAATGTCGGCGATGAATTTGAAGTAAACGTCACGTTCCCGGAGAATTACCACGCGGAGGAATTAAAGGGCAAGCCCGCCGTGTTTAAATGCAAGCTGCACGAGCTGAAAACGAAGGACCTGCCGGCGCTGGACGACGAATTTGCCAAGGATGTCAGCGAGTTCGACACGCTCGACGAGCTGAAAGCGGATTTGAAGAAGAAAGCTCAGGAGCGCCACGACAGCCGCAGCGAAACAGAGACGGAGAATAAGCTGATGGAGGCTGTCTGCGCAAAGATGACCGTCGACATCCCGCAGTGCATGTATGAGCGCCGCATCGACGAGATGGTGCGTGAGTTTGAGTACCGTCTCCAGTCGCAGGGCCTGAACCTCCAGACATATTTGCAGTACGCGGGTATGGAACTTGAGTCGTTCCGCAAGACGTATGCGGCGCAGGCCGAGGCGCAGGTCAAGACGCGCTTGGCGCTCGAGAAGATCGCCGAGCTGGAGAAGCTGGCGGCGACCGAGGAGGAAATCAACGGCGAGCTGCTCAAGATCGCCGGAAACTACAACATGGACGTTGAGCGCGTGCGCAAGATCGTTTCGCCCGAGGATGTGGCCCACAACCTGGCAATGGGCAAGGCGCTCGATCTCGTGCGCGACAGCGCCGTGATCACCGAGGTCAAGGAGGAGGCGGCCCCTGCGGAGAAGCCGAAAAAGGCATCCAAGCCGCGTGCCAAAAAGGCCAAGACAGAGGACGCGCCGGCCGCAGAGACATCTGCTGAATCCGCCGAATAATACGCGATCAGTCGGAGAGGGGTTCGCCGCGCGGCCGCGCAGCGGACCCCCTCGTACATACCGGCGCGCACGCGCTGGTTTTATCATGCATCATGGGCCGGCAGGCCCGCGGCTCCGGGCGGGCGCCCGGATGAATCAGGCTATGGGAGGAATCAGCATATGAGCCTTGTACCAATGGTAGTGGAACAGACAAACAGAGGCGAGCGTTCCTATGACATTTTTTCGCGCTTGCTCAACGACCGCATCGTAATGCTCTGCGACGAGGTCAACGATACGACGGCCAGCCTTGTCGTAGCGCAGCTTTTGTATCTGGAGGGGCAGGACCCTGATAAGGATATCAACCTGTATATCAACAGCCCGGGCGGCTCCGTCACCGCGGGTATGGCGATTTACGACACGATGAATTTCGTCAAGTGCGACGTTTCCACCACGTGCATCGGCCTTGCGGCCTCGATGGGTGCGTTTCTGTTCGGAGCGGGCGCCAAGGGCAAGCGCATTGCCCTGCCGAACGCCGAGATCATGATCCATCAGCCGTCCGGCGGCGCGCGCGGCCAGGCCAGCGATATGAAAATCCATACCGACTGGATCATCCGCACGCGTGAAAAGCTCAACCGCATCATGGCTGAGCAGACTGGACAGCCGATTGAAGTGATCGAGCGCGATACCGAGCGCGACAATTTCATGACGGCGCAGCAGGCGATGGAGTATGGACTTGTCGATAAGATCATCGCGCACAGGGAATAAGTTTTGAGTTCTGATGCGCCCGTGTGTATATAAAATGGCTGAAAGGCCGCGAGCAGGCGGACGCTGTGAAAGATAATTGCAATGGGGATGATGGCCCCGGGAGGTTATTCATGGCAAAGAACGACGACCAGAGGGAATTGCGCTGCTCATTCTGCGGCAAGATGCAAAACCAGGTTCAAAGGCTGATCGCCGGGCCGGGCGTATGCATCTGTAACGAATGTGTGGAGCTTTGCCAGAGCGTGCTGGACGACGACGCGCCGCCCGCGCCGCGCGCCCGCCAGAACCGGCAGGAGCAGCAGATCGCCGTGCTCAAGCCGCACGAGATCAAGGAAAAGCTGGACGAATATGTCATTGGGCAGGAGCGCGCCAAAATCGCGCTTTCTGTCGCGGTTTATAACCATTACAAGCGCATTTATTTCGGCGATGTCGGCGATGTGGAGCTGAGCAAGACGAACGTCCTGTTGCTCGGCCCGACCGGCGTCGGCAAGACGCTGCTTGCGCAGACGCTCGCGCGCATGCTCAACGTCCCGTTTGCCATCGCCGACGCGACGACGCTGACCGAGGCGGGCTATGTCGGCGAGGACGTTGAAAATATTCTGCTGCGGTTGCTTCAGGCGGCTGATTACGATGTAGAGCGCGCGCAGAAGGGAATCATTTATATCGACGAGATCGACAAAATTTCACGCAAGAGCGAGAACCCTTCCATCACGCGCGACGTCTCCGGCGAAGGCGTGCAGCAGGCGCTGCTCAAGATTTTGGAGGGCACGGTCGCTAATGTCCCGCCGCAGGGCGGACGCAAGCACCCGCAGCAGGAATTTATCCAGATTGACACAAAGGATATCCTGTTTATCTGCGGCGGCGCGTTCGAGGGCATCGATAAGATCATTGAGCGCCGAACGGATAAAAGCTCGCTCGGCTTTTCTTCGACGCTTAAAAACGTCAAAGCGCGCGACCGCCTTGTTCAGCAGGTGATCCCGCAGGACCTTGTCAAATTCGGCCTGATCCCGGAGCTTGTCGGACGCACGCCGGTGCTGACCGCGCTTGAAGCACTCGACCGCGACGCGCTTGTGCGCATCCTTACAGAGCCGAAAAACTCGTTGGTGCGCCAGTATAAGCAGCTATTCAGCCTCGATAATGTCGAATTGACGTTTGAGGACGGCGCGCTTGAGGCAATCGCCGACAAGGCGATTGAACGCAAGACAGGCGCGCGCGGCCTGCGCGCGATCCTTGAGGAGACGCTCGGTCCGCTGATGTACGACACGCCTTCGGAATATACGATTGCGTCCGTCAAAATCACGAAGGGATGCGTTGAGGGGACGGAAAAGCCCTCGTTTGTCTATGATACAAACCGCCGCCCGACACGTTTGCAAATCTCTACAGCGCGCCGCGTGCCCGCCCGCCGGCGTGAGACTGCGTCCTGACTGGAAAGCAGCAATCCTGGCGCCCGCCGGCGATGCCGGCGGGCGCTGTTATTATTAAAGATCAGTTTGCAGAACACGTTTTGGACATGGCGGTATTTCCCACACGGCCGCCGTTTACAAACGTGGACGGTTATGGTATAATATGCGCAGTGCAAACGGCAAAGCCGTTTACGGCCGCCATATGGCGGTAAACGCTGCAAAGCAGCGGACTGCGCATGTTACACCACAGCCAAAACCGGCTTTGCCGGTTTCCCTGCCGCTTGGCGGCAGGCAAGCCCGAATGGGCTTGTTGCTGTGGTATAATAACCGCAGAGCGGTTATTATACACCTCATGGCCAGGGCGATACGCGGGCGCGGCCCGCTTCCGCCCCGATGGCCAATGATACCATACCGCTTCGCGGACATGGTATCATATGCGCGGGGTAAACTGCCTTGCCGTTAGCAGCCGCCGTCAGGCAAAAGACCGTTGCAAAGCAGCGGAGCAGGCTGCCGGAATGATACCGCGCGGTGCGCGGCCGGCGGTATTGCTTTTTTGGGCGGGAGAGCGGATTGTATCCTCAACCGGCCCTGACTATAGATGTAAAGCGGCCGGTGGGTTGCTTTGCTTTCTTGCATACCCGGGAATGGAGGCGCGAAATGAGCGATTCGATCGTTAAAAAATCAGGAATACAGGAACCGCCGGAGCCGGTGCGGATGCCCATCCTTGTGCTGCGCGGTCTTGTGCTGTTTCCGCAGATGGTGCTGCACTTCGACGTTGGCCGTGAAAAGTCGCTGCTGGCGCTCAACAAGGTGATGAGCGGCGACCGCAGGATCTTTCTTGTGGCGCAGAAGGATATCCGCGACGACGAGCCGAAAGCGCAAAATCTTTATAAAATCGGCGTTGTGGCGCAGGTGAAGCAAATTATAAAATCACAGGGCGGCACATGGCGCGTGCTTGTGGAGGGACTTTACAGGGCCAAGCTGATCGAGGTGCTCGGCGAGGAGCCGTACTTTGAAGGACAGGTCGTCGAGTTTCCGCTGCGGATCACGCGCAGCATAAAATCGGCGATGTGTAATGCGCTGATGCGGACCGTCAAAGAGCTGTTTGAGGAGTATTGTTATCTGACGCCGCGTATGCCAAAAGAACTGGTGGTCAACGCCCTGATCAGCGAGGACCCGGTTCACCTGGCAGAATACATAACCGGCAACATCCAGATGGAGGTCGCGGATAAGCAGGCGATCCTGTCTCAGAGCGAGCCGCTTAAGCGATTGGAAATTCTGGCGCACCTGCTTGAGGAGGAAAACGATATTCTCTCGCTGGAGGCCGATATTCAGGAGAAGGTCAAGGGTCAGGTTGATAAGAACCAGCGCGAATATTATCTGCGCGAGCAGCTCAAGGTCATCAGCAATGAGCTTGGCGAGGACGACGAGCAGGACGAGGCGGCCGATTATTATGAGCGCATCGAAAAGCTCAAGCTCGACGGGCAGACTGCCGAGAAACTTCGCAAGGAGGTCGATCGCCTTACAAAACTGCCGGGCAATTCAAATGAAGCCGGCGTAATCCGCGGGTACCTTGATACGGTGCTTGAATTGCCGTGGGACAAATGCACGCTGGACAAAATTGACATCAAAAAGGCGGGGGCGCTGTTGGACCGAGAGCATTACGGGCTGCAAAAGGTCAAGGAGCGCATCCTCGAACTTTTGGCTGTGCGCAAGCTCGCGCCGGATATCAAGGGGCAGATCATCTGTCTTGTGGGACCGCCGGGCGTTGGCAAAACATCAATCGCGCGGTCGATTGCAAAATCGATGGGACGTAAGTACACGCGCATTTCGCTTGGCGGCGTGCGCGATGAGAGCGATATTCGCGGCCACCGCAAAACGTACATCGGCGCGATGCCCGGACGGATCATGAATGCGATGAAGCTTGCCGGCAGCCGCAATCCGCTGATGCTGCTTGACGAGGTCGATAAGCTTGGAAACGACTACCGCGGCGACCCATCCGCGGCGCTTCTGGAGGTGCTCGACTCGGAGCAGAACTACGCGTTCCGCGACCATTTTATCGAGGTGCCGTTCGATCTCTCCGACGTGCTGTTCATAGCGACGGCCAATACGCTTGATACGATCCCGCGGCCATTGCTCGATCGTATGGAGGTCATCGAGCTGACCAGCTATACGCGCGAGGAAAAATTTCAGATTGCAAAAAAGCATCTTTATCCCAAGCAGCTCAAGCGCCACGGGCTGACAGCCGCCAAAGCAAAGCTGGCCGACGGCGCGCTTTATGCGCTGATCGACAACTACACGCGCGAGGCGGGCGTGCGCCAGCTTGAAAGGGAGATTGCATCCCTGCTGCGCAAGGCGGCCAAACGGATCGTTTCAGGCGAGGAAAAAAAGGTCGTTGTGGACAACGACAATATCGTTTCGATCCTTGGGCCGCGCAAATTCCGTCCCGAACTGATCTCGCCGCATGATGAAATCGGCCTGGTCAACGGGCTTGCCTGGACGTCGGTCGGCGGAGAGTTGCTGCAGGTGGAAATCGCCGTTATGGACGGCACGGGTAAGCTGGAGTTGACCGGATCGCTCGGCGATGTGATGAAGGAGTCGGCGCGCGCCGCCGTCAGCTTTATCCGCACGCGCTGGGAGGAGTACGGCGTCGATCATGATTTCTATAAAACGAAGGACCTGCATATCCATGTTCCGGAGGGGGCTGTTCCCAAAGACGGGCCGTCGGCGGGCGTGACAATCTGCACGGCGCTCGTTTCGGCGCTTTCGGGCACGCCTGTGCGCCGCGACGTGGCGATGACGGGCGAAATAACGCTGCGCGGACGCGTGCTGCCGATCGGCGGGCTGCGTGAAAAAACGATGGCTGCCTATCGCGCGGGCGTGCGCACGGTTGTGATTCCGGCGGAGAACGAACCGGATCTGGCGGACATTGATCCCGTTGTGAGCGGCGCCCTGCGTTTCGTGACAGCGGAACGTATCGATACGGTACTCGATGCCGCGCTTGTGGACAGGCCGCGGAAACAGGCCCCCCAGTCGCTTTCAGCTCTGCCGGCCGCCGCGCCAAAGCAGCCGCTTGGAAAGGCGAATTCACCGATCCCGCAATAAGGCGCATTGGAAAGGGACGACATGAATTATCACAACGTAAAATTTGAAACGAGTTTTGGGACAGCGGCGCAGCTACCGCCGTCCGAGCTGCCGGAAATCGCGTTTGCGGGCCGCTCGAATGTTGGGAAAAGCTCGATGATCAACAAGTTGTTTAACCGCAAACAGCTCGCGCGCGTTTCGGCTGTGCCTGGCAAAACAGCGACGATCAACTTTTTCCGCGCCGATGGGCTGCGCTTTGCCGATCTGCCGGGTTATGGCTACGCAAAGGTTTCCAAAGGTGAAAAGCGGCGCTGGAGCGAGCTGATCAGCGGCTACTTTGAGCAGGACCGCGACCTGAGACTTGTGTTTCAGCTTATCGATATGCGCCATGCGCCGACAGCCGACGATCTGACGATGATCAACTATATGATCGACCGTGAGATTCCGTTTGTTGTTGTGCTGACAAAGGCCGACAAACTTTCAAAGACACAGCGCGCCGTCAGGCTGGCCGCGCTTGAGACGGAGCTGCCGTGCGCGGACCAGATCGTGACGATCCCCTTTTCATCCGAGACGGGCGAGGGGGTCGACGCTGTCAAGGACGTGGTTGCGCAGATCGAGCGCGACTGTATGGAGCAGCCGCCGGACGAATAAGGTTTTTTTTAATCTGACAAGGGGTGTATGACAATGTTTGTTTCCGACTGCCTTGGGCTGAACGAGCTTGGACATTTAACGATCGGCGGCTGCGATACGGTTGCGCTCGCGCAGAAGTACGGCACGCCGCTTTATGTCATGGACGAGGATGAAATCCGGCGCGCATGCGCCAGCTACCGCGGTTCCATCGAACGGTATTACGGCGGCCGCGGGCTTGTAACCTACGCGAGCAAGGCGTTTTGCTGCAAGGCCGCCTGTAAAATTGCGGCCGAGGAGGGACTGGGGCTTGACGTTGTTTCCGGCGGCGAGCTTTACACAGCGATCAGCGCAAATTTCCCGGCGGAACGCATTTTTTTTCATGGCAACAACAAGACGGTTCAGGAATTGACCGAGGCGCTCGCCTACGGCGTCGGGCAGATCGTCGTCGATAATTTCGATGAGCTTGAGACGCTCAATCAGCTCGCCCTCAGCCGCGGCGAGCCGGCCAATATCCTGTTCAGGATTAAACCCGGCATCGACGCGCATACGCATGATTTTGTACGCACCGGGCAGATCGACAGCAAATTTGGGCTTGCGCTTGAAACGGGCGAAGCGATGCGGGCTGTACAGACGGCCCTGTCGATGCAGGGGGTGCGTCTGCGGGGCGTGCATTGCCACATCGGCTCGCAGATCTTTGATATCGAGCCGTTTGAGCATGCGGCCGAGGTAATGCTTGGATTCATCGCGGATGTGCGTGATCAAACGGGATGCGAGCTTGAAATTCTCGATCTTGGGGGCGGATTCGGCATCAAATATCTGCCGGAACACGACCCGGTCGAATATGACCGCTACATGCAGCGTGTGGCACGTACGGTTCAGCGCGTATCGGCCGCACGCGGCGTTAAGACGCCGTTTATTGTGATTGAGCCTGGCCGTTCGATTGCCGGACCGGCCGGCGTCACGCTCTATACGGCCGGCGCGGTCAAGGAGATTCCCGGTGTGCGCACCTATGTATCAATCGACGGAGGCATGTGCGACAATCCGCGCTATATTCTCTATCGATCTGAATATGAAGCGATGGTCGCCAACAAAGCGTCGCAGCCAAAGACGCGCACCGTTACTTTGGCGGGCAAATGCTGCGAAAGCGGCGATCTGATCGGCGAGGGGATGCAGATTCAGGATGTGCATCCCGGCGATATCATCGCTGTGCTGGCGACAGGCGCATACAATTATGCAATGTCGTCAAACTATAACCGCATCCCTCGTCCGCCGGTCGTCATGCTGCGCGGCGGGCAGGCGCGCGTGGTTGTGAAGCGTGAAACCTATGAGGACCTTGTTCGCAACGATCTGGAATAACAAGTAAAATAATTTTGCAGTTTGCGCCGCAAAATCCTTTACTTTCGCAAACTAAAATGATAAAATATCTGTAACAGCTATTTTTGGAGCCTGCCCGCGTGCGCTGACAGCGCCGGGTGGGTTCCCATTTTGGAGGCGGATTGTTTGAACACGAAACTCAAGGACATGAATGTAGATTATCTGTTTAAGGCGGTCCTTTCCCTTGAAACGATGGAGGAATGCTACAGCTTTTTTGAGGATCTGTGCACGGTCCCGGAGCTGAAGGCTCTGTCGCAGCGGTTGGAGGTCGCCAAGATGCTCAGTGAAGGCTGCGTGTACAGCGATATTGTATCAAAAACAGGTGCTTCCACCGCAACGATCAGCCGTGTCAACCGATCTCTTAACTACGGAAGCGACGGTTATAAAGTGGTGTTCGAGCGGGTGAAAGGTTAATGGCATATCAAGCTTTCGCGTCCTATTATGACCGTCTGATCGGAAACGAGGTCGATTATCGGGCGCGGGCGCGCTATTTTGACGCGTTGATCCGCCGGTATGCCGACACGCCCGAACAAAACCTGCTGCTGGATTTGGCGTGCGGGACAGGCAGTTTGTCGGTCGAGTTGAGCGCCATCGGCTATGATGTGATCGGCGTGGATGCAAGCGCCGAAATGCTCGCGGAGGCCGCCGCAAAGGGGCGCGGAAAAATTTTGTTTCTCTGCCAGGCGTTTGATACGCTCGATCTGTATGGGACGGTCGGCGCTGTTGTCTGCGCGCTTGATTCGCTCAATCATATCACCGACGCCGCCGCGCTTGAGGCGGCGTTCGCGCGCGTCGCGCTTTTTACGGCGCCGGGCGGCGTGTTTGTGTTCGATGTAAACACGCCGTATAAGCATCGGGAAATCCTGGCGGACAACACCTTTGTGTACGATCTCGGCGATTTGTTCTGCGTTTGGCAGAATACGACGGACGCATCGCTTCAAACAGAGATCGCGCTCGATTTCTTCCTGCGCAGCGGCGCCTGTTATACGCGTGAAAGCGAGCGGTTTTGCGAGCGGGCGTATACGCATGAGACGCTGGCCAAACTGCTGGACCAGGCGGGCTTTGATCTGTGCGCGGTCTGCGAGGGCGATACCTTTGATCCGCCGGGGGAGACGGCGCAGCGCGCTGTTTATATCGCAAAAAGACGCTGCGGACGGGCCGCGGCGGTCAATTGAAAGGACGAATGGAATGGGAAAATTGGTACGCGCGATTGCTGCGGGCGGTCTTGCGGTCTGCACGGCCGTCGATTCAACCGATATTGCGGCGCGGGCGGAGCAGATACACAAAACTTCGGCCACTGTTACAGCCGCGCTTGGACGCCTGATGACAGCGGCTTCGATTATGGGTAGCCAGCTTAAAAACGAGGAGGATAGCGTCACCGTGCGCATGGCGGGCGGCGGCCCGGCCGGCACGCTGATTGCAGTTTCAGACAGTACAGGCAATCCGCGCGGTTATGTCGCAAACCCCATTGTTGAAATACCGCTCAACGCGCAGGGCAAGCTCGACGTAGCGGGCGCGGTCGGCAAAGAAGGGATGCTGACGGTTATCAAGGACGTCGGCCTGCCCGAACCGGCGACCGGTTCCGTGCCGATCGTTTCCGGCGAAATTGCCGCTGATGTTACAAACTATTATGCGGTCAGCGAACAGACGCCGGCCGTCTGCGCGCTTGGGGTACTCGTCAACCCCGATTTAAGCGTGCGCGCCGCGGGCGGCTATCTGGTGCAGCTTTTGCCCGGCGCAGGCGAGGATGTGATTTCCCGGATCGAGGAGAATATCCGCGATATCAAGCCGGCGTCCACAATGATCGACGAGGGGATGACGCCCGGGCAGATTATCGATACTGTGATGGCCGGCCTGTCGCCGGAGGTGCTCGAGACACGTACGGTCGCTTACACATGCACCTGTTCCAAGGCGCGCGTCGAGCGCGCGCTTGTCAGCCTTGGCCGTGACGAGCTGCGCCGCCTTGCCCGGGAGCAGGAGACGGCGCAGGTGGAGTGCCATTTCTGCGACAAGACGTATACCTTTACGCGTGCAGAACTAGAGGCGCTTTTAAATCGGAAATAGAGAAATAATAATAAAATCCCCCGGCTAAAGCCGGGGGATTTTATTGCGGTTTATTTTCCATTGACGGCTTGATAAATCCTGACAGATTCCGCTGCAATTTCCAATATCGCTGTATCATACTCCCATGCGCTGTAAAAGGAATGCAGTTTTTTCCCCTCTCCTGCAACAGACACTTTATATTCTCCGATATCCTCGTCTACAGCATGAGATGATTTTACACAATCTGCCCCGTCAAATATGAGAACGAATTGCCTGCTATTCCATGCTTCAAAAACCAATTTGACAATGCCTGTCCCGATCCATATGCTCTTTATGCGGCCGTCCTCAACAGGGAAAGCATCTGATTTTTTCAAGCGCATCATATATTAATCCGTCATACAGCATCATGCCCGCTGTGGCAGCGACCTTAAATTATTTCAGCTTATATGTATCCTTATAGTGCTTACAACAGACCTTGAGGACGCAGGCGTCGCACTGTGGACGGCGCGCGACACAGACAGCGCGTCCGTGCAAAACAAGGCGGTGGCAAAAATCGTTTGACTCCTCCGGCGGAAGCAGCGGACGCAATTGATTTTCTACCTTGACAGGGTCCTTTCCTTCGGTCAGTCCGAGCAGATTTGTAATACGGATACAATGGGTGTCGCAGACGATCGCCGGTTTGTGAAACACGTCGCCGACAACAAGATTGGCGGTTTTGCGGCCGATACCGGGCAGCTTGGTCAGCTCCTCCACAGTGTCCGGCAGTTCTCCGTTATACTTCTCCATAAGCATCTGACACATGGCGATGATATCGTGCGCTTTTGTCTTATACAGCCCGCACGACTTAATAATTTCCTCCACGTCGGTCAAATTCGCTTCCGCAAAATCCCGCACGCTCCTGTATTTATCAAACAGATCGACGCAGACAATATTGACGCGCGCGTCAGTACACTGAGCTGCCAAGCGAGTGGCAATCATCAATTCGTGCGGCTTGCGGTATTCAAGCGAACAGATCGCGTCCGGATAAGCCTCTTTAAGCAGGCGCACAGCCTCGTGCGCAGCTTGTTTTTTGGTCATGGGAAACCCTCCTTCAAAACGTCAGTGGAGCGTCGGCAAAAACGCGTGGAACAAAAAGCCGAAGGCTCCGGAAATGGCGATCAGCCAGATGGGGTGCAGCTTTTTACGCCAGCGGCTGATAAGAAAGACGATCAATACAATCAGCACGGCGCGCCAGCTGATGGACGGCATACCGCGGAAATAGAGCAGCGCGCGCGGGCTGATACCGCCCAGAGCGACGGATGTGAAGATGGAAAGAGCAGCGGCGGCAATCAGACCGACGACTGCGGGACGCAGCCCATACAGAGCCGCTTTGACATATTTGTGATCCTGGAAATGAGCAAAAAATTTGGCGATGATCAGGATAATTAAAAACGAGGGAAGCACGACGCCGAGCGTGGCGGAAACAGCGCCGATAAGCCCGGCCTTTGACATGCCGACAAAGGTAGCGATATTAATTGCAAACGGACCAGGCGTTGATTCGCTGATGGCGATGAAGTCGATCAAATCGCTCTGTGAAACCCATCCATGGGACAGGATATCCTGCTGGATCATTGGGATCATGGCATAGCCGCCGCCAATTGTAAACAAGCCGATTTTAAAGAAGGTTAAAAACAGATAGAGGACGATCATGCTTCATCCTCCTTTCCGCCGTACCTGTGCGCAAGAACCATCTGGCGGATAATCCCGGAAATGGCGGCGCAGATCAACAGGATGATTACATCGACGCCGAAGAAAGCTGATCCGAGAAACGCCAACAGGATAATAACAGCCGCAAAGTTTGTGCGCGGACATTGCTTGCCAAGTTTGAGCACGGCGTTTACAATCAGCACAACAACACCGGCGCGGATACCGTCGAAGATCCAGGCGAGCCACTTGATCTTTTTATACTGCATAATGAACAGCGACAGGATGGAGATAACGAGGAAGGACGGCAGCGTGACGCCGAGCGTCGCGCACAGCGCGCCCCAAAAGCCGGCCACACGATGGCCGATAAAGGTTGCGGAATTGATCGCGACCGGGCCGGGCGTTGATTCGGCGATGGCGAGCATATTCAGCATGGTTTCATCGTCAATCCACTGGTTGCCCTCCACCGTTTCACGGTGGATCAACGGGATCATGGCATAACCGCCGCCAAAGGTGAATAGTCCAATCTTAAAAAATACAAGAAACAGCTTCAGATGAATTGGCATGTGCTTCATAAACAAGTGATGTCCTTCCCGGGGCAATTCATTCAGTGCACTATATTGAGCCCTGCGGTTATTATACCCCCAAAGGGCGCGCTGCGTCAAATTTTCCGTATATTTTTAGAAAGAATGCCATAAGCTCTTATTGTGGAAAAAATTAGGGCTTGCATGAAAACAGATGCAGAAGGGTATTTCTGATTTTCTAAGAGCCTTTGATAAGGGGAACTGTTATGTCGGGATCTTTCAGACTCAAACCGCTGTTGATCGCGCTTGTCATACCACAGGCGGCGGGGCTGGCCGGCTCGCTTCTGGCGGGTGATATGTCCGCTGTGTACGCGGCGCTCGATAAACCGTCGTTTGCGCCGCCTGGATGGCTGTTTGGAGCAGTATGGCCTGTGTTGTATCTGCTTTTGGGAATTGCGTCGTGGCTGGTCTGGCGCACGCCGGAGAACGTTGCCCGCACGCGGGCGCTGACCTTCTATGCTGTGCAGCTTGTCTTGAATCTGCTGTGGCCGCCGCTGTTTTTCCGCTTGGGGCTTCTGCGCCTTGCATTTTGGGAACTGTGCGCGCTGTTGGTTCTGACAATTGTCATGACCGCGTGCTTTTTGTCTTTGCACCGCATAGCGGGGCTTTTGGTTGTCCCTTATTGCGTCTGGCTGGTCTATGCCGCCGCCATTAACCGCGCGGTTGCGGCGCTGAACACAGGCTTTTAACAGAATATGGGATATAAAGCAAAGAAGGCCCCGGGCCGGGAACGGCCCGGCAGGCCAATTTTTTGCAGTCGGGAAAATGGGCCGGATTGCCTTTGAAAAGCCCGGCGCATAATCACATTTCAAACAAGTCTTATAAAAAGGGATTCCTGCTATTCTTTTGGAGCCGGCTGTGGTATGATAGATACAGACAACCGCCGCGTTTGGCGGCGGCGCATGGACGTTGGAAGGGAATAAAAAATCGATGAAACTGAACTTTAACAGACAGCACACAACCATAGCCGTTTACGCGTTTCTTGTGTTGGCAGCGGCGATCCTGTTTAACAGCTTGTTGGACAACTTTCCAAGCGTGCGCGGGCTTGTATCAACAGTCGCGGGCTTATTGATGCCGTTTGTGTATGCTTTTGGGATCGCTTACATCCTCAATCCGGTGCTCAAGGTGGTCGAACGTGTGTTTTTGCGCCGCCTGTTTGGCACGCGCATTGGCGACAAGCCGATGCGTGCGCTGGCTATCCTGTTGACATATCTGTTTTCAGCGGGAATGATCGCTATCTTTGCGAAGATCGTCCTTCCGCAGCTCGTCTTGAGTATTTCGGGGTTGATCGCAAAGATGACGGCGTATCTCAATTCCACGGAGACATGGCTGCCAGGTCTGCTGGCCCTGCTGGGGGATTTTGATATCAGCGCGACGATCGAAACGGCGCTTCGTCAGTATGCCGATACGATCATGAGTTCGGCGATGACGATGCTCAAGCAATTGTTCCCGTGGATGCTGTCGGTTTCGACGGGGATCGCGTCGGGTCTATTGACAATTGTCGTTGGCATTATCATCTCCATCTATATGCTGATGGATAAGGAGCGGTTCTGCGCCGGCATCAAAAAGATCTGGTACGCGGTCCTGCCAAAAAAGAATGCCGATTGGATTCTTGACCTCGCGGCGGAGGCAAACCACGTGTTTGGCGGCTTTATCGGTGGAAAAATTCTGGATTCTCTGATCATCGGAATCCTGTGCTTCATCGGGATGTCGCTGCTTGGCATGCCGAGCGCGATGCTTGTCTCTGTGATCGTCGGCGTGACAAACGTCATTCCGTATTTCGGGCCGTTTATCGGCGCCATCCCTTCGTTTTTTATCATCCTGATCGACGCGCCCATCAAGGCGCTGTGGTTTCTGGTGTTCATCCTGATTCTGCAGCAGTTTGACGGTAATATTCTCGGCCCAAAAATTCTTGGCGATTCAACGGGGCTTTCCGCGTTTTGGGTTATTTTTGCAATCATGCTGTTCGGCGGGCTGTATGGATTCATCGGGATGTTTTTGGGCGTGCCGGTATTTTCGGTCATTTATATGCTGATCCAGCGGTTTATCGACAGCCGCCTGTCAGCGCGTGAGATGCCGGTCGATATCGAGAGCTATTGTGCGCCGGACGCGCCTCTTTTGCGAACGTCCGCGCAAAAGCAGGATACGCAGGATAAGCCGCGCCGCCGTGGGGCGCATGTGCCGTATATTGGCCGAAAAAAGACGGATTCGGACACGCACAAGGATCATAATCAGGACCAGAGTTGAAAGGAGTATTCCAATACATGAAGCAAAAGAGGTATAAGGTCATCGTATTCGGTGTCATCACGCTGCTGATTGCAGCATACATTTTTGTTGAGGCGCCAAATCTCAACCCGTTTTTCTTTTCGGACGGCGCGCTGTTCTGGGCGGCCGTTATCACAATTTATATCGGCGCCTGGGCGCTGATGCGCTTTGGAGAGCTGACATTCCAGTTTACAGACCGCAGCGCGCGGGCGTTCAATTATGTGCCCAACCGCAAGTTTCCACGCTGGACAAAAATATTGCTGGCCGCTCCGTGGGTATTTTATGTGGCGCTTCTGATCGGCTCGTCGTTCATTTTTCATTCGAACGCGTTCCGCGATCAGCTTGGAGAATCGGAATACCGTGAATTTTCCAGCGATATGCAGGCGGTTGATCTCAAGCAGGTGCCGATCGTCGATGAGGAGCTTGCGGTTGTGCTTGCGGACAAGAAGCTTGGCGAACGCGCGGGACTTGGCAGCCAGGTGCGTTTGGGAACAGACGCCGTGACTATCCAGCGTGTCAACGGCAAGCTGGTATGGGCGGTGCCGCTCTACCATTCAGGTCTTTTCAAATGGCTGACAAACCTCTCCGGAACGCCCGGATATATTCTGGTGTCCGCTACAGATGTCAACGATGTTCAGTATGTGGAAGATTACAGGGTCAAATACCAGCCCGGAAATTATCTGATGCAGGATTTGACGCGTCACACGCGCTTTTTCGGCGGGTGGTTCGACGGCTTGACCGATCCATCCTTTGAAATTGACGACAGCGGCCAGCCCTATTGGGTCTATACGACCTACCGCAACCTGCGCGGTTTTTCGCTGCCGGAGGCCACCGGCGCATGGGTTGTCAACGCGACAACCGGGGAAATGCATAAATATACAATCGATACCATCCCGGAGTGGGTCGACCGCATCCAGCCCGAATCGTTTATCCTGACGCAGATCAATAATAAAGGTGAGTTTGTGCATGGATGGCTCAACTTTGCGGATCGTGACAAGTTCCGCGCTTCGCAGGGGCATATGATTATTTATAACAATGACCGCTGTTACCTGTTCACAGGAATCACAAGCATTGGCGGCGATGACAGCGCCATCGGATTTATCATGGTCGATATGGTGACAAAGGATTCGATCGTTTACCAGATGCCGGGCGCGACAGAGGAGGCTGCGCAGGGTTCGGCGCAGGGCAAGGTGCAGCATCTCGGCTATCAGGCAACCTTCCCGCTGATCCTTAATATCGACGGGCAGCCAACCTATTTTATGGCGCTCAAAGACCGCAGCCTGCTTATCAAGCAGTATGCGTTCGTATCGGTCGAAAACTATTCGATCGTCGGCACAGGCGAGACGATTGATCTGGCCCTGCGCGACTATCAGCTTGGATTAAAAAATTCCGGTATCTCCACAGGGGGCAGCACGACCGCCCAGCTTCAAACAGCAACCGGCGTGGTGCTCCGCGTGGCGTCCGAGGTTGACGGCGGAGAGACATCGTATAAGCTGCTGTTGGAAGATCGGCCGGGGCAGATTTTCATCATTCCTGCGATGGTGTCGGATGAGCTTGCATTGACACGCGAGGGGGATCGTGTCAGGATCGAATATTCCGCTCAGGAGGGACTTTCTAATCAGTCGACTGCGTTTGATAACCTGTCGCTTCCTGATGCATGAGAACCAAATTGTTTGCGCCGGGGGATATATCCCCCGGCGCCATTTGCTGCGGATAGAAGCTGTGCCGATTTGTCATTGTGGATCAAATATCAAAAAATGGAAATATGCATAAAATTTATTAGAGTGTCGCGGCAAAATCAAACGGAAATTGAGAAAGTGCTCTTTTTGAAACAGCCTACAAAAAACGCATTGACGCGGATAGATCATCGGATTATAATAGGGTCAGAAATGAATAATTCTCATTTTGAGGATGATGCAGTCTGTGTGAATATGAAGCTGCACCAATTGGGGGAAGTACCTGGATTGCGTAAAAATTTTTTGGCTGGCAAGGAAGGAAAGCGTAGGAACTCTGGCGGATTTCAAGCTTTTTTGATGCAGTTCAGACGTAGATTTTTCCGATAAGGCGTGTGCGTCTCCCTTGGTACAGCTTTTTCTAAGCGGCAAACAGCGGATGCCCATCTGTTGAGCCTGGGGCTGAATTTTGAAACCGCAAGAGGAAGCAGACCGCCGGTTATTTTCTGGGGGAATGGAGCGCGTCATTTGTGCAAACGGACAAAACGGATAGTTCAGAAGGCCAGGGGTGAGACATATGACGATATTATCCGGGATCGGTTCGTCCCACGGCATTGTGGCCGGCCAGATCCATTTTTTTGACAATGCCGCGAAACCTGAAAAAGCACGCAAGGCACTGGATCGCGCAGCTGAAAACGAGCGGTTTGAACATGCACGGGCTGCCGCCGTTGGGATGCTCGGCGAATTGCGTGAGCGGGCCGCCAGGGAGGTCGGCGGCGATGAGGCGATGATTTTTGACACGCAGCGGATGATTCTTGAGGATCCGGATTTTATCGATGCGGTTGCAAAATTGATTCTGGAGGATGGCTATGCCGCCGAATATGCCGTTCAGGAGGCGGGACATCGCTTTGCCCGTGTTTTTTGGAGGATGGATGATGCTTACCTCAGAGAGCGCGGCGCCGATATTGTTGATCTCTGCAACGGCCTGATCCGCCAGTTGCGCGGCCTTAAGGAACAGGAGCTTTGCGAAGCGCGCGGCCAATGGGTGATCGCCGCGCACCGTTTTCTGCCAAGCGAGGTGATCCGCCTCGAGCGCGGGCGCGTGCTGGCGATTGTCACCAGTGGCGGGACGCGAGATTCCCATGCGTCGATCCTTGCGCGGACCATGGGAGTACCGGCGGTAGTCGGCGTCGGCAAAGGGCTGTTTGCCCTGCGTGAAGGGGAAATTTCCGTTGTGGACGGCTATTCCGGTCGCGTATTTATCCATCCGGATGAACGGACGCTGAAAGCTGTGAGGGAACAGTGTCATGGACCGCGTGTTTTGATACCTGCGATTGAATGATAAAAACCGTTCGGGCTTTGCCCGGACGGTTTTTCTTTTTCAGGTCTTGACATAAGTCTGATTTCGGACTATACTATCCAATACATTAAGTACGAAATCGGACCAGGGGAAGTGTTTGTGTGGAAGATAAAACTAATGAACTGCTGAGAGCATTTAACCGGATTGATAAGGAATTGGACGACGTATATCATGAAGTTGCTTTAAGGATGAATATTTCGGACAGTGCCTTTACTATTTTTTATATTATCCATGAGCTTGGGGATGGATGTCTGCAAAAGGACATTTGCCGGGAAGCGTTTGCAAATAAACAGACTGTCCACTCCTCCATCCAAAAGTTAGAACGGGAAGGTTATCTTTACCTGCAACAGGGGCGGGGACGGGATAAGCATATTTGTTTGACCAAAAAAGGAAAAGAATTCGTAGAAACGAATATTGTTCCAGTCGTCCAAAAGGAAAACGAGGCTTTTATCTCATTATTGCCGCAGGAACAAGAGGAGCTGCTGCGGTTGACACAAAAGTATATAAAAAGCCTGAAGGAGAAGCTGAAACAAAGCCAGCTTTGATTTTTAACGGCAAAATCATTTTAGGCTTGTTTGAAAATAGAGATATTGCCGGATTTTTTGCAGGCAGCATTCGCCGCTGTTTGCAGAAAAAGGCGGGAATTTTGAATTTTCAAACAGCCCCTGGGAGGATTATTTACAATGAAAACCATCTTGCGGTTTATGAAACCGTACAAATGCTTATGCTTTTTTACCTTGCTTGTGATGGTGCTGGATGTCGCGGGCGGCCTGTTGATTCCGACCATCACAGCCGACATGATCAATGTGGGGGTTGGCGGAGGAGATATGCAGTATTTAATCCGCAGAGGGATACACATGCTGGCGATCACTCTGATCACCAGCCTTGGCGCTCTGGCCGGCAGTTATCTGAGCGCAGATCTTTCCGCAAAAATCGGAAGGGATATGCGAAATGCGCTTTATGACAAATCGCTTGTATTTTCCGCGGACGATTTTGAGCAATTTGGAACCGGATCAATGATCACCCGCACGCTTAATGATGTGAATATTATCCAACAGGGTGTTGTTTGGTTCATCCAAATGGTGTTGCCGGTACCCGCGGTCTGCCTTATGGGCATCATCATGGCTTTTTCCATCGACACCATGATGGGCTTCCTGCTTATAGGCGCTACAGTTTTTGTTATTCTGCTGGCTGTTCTTGTTACAAGAAAGGCGTCCCTTATTTTTGACCGCTTGCAGGGCTTTCTGGATCGAATGAATATTGTACTCCGTGAAAATGTAACGGGCGTTCGTGTCATCCGCGCTTTTAATAAGGAGAAATTTGAAGAAAAACGCATGAAAAAATCCTTTGAGGACTATGCGGAATCGGCGATCCAGGCCAACCGCTTATTCGCCGGTCTTGAGAGCGCCGCACTGTTTGCGATCAATCTGTGCATTGTATTCATCCTTTGGCTGGGTGGAAATCGGATTGGCGCAGGCTTTATGAAAATTGGGGATATTACCGCCCTGACACAGTATGCGGTTATGATCCTGTTTTATATCATCATGGCACAGATGGTATTTATCCTCATTCCACGGGCGATGATCTGTGTCCGCCGAATTTCCGCCGTACTGTACCATACGCCTGAGATTGAGGACGGCCCAACCGCCGCCTGCGCCCTGAAAACAGGATTAAATGAGGTGGTCCGCTTTGATCATGTAAGCTTTCGGTTTGCGGATGCGGATGAAGATACCCTAGGGGATTTAAATTTTGCCTGCAAACGCGGAGAGACAACGGCGATCATCGGCAGTACGGGAAGCGGCAAATCGACGATTGCGAAGTTGATTTTGCGTTTTCACGATGTCACCTCCGGATCCATTCTTTTCAATGGTTGTGACATCCATGGAATGCCCCAGGCGGAGCTTCGGGAGCGTATCGCCTATGTACCGCAAAAGGCATGGCTGTTTTCAGGAACAATTGCAGATAATCTGCGGTATGGCGATCGAAACGCGGACAAAAAGCAGATGGAGCACGCTCTGCGGACGGCGCAGGCCGGCTTTGTAAGCAGCCTGCCCGATGGCCTGTATGCCCGCGTGGCGCAGGGCGGCACAAATTTTTCCGGCGGCCAGAAGCAAAGGCTGTCCATTGCGCGGGCCTTGATGAAAAGGGCCGACCTGTATATTTTTGACGACAGCTTTTCCGCTTTGGATTTTAAGACTGACGCCGCCCTGAGAAAGGCCCTGAAAAATAAGACGGCGGGCGCTGCGGTATTGATTATTGCCCAGCGGATCAGTACGATTATGAATGCGGAGCAAATCATTGTTTTGGAGGATGGAAGGATTGCCGGCGCCGGCAGCCACGCGGCTTTGATGGAGAGCTGCCCGGTTTATCGCGATATTGCAAAATCTCAGATGAAAGGAGAGGCTTGTGATGAGTGAATATAACAACAGCATGGACATCATGGACGATGGAATGACTTTTGAAACGCCGGCGCATGCAGGAAGAACGCTGAAAAGATTGTGGCGTTTTGTAAACGACCAACATAAACGGTTGACGATTGTCCTTGTATCCGTTGTTTTTTATACATTTTTATCGATCATTGCGCCAGCCTATAGCGCGCATATCGTCGATCTGCTTTGGAACGGCATCAAGGCCGCTATCACGGATGGTACCGCGTTTCGCGTGACATGGGCGGATGGCGGCAGAGATATTTTTTACCTGCTGCTGATCTATCTGGCGACAGCACTCTTTTATACGCTGCAAGCATATCTGATGTCCAGCTTTGCTGAGAAGCTGAGTCTGCGCTTGAGGACTGAAATCAGCGCAAAGCTCAGCCGGCTGCCGCTCTCTTTTTTCGACCGGACAAAGACAGGCGCGGTCCTTAGCTGGACGGTCAATGACCTGGATAAAATGTCGGAAGCATTGCAGACCGGCCTGCTCAAGCTTTTTACAGCTGCCGGAATGGTTGTAGGCTCGTTGATTATGATGTTCAGGTTCAGCGTTTCCCTGACCCTGATCTTCATGTTATTTACAGGGATCGCCTTGATCTCCATGAACCTGTTTTCTGCAAAGACCCTGAAATATGCGATTGAAAGACAGCGATGCGTCAGCAATGTGACGGCTCATGTGGAGGAGGCGTACAGCGGACGCGTGATCATTAAAGCCTTTAATCAGGAGGAAAACAGCTCCGAAAAGATGCACAGGGCGACACAGGAGCTGGCCGAATCCACACGGAAAGCGGAGTTTATGATCAACGCCATCAATCCTGCCATTCGTTTGATCAACCGCTTTGGCCAGGTATTGATAGCTGTCCTTGCAGGGAAAATGCTTTTGGATGGCATCCTGACTGTCGGCGTGTTCCAGGCGTTTTTTCAGTATGTCAACCAGTCCTCAGAGCCGCTGACAGAAGTCGCTTATATGGTCAACAGCATGCAGTCCGCGCTGGCGTCGCTTGAACGGATTTACGACTTGCTGGACGAGGAGGAGCTTTCATCAGAGCCGGCAGCGCCTCTGACGGTTCATGACGCAGAGGGAAAAGTGGAGTTTCAAAATGTCCGCTTCGGATATACTGCGGACCGGATGCTGATGCGCAATATCAGTTTTTCCGTAAGGCCCGGACAGAAAGTGGCCATTGTAGGCAGTACAGGCGCGGGCAAGACGACGCTGATCAATCTGTTGATGCGTTTTTATGAGGTAAACGGAGGGAAAATACTTCTGGATGGAATCGATATAAAGGACCTCACCCGTTCCAATTTAAGAAGCAATTTCGGGATGGTTTTGCAGGATACCTGGCTGTTCGGCGGAACGATCGCAGAGAACATTGCTTACAGCAAGCCGGACGCCACGCGAGCGGAGATCACAGCGGCAGCCAGGGCAGCCAGAGTGGATTTTTTTGTCCGCACGATGTCGCACGGTTACGATACAGTTTTAACCAACGACGCCGAAAATATTTCCATCGGCCAACGGCAGCTTTTGACGATCGCCCGCGTATTTCTCTGCAATCCCGCTGTCATCATCCTCGATGAAGCAACCTCCAGCGTGGATACCCGCACAGAGGTGGAGATTGGAAAAGCCATGAAGGCGCTGATGAAGGGCCGGACCAGCTTTGTAATCGCCCACCGGCTGTCGACAATTGTGGATGCTGATTTAATTCTGTTTATGCAGGACGGCGACATCATTGAGCAGGGAAACCATGCGTCTCTGCTCAAGGCGAAGGGCGCTTATGCCGACCTGTATTACAGCCAATTTGCATAGAATGCACAAAACCGTTTGTGTTTGCCGGATCTGATTTTATAAACAAAAGCCGGCCCATCCGCTTGTGCCGATGGGCTGGCTTTTGCTATGCTATAGCGGCTTTTTGGGCGATATGCGTAGCAGATTGAAAAACCACAGGCTTCAAAGCGCGCTCGCAAGAACGTCCCGGTTCGCGGCGGTTACAGTTATGAGCCGGACATTTGGATGCGTTTCAATCTGATGCAGAAAGCAGCTTTCTGCGCGCTGAAGAACTCCGAGAATCTGTACAGGACCATTCAAGGCTGCAAGCACAGCTTGCCGAAAGTCCACGGCTTCCTCCTCATGGGGACCGATCTCATCCATGACCAGCAGACGTACCCCGGGACGGGGCGTCAGGGCGGCACATCCCAGAGCATTAAACCGGGCGGCTATCGACGCCTGGTCCTTCTGCGCGCCGCAACAAAAAAGCAGGTTATCCGCACATGGGGAGTCCCGCATTCCCACGCGCAACAAATGAACTGTGATTTGGCCAGACAGAACACCGGCGCTCTTTACAGTGAAGAAGCCGCCAAAGGGACCGGGGCTTCGCTTTAGGAGCACTTTAATCAAACTGCTTTTACCGATGCCCTTCTCGCCGGTAAGAAATAGATGCTTTGTCATATCAAAACCTCTGAACTCTGTGATAAGCAACCGACGCTTTGCAGCGATTGTTTTGTGCATCTGCCCTCCCAGCGTCTGGCACATTCTAATCAAACGGCGCTGCGGGCAGGGGTGAAGTGCAGGAGCAATTGCTAATCGGTTGCGCTTGCGTTTGAAAAAACAACCATGCTTTCCATCAGAGGCCAATAAGAAAGATAAACGTCCGCAGCCTTGTACCCTGATAGGAATATTTTCTTTATTATAGCTGGTTTTTACAGCGTCCGCAATCGCTTTCTAGATGCTTGGTTTTATCCCCTTTGTACCATAAGAGCGCGGCGGAATCGTTCTAAGTACTGCAATAGTTCCTGGATTTTCTGCGAAAGGTGCGCTGAAAAATTGTGAGATCCTTGTGAGATTTGCCGGGATGGAGGATTTATATGGTATCATAACCGCAGAGCGGTTATGATACCGGGGTTATGCCCAACGGCTCGCCGCTTGGGCGGCAACCGCCTTTGATGGGCAATTATACCATGATGACGTGTGAATATAACGGGATATCTTCAAAAGGCACAGAGGGGGAGAGTCAACATGCCGAAACTTTTGATTACAGACGACGACCTGCATCTGCGCAAGCTGGTGCGCACCTATGCGGAGGTGGACGGATATGCTTGCGAGGAGGCTGAAAATGGATTCCAGGATTTGGAAAAGCTGCAATGCAGACAGTTTGACCTGATGATTCTCGACATTATGATGCCGGGGATGGATGGCTTTGAGACAATGGCGGAGCTGCGAAAATTCAGCCGGATGGCAGTAGGAGCGGCGCGCAAGGATGTGACGGATGTTTACGGCGAACCTAAAAAACAGGACGGCGGCCTGCTTGTTTACCGTGCGTCGGAACGCGCCGGGGAGCCGGCCCTCTGCTTCGAATTGGAGGAGGACGCGGTGATTGCGATTTTTCTGGCTACAGAACAGATTTAGGAGAGTGGACGGATGTTGGTCCTGAAGAAAATCAGGGAATATGCAAAAACAGGACGCACGGCCCTCGTCAACCGGGATGAACGGATGACGTTCGCGGAGCTTGACGCGCGTTCGGAGGCGTTCGCTGCCTGGCTGCTTGGATGGTTTGGAAACGACCGGGCGCCGGTTGTTATCTGTGGGGAGAAGGAGAGCAATTTCCTGCTTGATGTCTGCCGGGAAAAGGGGATTAAACCGCTGTTCATTCATGTGCCCCTTTATGGACAGTGGAGCGACTACACCGGCTTTACAGCGGACCGGCGGGCGGAATATTACATTATGAACATGTACGGTCGATTGTGGGGGAATATGGCGTAAAGCTGCTGGACCTGACAGGATTTGAATATGAGCCGTATTTTATGTGTGACACGATGCATATAGGCTGGAAGGGGTGGTTGGCGGTTGATCAGGCGCTTATCAGCTATTATTACGAACAGTAAGGTATGGCTTTTGTCCCATACCGCGGCGCGTTGCGGCTGGTATCTGTTTGTACTCACGGCGCTGCTGGTTTTTTGGTTCTACACAGACGACGGTGAAATCGCATTTGTTTACAATGCATTCTGAAACATATCTGTCGTTTGTAAACGGAACCGGTCCTGTTGATCATGCAGCCATTCCAGGCCGCTTGATCATTAGGGCTGGTTTCCAATTAGGGTTTGTTTGAAGCAGAGGAATCGCCGGATTTTTTCGCAAACAGTATTCGCCGCGGTTTTCAGAAAAAAGACGGCAATTTTGATGTTTCAAACAGCCCCTAGGTATCTGTTAAAAACGCGCCTTCCTTTTCAAACTTGCCACGCAGGATGCTGATCGCCTTTTTCTCAATCCGCGATACATAAGAGCGGGAAATATCCAGCTTTTTTGCCACCTCGCGTTGTGTAAGCGACCGTGTGCCTCCTAGCCCATAACGCATGATGATGATCTGTCGCTCCCGTTCGTCCAGCGCACCCTCAATAAACCGATACAGCTGTTCGGACTTGATCCGCAGGTCGATACAGTCCACGATATTGTCATCCTCGGCCATGATATCCTGAAGTGTCAGGGAGTTGCCGTCTTTATCTGTATCGATCGGATCGCTTATGTAAACATCCTGGGCGGATTTCTTCTTATTGCGGAAATGCATGAGAACTTCGTTTTCGATGCATCTGGATGCATAGGTTGCAAAACGCGTGCCTTTTTCGGGTTTGAATGTGGAAACCGCTTTGATTAGACCGATCGTACCAATGGAGATAAGATCGTCCTGGTCTTTAAAGGCGCTGTAATATTTCTTGATGATATGTGCGACCAGACGCAGGTTATGCTCTATAAGGCGTGTTTTTGCTTCTTCGTCGCCTCGAGCAATTCCTTCCAGGCATTCGCGCTCCTCTTTGGCGGACAAAGGGCGTGGAAAGGAACCAGTCCCGGTAATATGCAGGGCAAAATAGATCAGATTACAAAATGCTTCGAATAAAGAAAACATGAGAACCTCCTTGACGGCTGATTTTGCCCGCGTTCTTTTTTGGGCGAAGGGCGCAGACAGAGCAATAACAAATATATGCTCCGTCAGCTTATCCGGTGCAGGTCCGTCGGAAATCGAGAACTATCAGAACACGTCCATAACAGAACCTGTGCCGGTCGCTTCGGATATAATCACATGATTTTAAAAAGCATATGAGCGCTTCCTGATAGCGGGCGCCCGGAACTGTTTGCATGAACCGGAAAATAGTGGTATACTGAATACAAAATCAGTTTAATTATGATTTGGTGAGAACACGTATAAAGGAGCCTGCGGATGGGACAAGCTATTTTCTGGGTACTGGCGGCGCTTAATTTGGCGGGCTTGGCCGTTTGCTTTGTCGATAAGCGCAGGGCGAAGCGCAAGGCTTGGCGCGTGCGGGAGAGGACCTTCTTTCTGTTGGCGCTGCTCGGCGGCGGATGGGGTGTTTGGGGCGGCATGTACCTGTTCCGGCACAAGACGCGCCATTGGTATTTTGTTATTGGAATTCCGGCGGTCACTTTGGCGGAATATGGTTTTTTAACCTGGTTTTTGCTGCGGCGGTAAAGGCTGCACAGGGCTTTTCAGGAGGAGGAAATAATAATGGCAACACGAATTGGCATCCTGACAGCGGGCGGCGATTGCCCGGGACTGAACGCAACGATCCGCGGCGTCGCAAAGGCGATGTATCAAAAGATGGACGATGTGGAGATTGTGGGGATCGTCGACGGCTTTAAGGGGCTGATTGAAGGCGAATATCATGAGATGAAGCAGTCCGATTTCTCCGGGATTCTCACGCGCGGCGGAACCATTCTGGGTACAGCGCGCACGCCCTATAAGAGCATGAAGATTGTTGAAAACGATGTCGACAAGGTCGCGCGTATGAAAGGCAACTATAAAAAAATGAAGCTGGACTGCCTGATGACGCTCGGTGGAAACGGCACGCACAAAACGGCGAACCTGCTTTCTGAGGAGGGACTGAATGTTATCGGACTGCCCAAGACGATCGATAACGACATTTGGGGCACCGACGTCACCTTCGGATTTCATACAGCCGTCGGACTTGGAACAGAGGTGGTCGACCGAATCCATACGACGGCCAGCAGCCACAAGCGCGTGATGGTCATCGAGATCATGGGCAACAAGGTAGGGTGGCTCACGCTTTATACAGGCGTGGCGGGCGGCGCGGATGTGGTGCTGATCCCGGAGATCCCTTATGATATTAAAAAGGTGGTCAAAGCGGTCGAGCGCCGCGCGGCAGGCGGTCACGGTTTTTCCATCGTCTGCGTGGCGGAAGGCGCGTTCGACGTGGAGGAGGCCAGACTCAAAAAGAAGGAGCGTTCAGAACGGCGCGCGGCAGCCGGCGAGACGACAGCCTCGGCGCGCATTGTGCGCCAGATCGAGGAAACCAGCGGCTTTGAGACGCGCATGGTTGTTCCGGGCCACTTTATCCGCGGCGGCGCGCCTTCGGCGTATGACCGCGTGCTTGCTTCACAGTTCGGCGTCTATGCGGCTGATCTGGTCAGTCGTGGGATATTT
>ERZ808041.433-NODE-433-length-32691-cov-13.020267_pt1 | contig 32691 bp, 38 predicted proteins | sample MGYA00380192_ERZ808041 | MGnify/ENA primary metagenome ERZ808041 (study PRJEB31490, sample SAMN06133412) | mouse gut metagenome | isolation source: Z1_1 | host: mice | place: China: Chengdu | collected 2015-05 ...
GAATTCATTATAGATAACAATATTTAGCATATAATTGTTTGACAGACACTATATGTTGTGTTAGTATACTGATATAGTTTGTTTTATGCATACCCTGAAAGGGGAAGTTTTGGGATTGTACGAATCCCAAAATGAACAGACAGGAGAAAAAACCTGCCTGGCATAAGTTGTTTATGTTTGTATAAAGTGTCACTATATGCTGTAATCCGGTATAGTGGCGCTTTTGTTTTTTAGGTAAATATGCCAGAAACCAAGGAATGACCAGAGGACGTGATATGTTCTCTTATCATTCCTTTTTTTATGCCATGACATAGGGTTATGTTTACGGCCACAATCAGCGAAAGGCTGTTTATGGATAAAAAATATGATAAGAAAGGTGGAACAAGACAATGAATGAAGCAAGGATTTATGCAGATGGATTTGCAACGACATTTGCAGACACGAAGGAGATGCTGGAATTTCTGGCGAACCGGGGAAAGAACTCCCAGTGGATACGGAAACCTACCAGAATGCTGCGCCTGATTCCTTTGGAAAAAGGTGCGGACAAGCTGAAGGGGGCTTCAGGAAATTCGCTGGAGGATATTTTGGAGGATACGGAGAAAAATACGAATCTGCTCTTAAAGGTAAACGGACAGACCTATCCGGTAAGAAATTGTGCAATCCAGACAATTTTAAGCAGAGCCAGAGTAAATGGCTATGGACTGCGTGACTTGAAGACAGAGACTTATGCAAGAGTTGTTAATGACTGTCTGAAGGTGGCAAAAGGAGAGGCGCTCCTGCGCATCTCGGAAGGCAAGGTTTCTGCTGTATTGGGAGGCGACTGCCATGATTATGCGGTGCTTGATATGGAGCAGGTATTTTTGCATTCGGTGGATTATCTGACAAAGAATTTCAAGGGTTGCAGTTATCTTGCCGGCTTTTATGAGCATGACATGGCATCCGCGCTCTGGGAACTTTCCGGGGAGGATGGCCTGCTGGATGCTTACAAGAAAGAGCTGTCACTGCATGGGAAGGCACCTGACGAGATGAAGCCCGTGGTAAGGATTACTACATCCGACACCGGTTCAGGCGGGGCAAATATTTACCCCATGATTGTATCGGGAAGTGAGAACATTACCATTAACTTAGGAAGCCCCCTGCGGCTCGGACACCGGAACGGTACGAGGATTGCCGAATTTGACGCGCATCTGAAGCTGCTGTACGGAAAGTACCAGTTTGCCATCGGGAACCTTGCAAGGCTGCTGGGAATTGAGATTTTGAATCCTGTCAACTGCATGAAGGGCGTCATGGATAAACTGGGCATCCCGAGGAAGTATGAAGCTGAAGCAGTGGATCTGTTCGTGTCACAGTATGGGGAAGACCCCTGTACCGCACATGAGATCTATTTCGGTATTTCGGAGATCCTCTATATGCTCGCCTGCGAAGGTGAGGAAGGGAGCCGGATTACTCGGATGGAGGAAACCATTGCCAGGGCATTGTCTGTCAACTGGACGGAGTATGATGTACCGGGGGCTTATAAGTGGTAAGAAAAAAGACAGAAAAAGAAGGGAGACAAAGCAATGGAAAATTTAATAAATAAAGTTATAGAGGCGTTGGAAATGAGGCTTGGGGAGGGACACACAATCATCCCGAAGGACAAAAGAAAAAACAATGGATTGATCCTGCATGGTATCTGTATCTGCAGAGAGGGTGATTCTATAAGCCCGGTTATCTATCCGGAGGAATTTGGTCAGGACTGTAGTATGGGGAATCCTGATCCCGAAGAGGTTGCAGACAGTATCCTGAAAATATACAGTCAGAGCACTCCGAATATAATTCCCCGGAACGTATCAGATTATCTGAAGAATTTTATTATGGTAAAGGAAAAAATAAGAATAAAGCTGATAAACCATGCTGCCAATATAGGGGAGCTGGAAAATATTCCTCACAGGAAGTTTCTTGATCTTGCTGTTATTTATTATCTGGATATGGAACCGCTCATAACAGGCCACTCCGCTTCTGCCATTATCACAAATGAACTAATGGAAATATGGGGGATTACAGAGGATGACCTATATATGATCGGAATGGAAAAGCTGCTTTCGGAAGATGGCGGCAGTATTACAGATATGCTCAGCATTTTAAGGGAGATTATGCAGGAAGGACCGGGTACAATGACAGAGAGTGCCATTGATGAAATTGAGAAGGACCGGAACAATCTGGAAATGTATGTGGCAACTAACAGAAAACGTCTTTTTGGTGCAAACTGCCTGATGAATGAGTTTCTTTTGCATGGGTTGGCAGTGAGTACAGGATGCAGCCTGATTATCTTTCCCAGCAGTATCCATGAACTTGTCATCATTCCCCAGAAAAATGGGAGCGAGGACTGTATGAGCACAGAGGATATACAGGAAATAAATGTCACCCAGATTCTTAAGGAGGAATGGCTGTCCAACAGCATCTACCGCTATGACAGGGCAAAACGAGAGGTATCCATCTACAAGCAAGGAGCACCATTGTAAAAGCCTGCCACAGAAAGCAAAAAAACAGAATAACGAAAAGGACAGGGAGAGAAGGGATAAGACCTTCTCTTTTTCTGTCCGGAATACAGCCGCAGCAGGCGGCGGAAAGAGAGGAGATTTATGGGACTGGATCTGAATTATAAGGCAGAGGTATTCGTAGACACAGAAAATTTAAGCAGGGAGGACTGGCTTTCCTACCGCCGCAAAGGGATTGGCGGGAGCGACGCCGCAGCTATCATGGGAATGTCGCCGTTCTGTACGAAGCGTGACCTGTATTATGACAAGCGGGGCATACAGGCAGTCGTGGACGAGGAGGAAGACAACTGGGTGGCAAAGGAAGTAGGGCACCGGCTGGAGGACCTTGTTGCGCAGATATTCTCCAAAAAGACAGGTCTGAAGGTGTACCCCATCCGGAAGATGTTCCGCCATCCGCTTTATCCGTTCATGCTTGCGGACGTGGATTTCTTCATAGATTTTCCCGATGGAACCACAGGCATCCTTGAGTGCAAGACAACCAATTATAACTGCCAGAGTAAGTGGGCAAACGATTCCACCCCTGTCAATTATGAGTATCAGGGGCGGCACTATATGGCGGTTATGAACATCAATAAGATGTACTTTGCCTGCCTGTATGGGAACAACGAGAATGAGTTCATCATCCGTTACATGGAGCGCGACCTTGACATTGAGGAAGACTTGATTGCAGAGGAGGAATATTTCTGGAAAGAGAATGTGGAGAAAGGCGTGGAGCCGCCCTATACGGAAAAGCCCGACCTTGTGCTGGAGAGCATACGGAAGCATTGCGGCCCTGCGGACAAGGATGCGGATGCGGTAAAGCTTGACCGGAAGTATCTTGCCAGCATCAGGCAGTATCTGGAGCTGAAGGATCAGAAGGCACTGCATGAAGGTGAGGCGAAAAAGCTGGATGAAAAAATGAAGGAAGCCTATGCGGAGATTGTGGAGGAGATGGGAACGAGCTGTACCGGTGTCTTAAGGAGCGGCAGCGACGAATATGTGGTTTCCTATAACCCTGCCTACCGCACGGGTATCGACAAAAAGGGGCTGGAACGCTTAAAGGTGCAGCACCCTGACGTCTACGATGACTATGTGAATACCACGGAGAGCCGGAGGTTTTCCGTCAAAGTGAAAGGAGCGGCCTGAATGAAGAAAAATGACCTTGTATATATCTGTTCCCCGCTGTCGGCACCGACAAAAGAGGGGATACGGAAGAACATGGAGAAAGCGGCGTATTATGCAGACCTTGTGTCTGGTGTCACCGGATGCAGGGCAATCGCACCCCACAGCTTCCTTCCGGAATACCTGGATGATAACATCCCGGAGGAGCGGGAAGCAGGGCTTGCTTTCGGACTTTCCGTGCTGAGACTGAGCAAAGCAATCATTGTGTGCGGCAGCCGGATCAGCAGCGGGATGCGGGGCGAGATCAAAATGGCGGGGAAACTTAATATCCCTGCCTATGCCCTGATCGAATACGAAGGCGGGATTGCACTGGCAGAAATAACACGGGAGGAGAGAACGGATGAGGTGCAGATTTGTAAAAGAAATATTCCATAACAAGGAAAACGGGTTCTGTATCTTCGTGTATCAAACGGAGGATGAAAGCGTGCCGGAAGCGGCAAAGGATACCCGCTATAAGGGAAAAGGCGTCCAGTTTACGGCAACAGGTATCGGCCTGCCGGATACGGAGGCAACGGAAACAGAGCTTGCGGGGAACTGGGTAAAGAGTAAGTACGGGCTGCAGTTACAGGTGGAAAGCTATGAGGAAATCCTGCCCCAGACAAAAGAGGGGATCAAGGGATACCTGTCCTCCGGCATGATAAAGGGTATCGGTCCGAAGATGGCGGAGCTGATCGTGGAGAAATTCGGCACAAGGACATTTGACGTGCTGGACCATTATCCGGACAGCCTGCTGGAAATCAAAGGCATTACCCATAAAAAGCTGGATGGCATCCTCTTATCCTACCAGGGCAGCCACGCCCTGCGTGACCTTGCGGCATATCTGACGCCCTTTAAGGTAACGCCAAAAAAGATCCAGAAGATCTATGAGGAATTTGGAAATGCCGCGCTGGATACCGTAAAGAACCAGCCCTTCGCACTTTGTAAGATCAGTGGATTCGGTTTCCTGACCGTGGACGCAATTGCAAAGGCGAACAAAGGAAAACCCAACGATCCCCTGCGGATCGAAGGCTGCATCTGGTACTGCATGGAACAGGATATGCAGGAGGGGCATCTGTATCAGGATAAACAGCAGTTTCAGAGAAAAGTATATGAACAACTGAATAAAGGCTATCAGGAGGAGGCTGTCACAGAGATGGCAGTCTACAAGATCCTTTACCAACTGGTAAAGGATAAGCGTATGTATTATGAAAGCGGCGCCCTGTATTCGGCAAATATGTACGGGTATGAGTGCGGAGCGGCAAAAAATCTGGTATCCCTGCTTACGGCAGAACGGGAGGAACAGGATATTACTTTCTTTTTAGCGGAAGCGCAGAAAGAACTGGGTATCAGCCTTTCCCCGAAACAGGAGGAGGGCGTCAGGAAAGCGTTCCGCCATCCGGTCAGCATCATCACCGGCGGACCCGGGACAGGAAAGACCACGGTACAGAAGGTGCTGCTCTATGTCCATGGGAAGCTGGGCGGCGGCAGCGTATTGCTGACTGCACCCACGGGAAGGGCAAGCCGCAGGATGGCGGAAAGCACGGGATGGCAGGATGCCATGACGATGCACAGCGCCCTGGGGCTTACCAGTGACGAGGACAGTGAGGAAATGGAAGGCACGCTGGAGGCGGATTTTATCATAGCGGACGAGTTTACCATGTCCGACATGAGGCTGTCGCATATCTTTTTTTCCCATATCCGGACGGGGAGCCGTCTGGTACTGGTGGGGGATGTGGACCAGCTTCCCAGCGTAGGTCCCGGAAATGTATTCCGCGAGCTGGTACAGTGCGGCGTCATCCCGGTGACGGTGCTTGACGTGATCTTCCGTCAGGCTGAGGGCAGCCGTATCATTGCCAATGCGAAACGGACGCAGGAAAATGACGCAGCCCTTGATTACGGCGCAGGTTTTGCCTTTATTCCTGCCGGGAGTGCACAGGAGGCTGCCGACAAAGTGCAGGAGTTGTACCGTGCCAGCGTGGATACGTTCGGTCTGGATAAGGTGCAGGTGCTGACACCCTACCGCAAGACGGGGGAGGCCAGCGTAAATGCGCTGAATGAAAGGTTGTGGGAGATGGTGAACCCGAAGGAGGAGGGAAAGCCGGAGATACGTTCCGGGAAACGTACCTTCCGTCTGGGGGACCGGATCATCCATAACAAAAACAAGAACCAGATCAGCAACGGCGACATCGGGTACATCAGGGATATTTATGTGGATGAAGATGGAACGGAGCTTGCGGAGCTGGAATTTTCGGAAGGACGTTTCGTGAAGTACGGGAGCGAGGAACTGGATATGGTGGAACACGCCTATGCCACAACGGTCCACAAGAGCCAGGGAAGCGAGTACCCGATGGTAATCCTGCCGTGGCTGCCCATGTTTTACAAGATGCTGCGGCGCAATATCTTCTACACCGCCATAACGAGGGCAGGCGTACAGGTCGCCATCATCGGCAGTAAGCGGGCTGTCTGCACTGCAATCCATAATACGGAGTGTGACCGGCGCAATACCCGTCTTGGGGAGCGCGTCATAAAGGAATACAACCGGATATTAGAGGAAAAAGGAAAGCGGCCTGAAGGCGGCGGATACCGTCAGGAAGTAATCAATTTATAGGCAGAAGGTTTATGCTTTGCAGATCAGGTCTGCAGAATTTGAAAGGAGCATTGCAAAAATGGATGATATGGAGAAAAAAACAGAAGAAATGAAAACAGGGGAAGTGGAAATGAACCAGCGGATGACGGAAAGGGTTGAGTGGATAGACAAACAGACCTACTGGTATCTTATACAGCTTCTGGATATTGATGTGGATGAGGCAGAGAAAATAATGCCGTGGAACATTGAAATTCTCAGGGAGGTATTTGAGGATGCCGTGGCCGTACTCAATAAGCATGGGTACAATGTATGTGATCCGTACATATCCACACCGGAAGTCGGCAGGCAGTACCGCTGCACACTCTCCGAGTGCGGCTGCGAAAGTTGTAGCTGTCAGGATGAAATGATGGAAAAGGAAAGGCTCATTTCCAATATCGAGGATGCCGTCGCAACAAACGGGCTGAAGATACTGGATGGTGACAGAGACAGCATTATCGTAAGGGAAGACAGCGCTGATATGGATTTTGAGATCCGTGTCAGCCGTCTTGCCGGATAGAGGGCTGCAGTATGGAAAAAAGAGATTACAAAAAGGAGTTCTGTGCCCTGATGGATAAGTTTGCCTTCCGTTACTCCAGGTGGCAGGTGTGGAACGATTTCCTGGGCCTGTCTGCGATTTCCATGGCGAATGTAGTACCCACGGCGGAAAAGGAGGAACGGGAGAAAACATACCATGCCATCTTATCCGGCTATCGGGAGGAAGAAAAAGAGATTTTTCCACAAATGCTGAACCTTGTAGTGCTGGCATTGAGTGATAATCCGGAGCAGGATTTTTTGGGCAGCCTGTACCATTACCTGAATCTGCATCAGGAACAGAAGGGGCAGTTTTTTACGCCCTACCATATCTGCGAATTTATGTCCGAGTTGCAGTTTACAGAAGATGAAAAAGCAGAGAAGTTGGAAGAAAAAGGCTACATCAGCGTAAACGACCCCGCCTGCGGCGCGGGCGCCATGCTGATTGCCTTTGCAAACGTGGCAAAAAAACACGGTATCAATTACCAGAAGTATGTGTTGTTCGTGGCACAGGATATTGACCGCACGGCGGCCATGATGTGCTATATACAGATGACCCTTTTGGGATGTCCCGCTATCGTGGTTATCGGTGACAGTCTTGCAAAACCGTTCCCGCACCCGGATAACGAGGTGTGGTGTACCCTGTTCTATTACCTGAACCAGTGGCGTTTTATGTCTGGAGAGGCAGGTGAGAAACAGGAAGACAGCGGGGATATGGAAGAAGATGAAGTTACTGCAGTCCCCCTGGAGCATCTGTCTGAAAATGTCAGGTTTCTGGAAGGAGCAGACGGGCAGCTCATGCTGTGTATGGAGCAGGTATCATAACCGCCAAAAAAGGAATAGACGAAAGGAGTCAATAAATGGAGAAAGAAGCAGACATTCAGTTTCAGTTAGGTATATTGCGGCGGGACGGCTATCATGCCGCAGCACGGATCATCGAATCCATGCAGGGAACAGTCAGCCGGGAGGCTGAAATGGAATACCTGAAGGAGTTTGCCAGACAGGGCAGTTTCGATGTAGAAATCATCAGGGACCAGTTCCGCTGCCTGTGGACGGCATACTGCCTGCACCAAGGGCTTGATGCGGATACGTCCGGGTATGACAATGACCTGACCAAACTGTGGAACATCACGGCGGAAGACGAGTCTGAAACGGCAGACTGGAGCGATTTTGACAGCTTTGATAATTTTATGTGCAAATATCTTGTATGAGAAATTCTAAAAACTTAATAAAAATTCAAGAAAATGCAGGGAAGGTGGGTACTTATTATATGTACCCATTCCCCGATGGGAAAGGAGAAAAACAAATGGGAGAAACAACAGCAAATGCAGCGTACATGTATGATGAGGTGGAGGGAATCCGCAACCTGAACAAAGTGGAGGGATTTGATCCCAGAAGGTACATGAGGATCATCGAGCAGGAAGGCCGGGCAGGAAAGTATTATCTCGACGTGGCATTCCGCAAGCTCTGGTTCCGCTTAAAGTATCCAGAGGGCAAGATCGTGAAGAAGATCCTGAAGCTGACGGATCAGGTCGCCATCGTGGAGGCGCGGGTATATCTGCACCGCAATGACGCGGAGGAAAACTTCATTGCCAATGCGCTGGCACAGAAATACAGGACGGAGGATGGGCAGTTCGGCAATAAATTTGTGGAGCTGGCAGAAACAGCCGCTGTCGGCCGTGCGCTCTCCGATGCAGGCTTCGGGCTGCAGTTTGCGGACAAGGAGGAAGATATTGATCCGGAAGTGACTGAGGCGCCCTTTGACCCGCAGTTGCTGTCAGGAAACGGTATTGACGGCGAGGTTTTAGGTGAAATGCTTTCCGGGGAAGACATGGCGGGCGGAACTGTCCTTCCAGATGAAAATATCCCCGGACAGTATGGGATTGAGGAATATATCCCGATGCCGGAAGAAGTGGGGCAGGCGATGGGAATGACGCCTGCCATGCAGCAGGCAGGGCCAGCACCGACAGCCACAGGACAGACGGCGCAGGGAACAGCTCCCACGGCAGCACGGCAGACAGCACGGGCACAACAGCCAAGGCAATCCGCACAGGCGCAGCAGCCCGTACAGGGAATGACGCCCGCCATGCAGAACAGGCAGGGGGCACAGCAATCCGTACAGGGAAGCCAGCAGCCGAAACCGGCTCAGGTGCCTGCAGCAAATAATGTACCTGCCGGAAAAACTTCACAGGGTACTGCCAATATCAGGAAGGATATGCCGGTGGAACAGATCTATTCCATGTTGAACCGTGACAGTGCGGCAGCCGTCGTTATCCCTATGGGATTCAACAAAGGGAAAACACTGGGGCAGGTAGCTTTGGATAAACCTGCGGATTTAAAGTGGTATGTGGATTCCTACGGCGGCCCTGACAATCTGCTTCGCGCAGCGGCTAAGTTCCTGATCGACATGGCAATGGGGCTGGCAGGCTGAGAAACGTGAACAAATAAAATATACGGAAAGGGGCGGTGCATCATTGTGCCGCCCTTAGAAAGAAAGCAGTCCTGTTTCGGGCTGCGGAAAGGAGGAACGCCATGTATCAGGATTTTCCTTTTACCATCGTGGATGTGGCATACCTCTTAAACCTGCATATCCGGCATAAAAACGCAGCAAGCCTTGATGTGGACTGTCCGTTCTGCGGGGAGAAAAAAGGAAAGCTCAACCTCAACACCAAGAAGAACGTGTTCAAATGCAACCGGTGCGGAGAAAGCGGCGGGATGCTCTCCCTGTATGGGAAGATATACGGGGTGGATAACCAGACCGCCTGTAAAGAGATCAAGGACGCACTCGGAAGGAACGAACAGGCGCCTGCCTATCAGGTAAGGAATAGGGAGATTGCCCCAAAAGAGCCGGAGATAGAGAACGCCCCGCCTGCGCCGGATGCGGTGAGGCATAAGACATACAGTATGTTCTTTTCCATGCTGGTGCTTGCGGACACCCACAGAGACAAATTATTAAAGCGCGGGTTCACGGAGCAGCAGATTGAGGAAAACGGCTATAAGAGCACGCCGGTCTTTGGCTATAAAAAACTGACAAAAAAACTGCTGGCGGCAGGCTGCACCGTGGAGGGCGTTCCGGGATTTTATCAGGACAGGGACGGGGAATGGACCATCCATTTCTCCAACAGATCCTCCGGTTTTCTGGTGCCTGTCCGCAACATGGATGGACTGATCGTGGGTGCGCAGATACGCCTTGATCATCCTTATGACGGCAGGAAGTATATCTGGCTTTCCAGCACCAACTACCACAGGGGTACATCCTCCGGAAGCCCCGTCCACCTGGCGGGAAATCCGGGAGAAAAGACGGTATTTGTAACAGAGGGACCGCTGAAAGGCGACCTTGCCCATGCCCTGTCAGGCAGGACTTTCGGATGTGTGCCGGGGGCAAACCAGTACGCAAACCTTCCGCCGTTCTTACAGGCAATGAAGTTGATGGGGACGGAAGCGGTCTATGAAGCCTATGACATGGACAAGCTGTTAAAGACAGCCTGCAGGAGAGATTACAACGAAAAGTGTATCCATTGCGAAAATTATCGGAAGGATTGGAAACAGCAGGACATTCCCTGCGAAAAGAAATGCGTGAAACGCCAGAACATCCAGCGGGGTTGCCATAAGCTCACACAGATCTGCCGGGAACTGGGACTGTCCGTGAAAACACTCACATGGGACATGGATAATGACGGTGACTGGGCGGAGCATGTAAAGGGCGTGGATGATTACCTGTATGATCTGGAGCAGAAAAAACAGGAAAAGATTTTGTAAAAGAAATACACAGGGCGGACTTCCATACGGGGTTCGTTCTTTTTTTGCGTATACCGTATGTAAAAAAGTAATAATTTTAGAAAAGAGCGTTGCCTTTTACTTAAATCGTGCGTATAAAACAGTAAATAAAGCATAAAGGAGCTGAGGCTATGATGTATCAGAAAATTATTGTACCGATTGACCACGGGAACAGGAACATGAAAACGGAACATAAAGTGTTCACTTCCGGCTTTGTGGAGGGGGACTGCAGGCCCGCACTGGGGGAATACCTTCAGTATAACGGGCGCTACTATGCCCTGACCGGGCAGCGTATACCTTACATGAGGGATAAGACGCTGGATGACCGTTTCTTTATCCTGACGCTGTTTGCGATTGCAATGGAAGCAGAAACGCAGATGATAAACGCAAAGGATACGATCATTCAGGCGGTTCTGCCGGTGGGACTGCCCCCGAAGCATTACGGTGCGCTGTATAGGAAGTTCGAGGATTATTTTAAGAATAGGGGCATCCAGCAGTTTACTTACAAGGGGACTCCCTATCGGGTTGAGATCGTGGATGCCGCCGCCTTCCCGCAGGACTATGCGGCTGCCATGACTGTCTATCAGAAGATAGCGGAATTTAGTAAGGTGATTACGGCGGACATTGGGGGCTTTACGCTGGATTACCTTATGATCCGGGGAGGAAAGCCGGACCTGTCCGTCTGCGACTCTTTGGAAAAAGGGGTCATCCGGCTGTATAATGACATTTCTTCCCGCGTCAATTCCGAGCAGGACATCCTGATTGACGATACGGACATAGACCGTATCATCCGGGGAGAAAGGACAGATTTCCATGAGGAGGTTGTCCGTATCGTGGAAAATATGACAAAGACCTATGTGAATGACATCCTCGGAACGCTCAGGGAGCGAGGGCTTGACTTAAAGGCGAGCTGTGTGGTATTTATCGGTGGAGGCGCCCTGCTGCTTCGGGAGTATCTGGAGCAGTCCGGTAAGATTGGCCGCTGCATTTTTGTGGAAGACATCTGCGCCAATGCAAAGGGATATGGTATGCTCTACCAAATCCAGAAGAAGGGCAGATGACCGTTATGGGGAAGAAAAACCCGTATGTGACGACGATAGGCTTTAACAAGCATGATCCCGCCCATGTGGAGGTGGCGCAGTTCCTGAATGGCATGGAGCGGGGGAAGGCACAGTATATCGTGGATGCGGTGATGGCGTACCAGAATGGAGGATCGGCAGGGATTTCTGTTTCATCGGGAGCAGGACGACTGACAGATTATGATACGATTAGGAAAATTGTGCTGCAGGTCATGGAGGAACGGGAAAATGGAGCGTATAGCAGCAATAGGACAGTGGCTGAAGAAAAGGAAACAGCGGGGCAGGCAGAAGCTTCTGGTCGAAATGAATTAACGGGACTGGATGATGAGGCGTTAGGCGGTATTTTACAGTCGTTGGAGGCGTTTAAGGGATAGGATGAAAAGAAACAGGGGATGATATGAAATGTAAAAGGAAGCCTTTTCCAGTCTGTTATGAATCGGCTTCCTTTTGTTCAAGCAGTGTATCGGTTGATATGTTAAAATACTTAGCGAGGATGGCGACTTCGTAGTCCGGCACGAACCGGCTGCCTTGCTCAATGCGCAGGATCGTCAGGTCGCTGCACTCCATGCCGAGAAGCTGTAGCTGTCCGGCAAGGGCGGCCTGAGATAAACCTTTGGACTGCCGTAGTTGTCTGATTTTAGGACCGACAATATTTTTGGAGGTCCCGTTCCAATATATTTTCATAAAAGCATTCCCTTCTAAAGATGAAGTGTATAGAATTGATTTTATCGAAACGGGATGATAATATACTTCTAAAGATGAAGTGTGAAGAAATATCAATAAATAATCGACAGTCTGGCATAATGAAAAGGAAACCACGGAAAGGAGAAATATGGCATGAATGATGTATGGATAAAAATGGCTGAGTTTTTGGGCAGGTTAAACGGGGAGAACGTAAAACGGGAAAGCTATGTGCGTACTCCGGAATATGAGAAAGCGCTGGAAGCGTGGAAAGAGAAAGAACAGGAGTGGGAGGATTTTTTGGAAACCCTTTCCGCAGAACAGAAAGAGAAGGTGGAGGAAATAAAGGAGTGTCAGGAGGATTTTGCCTCTGCGCAGGAGTTACGGGCGTATATGCAAGGTTATGTGGACTGTGTGCAGGCATTGTATCACATGGGGCTTCTGAAAGAGAATGAAGGGTTGAAGTGGTTAGAAAAAATGGATATGCATTAAAAATAGAAATGAAAACAGAAAAAGGCAGGACGCTAATCTAAGCTGTGTCCTGCTTTTGGTTTATCTGTTATAAACAGAATTTTATCTTTGAAGTCTTTGCATATACTTAGGTAATGAGATTTTTTTATTGATTCTGCGGAATTGAATTTGCCTGTTTAATCAAAGTTCTTTCTAAATTTAAACGAATCCACAAAATTAAAGTGTTTCTCAAAGTAGTTGCTACATTGTCCTATCATCCAGCCATTTATCAAAGCACACAGAACGGTTCCCAGTTTTACGCCTTCAAAACGCCAGAAACCGATAAAAAGGAATGACATAGCAACTGCGATTATACAACTACAGCAGTCGTATGCGGTCTTTGTGTTGTTGATATCCCAATCAAATTTTGAGGATATTTCTTTTACAACCAGTTCATATGCTTCAGGCGGGATATAAGTATGGAACAAGAGAGATACTCCTATTGCGCATATGATCAAGCCAACATTATAACACACTATTCTTTGCAGAATGCCATTTCCAGGAATCAGGTTTACAGCATTCATCATAACATCGAGTACGCTTCCGTAAATAAAAGCTGTTATAAAAGAAAATAAATACTTTCGTTTAAATCTGTGTAAAACTATCGCAAGTACAATTATGAGGAAAGTCTGAAAACAATATTCTGCCATTCCAAAGGAAAACCAGTTCAAATAGTCTGATACCTTTAAATAGATAAGATATGCCGGTGCAACAACCATTGACATACCAAAATTTGCTCGCTCCATGAATGCCGTACCCAATGCAAGTGTTATTAACCCAATAACGTATGCCGCTTCCGTATAAAACGTCCTTTTCATATAAACTCCTTTCGATAAATGACGTTTGATACAGAAACGGCAAAAGATGTATTTGGTGGATGTTTGTATTATAACACGCATATATTTATTTTTCTATCATTTGTCCACTGCATTATGTGTGAATTTATTATGAAGCAACAGAGCCGACTACCCTTGTCAATGGTCGGGATAAACGGGTTTTATCCACCATTGACAAGGGTGCCTGTCCCTGCTGGTGATGTAGCAAACAAGAGAGCGAAAGCAACGATGCTTTCACTCTCGTACAATTTTTCTTATATCTACCCATATCATTTTTATCGCCATAGGAAATCCGAGCACCATTTGGGAATTAAGGCATCATGTTGCTTTAAGTATCCTAATGGCTGAAAAAGATTGTTGAGGATTGGACATAACAGCTAATACCAAAAGTACATAGATAAAATAATAAATATTGTAAATTTCTACTGGGGCGATGTATCAATAACAACCCATTCCCCATTCCGCAGTTCATAGGATGTTTCGCCCTGTACGGGTAGCTCCTGAGAATCTTGTCCCTGAGAACTCTGATCATTTACATATTGGCTTTGAGGATTTTCCAGGTATTCCTCCAGACAGATCCCTCGTTCGTGAATCTCTGCCGCAGCTTCTTTTCCCACATAGCGATAATGCCATACTTCTTCGGCCACATTGGTAATGTGTGTTTTATTCCCAGGATAGCGGAAGATAAAACTATATTTGTAGCTGTTTTCCTGGAGCCAGAGGTAAATATCGTAAGTAGCTCCATTGATATCCACAGCAAGCCCTAACTGATGTTCGCTTGTGCCAGGCTCGGCAACCCACTGCTGTGCCAGATTTATGGCTTCGCTTTCCGAATAACCCTGCTTCTTATACTCTTTTATCTTATCATCATACAGGCTTTGCTGCTTTTCCGGTGTCCGATAGCCGGAAACAATGATAGGTCCTAAGTCTTCTGCATCATTCAACATTTCCATGAGCGGATCATAGATTCTCTCATCCACCTTTTCACCCCCAGGTACATCTACTAGGGAAATTGGAGCATCCATGTAATTTTCCGGAAGGGGATGCTGACTATTTACCAATGTGAGATACCACTCCGTATCCATGGTCTGTATTTCTGCCTGTTCTGCATCAACCTGGAAATCATCTGTCTCAGCCACAGGACTTTCCGGTATTGCCTCACCGGAAAGCATCTCACTGGAAACAATTTCATCGGGGATGCTTTCCTTACCAAACACGTTGCCGGTAATGGAAATAATGATTGCAAGGCAACCGGCTATAAGAACAACGTGCGGAAGGGCACGAAGCCATACCCGATGCTTTCTGCGTTTTCTGTATCTGCGGACGGGAAGATTTTTTTGTTCTTTCATGGAATCCATAACTCCTTTCATAAAACATAATCGAATGCATCAAAAAACCCTTGTATGGTAATTATTTTACCGGACAAGGGCCTTCTGATTTTGAATTTTAAAGCGTTATTTTCCTAAGAAAAAATGAAGATGTTATGCTTATTAGACTATGAATGTTCAGCGAGCTGTGTTTTTTTGGAAATGGGCAGCTTAACGGTAAAAGTAGTCAATCCATTTTTGCTGTCAGCCGAGATGGTTCCGCCGTGCAGGAGAACAATCTCTTTTGCTATGGCAAGTCCCACGCCTGTGCCGCCGGTGTTTGAAGTGCGGGATTCATCCAGACGATAAAATTTCTCGAACAGGGTTTCCAGTTTATCATCCGGAATGGTTTTTCCATGATTGCTGACCGTTACAACGATATGCTCCGGTGTTTCTTCCGCATTCACTGTGATTTCTGTTCCTTTGCTGCTGTAAGCCACCGCATTTTTCAGCAGGTTATTGAATACACGGGCAAGCCTTTCCGGATCGCCGCATACTTCCAACGATTCTGCCGCATGGAAGGTAATATAATTTCCATGTTCTGTAAACAGCGGCAAATGTTCATCAATCACCTGCACCAGAAGATAATAGAGGTCAATCGCTTTGGAGGCAATGGTAATCTGCTGCGTATTATAGCAGGTAATCTCAAAAAATTCGTTGATCATCTTTTCAAGTCGGTATGTTTTTTCCAGAGAAATATGGACATACTTCTCCTTTTCTTCATCTGGAAGATCCGGGATCTGTTCCAGCAGCCTGAGATAACCAATGATGGAAGTCAGCGGAGTGCGGATATCATGAGCCAGATACATGACCAGCTCATTCTTCCGCTGTTCGGCCGCTCTTGCCGCCTGCTCCCGCTGTATCAGAATATTCTGGACCGTGTTCAGCTTGATCTCAAAGGGCTGCATTTCCTGTGAAAGCCGGATCTGTTCTTCGCGGTCGGACAGAAGACAGTCAATTCCCTGATTGATTTCTCTGAAATAACGGGTCAGCCAACGGAACAGAAACACAAGCAGGAGCAAAAAGATCAGAACGATAGCCGCCGCAAAAAAAACTTCTTTGATTCCACGAAAATAGTCACTGTATACATAAAAGGCATCTTCATGGTCAATATCCATCCATAACTCGATCAAGCGGATAATCCATTCGCCCATCCTTTCTTTCCACAAAAATAGATACAGCAGGATGACGATTGCAGTAGAAACCAGTGCGCTGGTACAGAACCGCCACATGATCCGGATTTGAAAAGCGGAGTAATCTGTATCCTTATCTTTAGTCCTCGATTTTGTAGCCGTATCCCCAGACCGTTTTAATATATTTCGGATTTTCATAGGAATCCCCCATTTTTTCCCGCAAATGCCGGATGTGTGCAGTGATTGTATTGTTGCTTTTGGTATAATATTCATCTTTCCAGATTTGGTGGAACAGATCTTCGGAACTGACCACATTCCCCTTGTTTTGAATCAGAATCTCCAAAATGGAAAATTCTGTCGGCGTCAGGGAAAGGGGCTGGTCATTCAGCGTGCATTTATGCGCCTTTACATCGAGAACCAGGCCGGAAAGGGCAATAATGTCCTCTTTTTTCTCCGTACCAACATTGTAATGCTTATATCTTCTGAGCTGTGCCTTTACCCTGGCAACCAGTTCCAGTGGCTCAAAAGGCTTTGTCATGTAATCATCCGCGCCCAGGGAGAGACCGGTAATCTTATCCATACCCTCCCCCTTTGCTGTGAGCATGATAATCGGATACCGGTGTTCCTCCCGGATCTGCTGGCATAAAGTGAAGCCGCTTATGTCGGGAAGCATGATATCCAGAATTGCCAAATCCAGGTCTTCTGTCTGAATACATTGAAGCGCGTCTGTTGCATTATAGAAGGTAAACACCTGAAAGCCTTCATTATTAAGATAAAGAGAGATAAGGTCAGCAATCTCTTTTTCGTCATCAACGATCAGCAATTTATCTTTTTGCATAAAATACTCCTTTCCTACTGTTTGTAATATGTACATGCTTTTGTGCATGAAAATGAAATAATAAGTCTCTGAACGAACTTTCCCTGTCTACAGGGTATATTTCTTTTATTTTACCATAAATCCTGCGTTAAAAACCGTCTTTTCTATGAAGAAAATATTGAGATTTTACTGAGGCTGATATAGTTGCCGATTTTTTAAGTATATGTCCGATAGTTGTAAAACGCACTAAACCAGTATATAATCAAAGCAGTTGATATTTGGGAGGAAATACAGTATGTTTTCATATGAAGAAATACAAAAGCAAAACGAAACAGATATTTGTATTTACAAATATATTGTTTCAAATATCGACAATATCCAATATATGACTATTAGGGAGATTGCAAAATACTTACCTGCCTATGGAGGATTTGCAGGGACTTTCTAGTTTTTTATAAGGGCAAATTTGCGCTTACGTCCAAATTTGCAGACTTTGGCAAAATATGGAGGATTATTATGACTGAATTAGAAAAATGTATGGCGGGAGAAAGTTACAACTGCCATGATAAAATCTTTTTGGATATAAAAAGTCATGCAAGAAAATTATTGCAGAAATATAATTCTCTTGCATATGAGCAAAAAGCAGAAAAAATAAATATTTTAAAACAGTTGTTCGGTGGAGTTGGCACAAATGTATCTGTCGGACTTCCATTTATCTGTGATTATGGAAGAAATATCTACATAGGAAACAATGTTTCCGTAAATATGAATTGCACATTTGTAGATTGCAACAAAATAACGATTGGCAATAATGTACTGATTGCTTCAAATGTACAGCTCTATACAGCAACACATCCTGTTGAACTTTCCGAACGGCTTACTCCAAACTGGAATATGGACACAGGGCAGTATTTCTGTCGTACCTACGCATTGCCAATAAAAATTGGAAATGGTTGTTGGTTAGGAGGTGGCGTTATTGTCCTTCCGGGTGTGACAATAGGTGACGGCTCTGTTATAGGTGCTGGAAGCGTTGTCACAAAAGATATACCGGAAAACTCATTAGCAGTGGGCAACCCCTGTCATGTAATACGGAAGATTAACGAAGAAAATATGTAATATATAAAATTAGAGTTTAAAGCAATAGTTTGATTTATGACTGCTATCGGGCATCTCTTCGGAGATGCCTTTTTTAGATGGCGTGTATGAAACAGGTGAATATTATGCCAGACGGTTTCTCAAGTGAAAGGAAGTTTCTCTTGGAGAAAAAGCACAATGTCTCCATTTTTTCTTATGAAAAGAATTATCGGATATTCAAAATGGTCTTTTTCCCATGTGCTAGAGTTTTAAAAGACGATATGGATGTCAAATTTATTAAAGGAGGTTCCTTACATATGGAAAAAAAGAACTGGAACAGTTGGAGCATGGACAGCAGAAAGGCAAAAGGCGTGGCAGCAAAACGGTTCCTTGGCATAGCATTATGTTTGAGCTTGTCTCTGGGTTTGTTATCCGGCTGCGGCAAAGGAGACAGTAAAGAAACCGGAAATGCGACAATGGGCCGTTATGTTGAACAGCAGGTAGCGACTGTGGAAAATGCTGACCAGGCTATGGGCCTGTGCTTAGGAGAAAACGGAGATCTTGTGTTCTACACAGCAGGAAGTGCAGACGGCGGCGCGTCTCTGAACCGCTGTGTCCTGTCTGCTGAAAGCGGAGAGTTTACGCAGACTTCCATGACCTGGGCCAAAGATTTGGGAAATATTCTGGATATTTCGGAGGCCGGAGACGGTACTACCTATCTTGTGGCAGCAGATGAAAATTTTAAAACAAGTGTTTATCAGATAAAAGACCAGAAAGCAGAGGCTGTAGACGTGTCGGGACTGGCGCAGACAGAAAGCGCGGACGGCAGCCAGCTATGCGGTGTACGCAGCCTGCCTGGCGGAGATTTCCTGCTTCTTTTTGGAGCAGCAGGTGCTTCCTGTTACAGCGGCGTGGATGCTTCACCCCAAAAAGAATATGCCATTACCGGATATAACTGGAGCGTAAGTATACATAATGGGAAAATGCTGGCTCCCGGTATGGGAAAGAATGAACTGCTGGTTTTCAATCTGGATTCAGGGGCGCAGGAGCAGACAGTGACCTTTGATACCCTTTCCCTGTCTTCCTGTCAGGGGATGGACGATTCCGGCGTATATGTGGCTGATATGACAGGCATTTACCGCCAGATTGCAGGAAGCAGCGACTGGGACAGAGTGGTGGAAGGTGATCTGACTTCTCTTTCCCTGCCTTCGGCCCTGCTTGGAGGCGTGGTCAGCGATGGTACGGATGGATTTTTTGCGATACTCAGTGCTGCGGATGGTGTGAAGCTCATGCATTATGTCTATGATCCTGATATCCCTGCAGTTCCGGATACTACTTTAACGATTTTCGGGCTGAAAGATAACAGTACCATAAGGCAGGCCATTGGCGCATTTCAGCAGCAGAATCCCAATGTGCGGATTGATTTCAGGATTGCATCGGAAGGTGCGGCTTCTGCCAATACGGAGGACATCATCCGAACCTTGAATACGGAACTTTTAAACGGGAACGGCCCTGACATTCTGCTGCTGGATGGATTGCCCGTGAACAGCTATATGGAAAAAGGTGTGTTGACGGATTTGACAGATGGGATCAATACAATGGCAGAAGGTGGGATTTTGGAGAATATTGCCAAAGCATATGAATATGAAGGTCACTGCTATGGGATACCAAGCCGTTTTACCATTCCGGCAATGGCAGGAGAGCAGAGTGCCCTGGATTCTGTCAGATCTCTGGAGGAGCTGGCGGATTTCACAGAAAACAGCGGGAACGGAGGAGCGCCTTTCCTGACACCTTCCAATAATCTGTATGGAGAAGAAGGGATGATGATGGATTATTATGAAGACTGCTCCAGTGATTTTGTGGAATCAGGTAAGATTGATGAAGCAGCGCTTACGAAATATTTTACTGACATGCTTCGTATTCAGAAAGCGCAGGAATCAAATTTTATGGAGACCGATATTGGCGTAGTGGACGGAAGGATTGTGCTGTTTGAACTGATGGGCTTTATGGAATCAGAGGAAGATTTGTTTTATGTCCAGGAGATTAAGGGATACAATGCAACAAATGTAATTCTTTTCGGTTTAAGTGGAAGCGGAATGTCTGCGGAGCATGGCCTGATGCCTGTTTTCGGAGAGTCTTTCTACACGCCAAGGCAGGCTGTAGGGATTACATCCGCCAGTGAGCAGCAGGAGCTGGCATTACAGTTTGTGAATCTGCTTTTATCCCAGACCGTGCAGGATGTCTATCTGTATGACGGTTTCCCGGTTAATAGCCGGTCTCTTGATAAGTTGGTAGAAGATGCTATAAAAAACAAAGAAAACAGTACAAAATTCCGTGAGATGTGCGGTCAGCTGAATACACCGATCTTTGTGGATCAGGTAGTTCGGGAGGCTGTTCAAAGCCAGATGAAGGGCCTGCTGGACGGAACGCTCACAGCGGAATCGGCAGCTGCCGCTGTGATGGAAAAGATAGAATTGTATTTGAAAGAATAATGCGCAAAATGCGAGGGGTGTATCTCCGATTGAAAGATATGCGCCCCTTGCATAAACACAACATCAGCTGTCCTAAAAAGTAGCATAAACGGATAAACAGGCGGGGATTGAATCAGATGTTTAAAAAGAGAAAGAAAAAGCAAATAGAATGTAGTGTGGAGTCAAATTTAGATACCGTACCTTTTCATTTACATTGGAAAGAGGCCCTTATGGGGGTTAAAAGAAAAGCCGCGGTAACTGCCGCGCAAAGGCTGACATTAGAAAAAGAGATGCTTTTATCCGGGAAAAAGCCAAAATCAATCTTTTCCAGTGCCCAGCAAAGGACAGCAGTACGCCTATTGTCCGGATTTTTTGCAATGATGCTGATATTTACCATACTGTCCAGAATAGCCACTGACCTGACCATCGCCAAAGTAAGGACGGATACAGTAAAACCGGGAGTGTTAGTCCAGAGTTACACAATACCGGGCACACTGGAGGCAAGGGACACTTTGGATATTGTCCTGCCTGGAAATCTGCGTATTTCCAACAGGATGGTTCAGGCTGGGGATTGCGTGAATGCGGGGGATGAAATTTTAAAGCTGGACTTGGATTCTGTTCAGACAGTGACAGAACAGCTTGAGAATGAAATCAATATCCTGAATTTAAAAATCAATAACCTATCCTTTGAAATATCCAGTGTAGATACGAAAATGCTTCAACTGGCAGAGAACAATCTGCGGTATGCCCAGGCAGACTATGTGCAATTAGTAGCAGCACTGGAAGCGTCCGGCATTCAGGTAGAACAGGATCTGAAAGAGGCTCAGAACAGATATCATCAGGAATTGACCGATCTGGAAAAGGCAAAGGTGCAGGCAAAAGAGGAAGGGATTGAAACAGCTGAAAACGGCCTGGATGCAGCTGAAAAAGCGTTGGGCGATGCGGAATATAGCCGTGGGGAAGCTGTTTCAGCTGCTCAGAGATCATTGTCAGAGGCCGAAAGCGTATATTCATCAGCAAAAAGCACCTGTGAGCGTACAGCTGGGGAACTTGCTCAGGCGGAGCAAGCGCTTCAGGAGGCAGAGGAGGCTTTTGCATCCCTTGGGGAGAGCGCTGCTGATGAAGAACGCGCCGCAGCCCAGGAGCGGGTAAATACTGCACGCTCTCAGAAGGAGATGGCTCAGGTTCAGGCCGATCAGGCGGCGCGCAGTTTGGCAGAAGCGGAAGGCACGCTTGCATGGGCTCGCGAGAACCTGGAGCGGATACAGGCACGGCAGGATCAACTGGTTTCAGACGCAGAGGATGATGTCTGGGAAGCAGAGGATAACTTGAATGATACAAAGAAACAGACAGATTTCAGCAATGAATCCCTGGTTTCAGCTGCACTGGCCAGTGCGGATGCCGCACGGAGCGAACTGAATGCGGCTGTGCGTGAATGGGAGAACGAAAGCCTTTCCAAAGAGGACCAGATTATGAGGGCTCAGCGAGCGATAGAAACTGCGGCTATAGAATTAGAGTCCGTAAAAGAACAGTTGGAAAGAGCGAAACAATCAGATGCCGCTACGCGTAGGCAAAATGAAGTGGAGCGGCTGCAGTATGAAAACGAGCTGCGTCAAAAACAGAATACATTAGAGGAGATAAGGCTGATCAGCATGCAGGATGGGGTGGTTACCGCTCCGGTAGACGGAACGGTAAAGTCAGTGACGGAAGCTTTTGTCACACAGGACAATGGGGCGATACTCACCCTGTCACGGGCAGACCAGAGGTTTCAGTTTACTGCCAGTGTAGAACAAAAAACAGCGGAGAAATTGTCTGCGGGAGACATGGGCCAGCTTTTTTATACCATAGGAGGAATTACCCAGTCTGTCCAGTTACCGATTACTTCTATCGGTGTTCCCAATGCAGATGGCCAGGTCCGGCTCATCGCCTGGCTGGAAGAAGGCACTTTTTCCAGCGGAATTGCCGGAACATTGGAATTGGAAAAAAACAGCGGCAGATATCAGGCTGTTGTGCCTGTTTCTGCACTGAGAGCTGCCCACGGAAAGACAGTGGTCCTGGTTGTCCGTGAAAAACAATCCGTACTGGGAACAGAGCAGACGGTGGAAGAGGTGGATGTTGTGATAAAGGAGCAGAACATGGAAAGTGCAGCCGTGGAAGGCGTATTTTTCCCGGATGACCAGATCGTGATACAGACCTCAAAGCCGATTGGGAAAGGAGACAGGGTGCGTGTGGAAAATTAAATATTTCAGGCTTTGTATGCTTGGTTTGTGTCTTCTCCTTATGTGGTATGGCTCTGCAGCCTGTCAGAAGAAAATGGAATGGTTTGATAACAGCGTTTCCGTGCGGTGGGAAAGCGGCATGGGTGTCTCTCCGGCGCAGATGAGTCAGGTGCCCCCTTCCTTTGTATTGTGGACGTCCCATTATGAACAGATATTGTATGGGGACTTTTACCCGAATCCGGTAAACGGAGAAGTTTTCGAGTATTACGGAGATATTCCCCGTCTGCAGCTTTGTCGGTTCAGATATGGATACTGGCCGGGAGATGAAAAGGGCTGTGTAATCGACGAGGGAACTGCCCATGCTCTTTGGGGTTCTTCTGATGTGTTGGGGCAGACGATTCAGTGGAATGAGAAAACATGGTATGTATGCGGCGTTGTGGAAGGAAGGGAGGGACTGGCGTTCTTTCCGGCAGAAGAAACGGAAGAGAGGATGTTTCAGGGATTGTGGTTAAATCTCTCAGAAGAACAGGGAGGCATTTACGCGGCGGAACAGATGCTCCAAAAATATCAATTACCAGTGGGAGACATGACAGATCTTGGTTTGTATGTTTGGCTGTCCGGAATACTGGCAGCCCTCCCTGCATTTCTGCTCTGGGCATGGGTTCTTATGTGCATTGCACACCGTTTGTGGAAACTTCGTTATACATGGCTTTTATTCCTTATGTCTGTTCCGCTGATGTTTGCAGGAATGGCGGCGATTTCCTGGACGGTTGGATTCCCGTGGAGTGTACCGGCTCGGTTCCTGCCTACAAGATGGTCGGATGGTTCCTTTTGGAGCAGGCTTTGTGTACAGATCAGGGACGGTATTCTGGCAATTTTCCGTATGCCTCCTGCAGCATGGGAAAGGACATTTTGGATAACCTTTCTTCTTGGCGGCATACTGTCCGTTTTGACAGTTTTGTTTTTGTGGCTTGTTGTCAGGCGATTGCCTGTGCCTAAGCCCAAAAACATCCTTCGGATCAGCCTGATCTGGTGGGGAGGACTGCTTTGTATTATATGGAAGAATAAGGATTCCCTGGCGGGGAACCCGGCTGTTACATTATGGATACTTCCAACGGTATGGATGACCATAAGGTGGCTGCTGGATCTTCATGACAAGGTGCTGGAATCCGGAAAATATTTGGATCAGGGAGGGAATGAACTTGTATTTATTGAAGAAAAAACGAAAAGTTAATCGGCAGACTGCCCCAGAGCTGGATGGTATCACTCCATGGATATTTTTATTACCGAGTCTGTTGATGGTCAGTGTACTGGTATTGGTTCCCTTTTGTGATGTACTCCGGCGCTCCTTCTTTTCGGCTATGGGCGGGCAGTTTGTAGGGTTCAGAAATTATACGGATGTTTTTCAAAACGAAGCGTTTCAGCGGGCAGCGGGGAATACGGCAAAATTTACCTTAATCTGTATTCCTGTATTGCTGTTGTTTTCCCTGTTGCTGGCATTGCTTGTGGATGCACTGAAGGAGAAGAGGGGGATATTTAAAACTTCTTTTCTTATTCCAATGTCAATTCCGGTAGCTTCGGTGGTATTGCTTTGGAAAGTGATCTTCCATGAAAACGGTCTGCTGAACCATCTGCTTGGCAGTGTGGGACTGGAAACGGTTCATTGGCTGAACAGCGAATCGGCCATGACGGTACTGATGGTAACGTATATCTGGAAAAATGCGGGCTATGACATGGTGCTGTGGCTGTCGGGGATTACAGCTATCTCACCATCGCTGTATGAGTCGGCGTCTTTGGATGGAGCCGGAGCTCTGCGGTGCTTCTTTCGCATTACGCTTCCAAATCTGATGCCTACATTGTTTACAGCCGCTGTGCTGTCGCTACTGAACTCCTTCAAGGTATTCCGGGAAGCATATCTCATTTCGGGCAGTTATCCCCATGAGAGCATCTATATGCTCCAGCATTTGTTCAATAACTGGTTTACACGGCTGGATATTGATAAAATATGTGCCGGTGCTGTGCTGATGGCACTGGTGGTAATGGCGCTGATCGGTTTCCTGCAGATGATATGGGGAAGGGGTGAAGGAAAATGAAAAAATGGATGATAGCAATGCTTTTGTCTGCGGCGGCTCTTTTTGTATGGGTTCCCTTGTGGATGTTACTATCGGCTTCCTTTATGGGGAGCAGAGAAATGGTACATAATCTGGCGCCGGTTCTTAATGAGGAAGCCGGGTATGCCCATTGGCCCATTCTGCCCCAGTATCCGACATTAAAACCTTATGTGGAATTACTGCTGGACGCGCCTGAGTTTTTCACAATGTTCTGGAACTCCTGCAGACAGGTCTTTCCCATTGTGGCTGGACAGATTGTGATCGGCGCACCGGCAGCCTGGGCTTTTGCCAGATTCCGGTTTCGGGGAAAAGGAGTATTGTATGCGTTGTATATTATATTGATGCTGATGCCGTTTCAGGTGACCATGGTTTCCAGCTATTTTGTGCTGGATCGTCTGGGAATGATGAATACCGTCTGGGCGATTATCCTGCCCGGCGCTGTTTCCACTTTTCCTGTTTTCCTTATGATCCGTTTTTTTGCGGCCATACCATCGGCGCTGACGGAGGCTGCCTCCTTGGATGGTGCCGGGGCCTGGCAGATCTTTATCCATCTGGGGCTTCCCCTTGGTGTGCCTGGCATTCTTTCAGCGGTGGTTTTGGGATTTTTGGAATACTGGAATGCATTGGAGCAGCCTATGACATTTCTGAAAGATCAGACCTTATGGCCATTATCGCTTTATCTTCCCACGGTAACTGCGGAAAATGCGGGGGCTTCTCTTGCGGCTTCCGTGATCATGCTGATGCCGGCGCTGTTGATCTTTTTGTTTGGCCAGAAATATCTGGAAGCGGGGATCGCGGCTTCCGGAATGAAAGATTAGGGAGTTTATTGTATGGAAAATACATCATTGACATTAGAACAAGTAAATAAGTGGTATTCTGGGGACGTGCATGCCGTAAAGGGGGTAAGTATGGACGTCCGCCCCGGAGAATTTTTAGTATTTGTAGGGCCGTCCGGCTGCGGAAAATCCACAACCTTACGCATGATCGCCGGTTTGGAGCGTGTGGACAGTGGAACGATCCATATGGGAGAGATACTGATGAACTCAGTTCCACCCAAAAACCGTGACATCGCCATGGTATTCCAAAACTATGCGTTATATCCTACCATGAAAGTATTTGATAATATTGCATTTCCTCTAAAAATGCGCCATTGGAAGAAAGAGGATATCCGGCACCGGGTTACAGAGATTGCAGACAGTCTGGATTTGTCGGAATATCTCTGGCGCAGGCCCATAGCGCTTTCCGGGGGCCAGAGGCAGAGAGTAGCGCTTGCAAGGGCAATGGTCCGCGCTCCGAAATTGTTTTTGATGGATGAGCCCCTTTCCAATCTTGATGCAAAACTGAGAGTACAGATGCGCCGGGAGATTACAGCTTTACAGAGAAAGCTGGGAACAACGACCATCTATGTGACTCATGACCAGACAGAAGCTATGACCATGGGGGATCGTATTGCTATTTTTAAGGATGGCGTGGTTCAGCAGATGGATACGCCGCAGATGCTTTATCAGAAACCTGCCAATCTTTTTGTGGCCGGATTTATCGGTTCGCCGCCTATGAATATCTGGAAAGAGGGAAACAAATTTTGCGGCATCAGGCCGGAGCATATTCATATCACCGATAATTCCGATCAGATCCGGGCACGGGTAGTATCTGTAGAGTGGACTGGACGGGAAACGGTTGTTTTTGTAGATACAGAGAATTTAGGAAATCTGGGGATTGTAACGGGTGCAGTTTGTTCGTTAAAAGTTGGCGATATGTGTTATTTGGCGTTGGATAAGCAGTTTATTCATTTTTTCGATGGTGAAACTGGAGGGCGGATTTAATAACAGACATAAAAAACATTGTAAAATTCTCTGTCGCATTTAAGAAATTGTTCTGATAGAGGAAGAAAAATAACTGTACATTATTAAGCTGAAACTTATATCATTACTCTAAAAATAAATATGGGGGCAGACTTCCCATATAATTTCACAGAAAAGCCAGCGGCGCAGATACCAGTCTGAATTGCTGGCTTTTCTTTTTTGACATACTACGTCTGTCCGTTCTCCTTATTGGAAGAAATGGAAGGAGATTTTGTGCCTGTCAGGGCAGAAGCTGTAGCCACTAGAACAGACAGGCTCCTTTCGTCACAGAGCGGGAGCAGCCGCAGCAGTTCCTGGTATGTAGAGCCTGTCCTGTCATGGCTGTCCTGGAAGATACAGTCATCTGCGGATATATCCAGCGTCCTGCAGATATGGTAGAAATTTTCAATGCTTGGGGAACAGCGGCAGCGCTCCAGGTCCTTTTGGAAGGACACGGAATGGTCGAGCAGTTCCGCACACTGTGCCTGCGTCAGATGTTTTTTCTTCCTGGCTCTCTTTAAGGCAGCGCTGAAGATTTGGGCATCATTGATGGATAAAGACATTATAGTCACCTCCTATAAGTAGTGTATTGCCATACCTTGCAAAAGTAAAAATGGTATAGACATACTAAAAAGTAGAGTAATAGCATACTAAACATCCAGGCATCTGGTGAACAAAAAAAACATGGTTCATCAGGGTTTTGTTTGGGTGCCTTTTTGCTGCCATGGGAGAGGTACATGGTCTGCAGTGGGGAATTTTTACAAGTCGGGCATCGGCGGGGGAATTAGGTCAAAAAAATCATAAACTTCCCGGGGGTGTCCTGTACCCAACAAGGTAGTCTAGTACACTACTTTTTGGAGGAGGGTAAAAAAGTATGGGGAAAGAGTGTCTATCCGTGCTTTCGGGCAGATAAATGCTCTTTTATTTTTGCGACCAAAGCCTGCATAGCTCATTTTATCAGAGGACCTCCGGTCCAGCGGTTCACAGGGAAACGTGGAACAAAGACTGGAGGCGAAAGGATGAAAGAAAAACAAACAGATTCGGTACAGAACCGATTTACGGCATACCTGATGGCGGCTGTGGCAAATAAGCGCATCAGCTATTTTGAACAAAGGAACCGGTATAAAGAAAAAGAATACATACAGGTGGATATGCTGGAGAAAAACCATGTGGATTTTGAGGCACAATATCGTACTTATCTGGCAGAACAGTCGCTCCTACGCTATTTTGGATATGGGGATAGCCTGGAATGTATACTGGAGATAGACAGCATACAGCTTGCGAAGTGTATCAGCCGCTTAAAGGACCGGGAACGCAGGATATTGTTTGCACGGGTATTCGGAGAACTGGATTTCACGGAGCTTGGGGAGAAATTTGGAATGGAGCCAAAGCAGGCGGAAATGGCGTATTACTATATCATCCGCAAGCTGCGCAAAGGAATGGGGGTGCGGAGAGATGAATTTTGAAATGCTGCTTGAGAGGGCAAAGGCAGGGGATAAGGAAGCAAGGGAAGAAATATTCCGGATGTACCGCCCTCTGTTGATTAAAAATTCGATGGATCGGAACGTGTTTGACGAGGATCTGTATCAGGAGCTGTCGGCTACGCTGTTAAACTGTATCCAGAAGTTTCGGATATAGAAGATCTCCGGCTGGAATGGCAGGAAATATGTTGTAATCGGGCAGTTCTTTGCGTATAAAATGATGTGTCGCAAAAGGTATACCATTGGAGATAGTGATTCCGGCAGGTATTTGCCCCTGTTTTTCTGTCGTAAAAAGTCCGTTTTGAGTTTTGCGATGTCGCAGGAGTGCGGAGTACCTTTTGCGACATGGATTTTACGGAGGGGAGGTCTGTCATGGCAACAAAAAAGTTTGGGTATGTCCGTGTGAGTACCCGTGAGCAAAACCCGGAGCGGCAGATCCATATCCTGCGGGACGAGGAAGGCATCGACGAACGTGACATCTATGTGGAAAAGGAGTCCGGGAGACAGTTCGAGCGCCCAGTGTACCGCTCTCTGGTTGACAACATCCTGCGGGAAGGCGACCTGCTGGTGGTAACGGAACTGAAACGGTTCGGGAGGAACTACGGCGAAATCTATAAGGAGTGGTTCCACATTACAAAGGAGATTGGTGCCGACATTAAGGTGACTTCCATGCCGATTCTGGATACCACGCAGTCGAAAGAACTGGTGGGGCAGCTTATCACGGATGTGGTGTTGGCGGTGTTCGCATATGTGGCGGATGAAGACTGGACGGAGCGGCATGAACTGCAGCGCCAGGGCATCGAGGTGGCGAAGGCAGGCGGAAAGCATCTGGGAAGGCCGCGGGTGGAGTACCCGGAGAACTGGGAGGAGTGCTATGGGAGATGGAAAAGCGGCATGATCTCAGCAAAAGAGGCCATGACGCTGACAGGACTCAAGAAGGACAGCTTTTACCGGCTGGCTAAGAAATATAAGGAGGAGCAGGAGGATAAGCCATGAGAGAGGAAAGGGTTACGGCGAAATGGGAATGATACAGATGCCTTTTCTGAAGTTAATGAAAAATTTATAAATGTATTTATGGAAAATTTCAAGGAAACAGAGGGAAAGGAACTCCTTATTATATGAGAATAAATTTAGAGGAGGACTGTTTTATGAAACAGGGTACATTATTTTATGACAATGAAAGCGGCAGGTACAATTTTTTTTATACCGACGGGGATGGAAACAGGCGAGATTACGGTGGCATCCATTGCGGAGAAGTCTTTGAGTTCAAACTGAATGATGTCTGGATTCCTGCCCGTGTAGAGATGGGTGATGACAGGAAATGGTATCTGGTGGGACTGCCGGGACTGAAGCTAGACGGGCTGGAGGTAAGGGTGGAATAGAAAAGAAGCGATATTATCCATGAAATTATATTACTGGTATAATGACAAACGGGTTGATTGGTGATATAGTGGTTACAGTAAATAAAAAAGAGGACGGATAAGTCCGGAAAGGAAACGGTCATGGCAACAGTTAATTTCGCAGCAGCTTCAGTTGCTTATTATCTGCATAGCGAACATTATGAGGCACTGTTCAGTAAAGAAAAAGAACAGAGTCTGGTTAAAATGCGCTCATGCAAGATAAGAAAAAGGCGAAAAACTGTGTGATGTATGGAGGCGGGGCTTTTAAGAGCCTGCCGGAAATAGAACATGGATTTCATGTACCGCTTATCTTAAATGAGGTAGGCGGTATTTTTATGTTCCATTAGCTCAGTTGGGAGAGCACTCGACTTTTAATCGAGGAGTCATGGGTTCAAGTCCCATATGGAGCATTGCCGCCTGATATTGAGTTTGATAACAGGAGGTGAGGATTATGGTGAATTTGCCGGTTATAGATATGATAAGAACAGGACAGAACATAGGAAGGCTGCGGAAGCAGGCGGGATTATCGGTAAGGGACCTGCAGGATATTTTTGGTTTTGCAACGCCGCAGGCTATCTACAAGTGGCAGCAGGGAGCTGCCCTTCCGACACTGGATAATCTGGTGGTGTTGGCTGCGGTTCTGCAGGTGCGCATGGATGATATTTTGGTTATAACAGATCCGGCGGCGCAGATACAGATCAGTGCATGAATGGAAGATAGAAAATAGAGATAGTAGTAAAAGAGCAGGCTGGAAATGCCTGCCATATGGTCCCCTAGTCTAAAGGTTAGGACACCGGCCTTTCAAGCCGGAAATGCAGGGTTCAAGTCCCGTGGGGATCATCATACGGCTCCTTAGTCTAAAGGTCAGGACGCCGGCCTCTCAAGCCGGAAATGACGGGTTCAAGTCCCGCAGGAGCTACTGTGGCCATAGGATAGTGGTAGTCCGGCAGACTGTGGATCTGCTTACGGGGGTTCGATTCCCCCTGGTCACATTATGGATGGGTATGCCTAGCGGCGAGGGCAGCGGACTGTAAATCCGTCACAGAGAAACACCGCAGGTTCGAGTCCTGCCCCATCCACTTTTGTTTGCGTGTCCGAGTGGTTTATGGTGCCACCCCGCTAAGGTGGTGTGCGGTTACGCACCGAAGGTTCAAATCCTTCCGCAAACGCTCTTAACTGAAGATATATCATAGTTAAAAAGGACCGGTGAGAACCGGTCCTAAGTCATTGCGCCTATCTTTTATATCTCAATCATTTTCATAATCAGATATAACAGAGTTGACATATTCTAAATCAAGCTGCAGGGATGATGCGATGCTCTCATTGCCCATACCCTTATTGTAGAGTTTGAGGATTTTAGTGGCAGAAATAGTGCCTTCTATATGTCCTAATTCAATGTTTTCCCAGTCTCTCTGCAATAAAGTCATATGTTCCACCTCCAATATGCAAAAGCAGGGGAAGTGCATACCTCCCCTGCTAATATGTCTGCTGTTATAAAATGTCATATTCCTCAAAAAGCTTGTTCCTGAAATCCGAATCTTCTAAAGCGCGATTCAATTCATCGGTGCGGTTTTCAGAAAGAAGTATCTTGGTTAAAGAGGCCATTCGGTTGCTGCCTTCTTCTCGTCCTAATTCGATATTTTCCCGGTCTCTCTGCAATAAAGTCATATACTCGACCTCCATTTCCTTACTCTCTTTTACTTCAGTAACTTTTTTATGGATCTCTTTTATGAGCGGGCTTCTGGCCTGCGATGCGAAGTCATCCGTTGTATTTTCCACATAAGAGAGAAATTCCTGCATTTCCGGATCGACATCGTGCATATTGCCTTTGGTGTTCAGGAAAATCTTGGTGGTTTCATCTCCCAGTGTGAGGGAAGGGTTTTCCACGCACTTGTTTTCAAAGGTGTATAAATGGCGCCGATCCCCAAAAGGGTCAAAGGTACAGATGAAAATGACAAAGGATTTTTTCAGTTTTCTGTAATCTTCCCCTGCGGAAATGATGTCAAGGTCGATGTTTCCCTGATAGTACCTCGATCTCTTTGGCAGGGTAGCCTTTCTGTGCTTTCCGCGTTCCATCTCCACATTATATACCGTTCCCTCGTTGTCGTTCAGATATACATCGAGCCGGATACCTTTTCCGTCATAGAGCGTATTGATGGTTTTCTGTGTGGCAGGTACGGAAACTTCCCGTATGGAAACGCCCAGTATTTTTTCTAATACTTTTCTGCAGACCTCCTTATCACTCATTACCTTAGCGAAAAGGAAATCGTCCTCCAGGTTTAACTGTTGGATGGTTTTGGTTGTGCTTGGCATAGATGTACCTCTCTTTCTCATATTATAGCATGTTGCCGCCGTTTTGTCAGTCGCGGTTTTGAAAATTGTTACACAGGTTCCATGGGGAAATCCCTATATAAAATAAATACCCTGTAGTGGCCGGATACTTGAAAAAAGCTGCCTATTTCAGACAGTTTTTTTGTGGCATGGGATATGCCGGCATCCTTTTCGTTTGTTATGATTTTGGATCATTTTCATGGACGGGGATATTTTCCCAATCTGTTTCTGGCAGTGTGCTGCTGGCAGGAAGATTTGATGGTTCTGCCAGTAGGGGAACACCTGAAATGTTCATCTATCATATCCTCCTTTGTCTTTATCCACATACAGGCAGCACTGCCTGTATGCGGAAATCAGGTAAAAGCCTTTGCCGGACAGCCATGCTCAGGGAGCGATCATGTCCATGAATTCCTGCTCTGTCAGTACCTTAATACCGAGCTGCTGCGCCTTTGCCAGCTTGCTTCCGGCCTTTTCCCCGCAGATCAGGTAATCTGTCTTTTTGGTGACGGAGCTGCCGGGCGTGGCACCGAGGCTGATGATTTTGGCGTTGATGCCGTCACGGGTGAAGTTCTCAAGTTTCCCTGTGGCTACGATGGTGCATCTGACACACTGGGGGCATTCTTGTTGTAATACTCATTGCGGTACTGGTTGAGTTTGTCCACCAGTTCGTGAATACGTTCTGTTGTCTGTGACATTCATTTTTCCTCTTTTCTTTTAGATTTTGCCAGT
>ERZ808041.436-NODE-436-length-32643-cov-5.057821_pt1 | contig 32643 bp, 33 predicted proteins | sample MGYA00380192_ERZ808041 | MGnify/ENA primary metagenome ERZ808041 (study PRJEB31490, sample SAMN06133412) | mouse gut metagenome | isolation source: Z1_1 | host: mice | place: China: Chengdu | collected 2015-05 ...
AAATGTTTCAGATGCTCCGTGAAGAAGTGGATGCGCTTGCACGCGGCGCGGAGGAAGGCGAGGGAGAGGAAAAACGCCTGAAGGAATTTTTAGGCCATACGCCGCTGGAGGTACTCTGCGGTGCGCTGCTTGGCATTTTAATCGCCGCGTTGATTCCGGCGTTTTAGGATTTTGCTTCGTATTTTTTGCCGCGGCTTCCTTTTGGGATGGGACATTCGGGAAAAATGCGAAACTGGTTCTAACGGCGAAAGGGGGAAAACATGTTGGCGGAAAACAGATTTCTGGGACGCTTAAATCTTCCTGGAGATTTGAAAAAACTCAGCCCGAGTCAACAGGATATTTTATGTTGGGAGCTGCGCAGCCAATTGCTGCTGACTGTTTCGGAAAATGGCGGGCATTTGGCCTCTAATCTCGGCGTCGTGGAGTTGACCGTGGCGCTTCATACAGTGTTCGATATTCCGCGCGATGAAATTGTTTGGGATGTCGGGCATCAGTGCTATGTACACAAAATACTGACAGGGCGACTGAAGCAGTTCTCCGAAATACGCCGTGAGGGCGGTCTGTCAGGGTTTCCCAGGCCGCGTGAAAGCCGCAGCGATGCGTTTATTGCGGGACATGCAAGCACGTCGCTTTCAGCGGCCTGCGGGCTTGCAAAGGCGAAAACCTTAACAGGCGATCCGCATCATGTGATCGCAGTCGCCGGGGACGGAGCCTTTACAGGCGGGATGATTTATGAAGCTCTCAATAATGCCGGACGCAGCCGCGATCACCTGATTGTGATTCTCAATGACAATGATATGTCTATATCCAAAAGCGTCGGTTCTTTTGCGCGTTACCTGGCCGCAAAACGGTCGTCTGAACGCTACAATGTAATTAAGGAGCATGTTGAAAAAGCCGTGCGCAAGATTCCGCTTGTCGGAGGAGAGCTTCGTAATGTCATTTCCGATTCCAAGGCTGCGCTGCGTCAGATGCTCTACCACAGCAACCTGTTCGAGGATTTTGGATTTGACTACCTTGGGCCTGTCGATGGTCACGACGTGCGGATGCTGATTCAAGTGCTGCGGCGCGCAAAGGAGCTTAAAAAGCCGGTGGTGGTCCATGTAAACACCATCAAGGGCAAGGGCTATGCATATGCTGAGAAAAATCCCTCGCATTATCATGGTGTCGGCGGATTCGATCCGGTAAGCGGCCAATTGTCTGTGCCGGCGGAGTCGTTTTCAGCGCATTTTGGCAGTTGGCTGACAATGCGCGCGCGCAGAGACGAACGGATCTGTGCCATCACCGCCGCGATGCGCGACGGTACAGGGCTTCAGGCGTTTGCGGAGGAGTTTGGGCCGAAAAACCGTTTCTTTGACGTTGGTATCGCTGAGGAGCACGCCGTCACCTTTGCATGCGGTCTGGCTGCGGGCGGGCTGCTCCCTGTATTCGCCGTCTACTCAACATTTTTGCAGCGCGCCTACGATCAATTGATCCACGACGCATCCATTGAACCGCAGCATATCGTTCTCGCGGTTGATCGCGCCGGTTTTGTCGGTGAGGACGGCGAGACTCATCAGGGCTTGTTTGACGCGGCCTTTCTGTCCTCGATCTATGGCATGACAGTCTATTCGCCGGCCTCTTATGCTGAACTGGAATATGCGATGGAGCGCGCGCTGTATCACTGCAAGGGTCCGGTGGCTGTTCGTTATCCACGCGGAGGTGCGCCGGCGTCCGAAGCGAATCATGCGCCGGATGATTGGCTGCATATCAAAAACGGCGGAAAAACGCTGCTTATAAGTTATGGCCGCATCTTCAGTGAATTGCGCGCAGCGGCAAAATTGTTGGCAGAGAGCAAAAAGCCGGTCGATTTGCTCAAGCTCTGCCGCATTGCGCCTTTGCCGGAGGAATGCATCCGCTTGGCAAGAAAATACGAAACAATCTATTTTGTCGAGGAAGGCGTCCGAAACGGCGGCATCGGCGAGCATTTTCTCGGCGCTCTTGCACAGGTGCGGTACCGCGGACGCATGACCATTCACGCGGTTGACGATCCGTTTGTTCCGCAGATGAGCGTACAGTCCGCAATCCGGCGGTGCGGTTTTGACGCGAAGGCGATTGCCAAGGCGGTTGCAGAGCTTTATTTTTGAGATGATTTAAAAATAACGGTACGGCCTTTGCATAGACGACGGCCGGTCATTGGAGGGCGCTGTGAAAAAGAGGCTGGATATCCTGCTTACAGAAAAGGAGTTTTTCCCGAGCCGTGAAAAAGCAAAGGCTGTTATTATGGCTGGACAGGTCTATATAAATGGCCAAAAGGCTGATAAGCCCGGGATGGATGTTGCAGAAGATGCAGATATAGAGGTGCGGGGAGACACCCTGCGCTATGTCAGCCGCGGTGGATTGAAGCTTGAGAAAGCGATGCAGGTCTGGCCGATCGTCCTTCAGGATCAGATCTGTATGGATATCGGTGCGTCGACCGGCGGGTTTACGGACTGTATGCTGCAAAACGGCGCGGCTAAGGTTTATGCCGTTGATGTCGGCTATGGGCAGCTTGCCTGGAAGCTTCGCAACGATCCACGCGTTGTCAATCTGGAGCGCACAAATATTCGAAATATCACGCGGGAGCAGCTTCCTGACAGAATCGATTTCATCAGTATCGATGTTTCTTTTATCTCTCTGCGTCTTGTTTTACCAGTCGCCGCCCAGTTGCTTTGTACAGAGGGTAAGGCTGTTTGCCTTGTCAAGCCGCAGTTTGAAGCGGGACGTGAAAAGGTTGGAAAAAAAGGGGTCGTGCGAGACCGTGCAACGCATGTTGAGGTGTTGGTGCGTGCTGTCGGTTACGCCTTGGAGAATGGTTTTACCGTACACGGCCTTGACTTTTCGCCCGTTAAGGGTCCGGAGGGGAATATTGAATATCTGATGTATCTGCAAAAGGCAGCTGACGGCGCTGATCTGGACTCCAAAGCAATTGAAACGCTCGTTGCACGCTCACACGATGAGCTTGATTGACTTTTTGACCGGGGGACGAAAATGGCACAAAAAACAGTATTGATTCTGCCGAATCTGACGAAAAATAATACGGGACAGCTTGTAAAATCGATCGTTTCACAGCTTCGTTTTTCCGGGTGTACGCCTGTGATGCAGGAAGCGTATGACGGCCAATTCGAAAATGTGCGGTATGCGCCCTTTGACACCTTGATTGCGGCCTGTGACCTCGTATTGACAGTGGGCGGAGACGGAACTATCCTGCATGGGGTGAAGCATGCAGTCGAGCATGATAAGCCCGTGCTTGGGGTAAACACAGGAAGGCTTGGTTATCTGGCGCAGGTGGAAGCGGATGAAATACGAATTCTCTCGCGCCTGGCGGCGGATGATTATGCAATCCAGCAGCGCATGCTGCTTGAGATCCGCGTCGGCGAGGATGGCGAGCCTCTGTATGCGCTCAATGATGTAGTGATCTCGAAGGGCGATTTGGCAAGGATGGTTGATCTTGATATCAGCGGGGACGGTCAGGCAATCGGGAGCTACCGGGCAGACGGAGTGATTTTAGCTACGCCAACCGGTTCGACAGCTTATTCGCTTTCAGCGGGAGGACCGATTGTCGATCCATCCATCGATACGATCATTGTGACCCCGATCTGTCCGCATTCACTCAACGACCGTGCCGTACTGCTTTCTCCACGTATGCGTCTGCGCGTGCAGAGCCGTTATATCAATGCGTCTGACAAAATCGTTGTCAGCGTGGATGGCGAGAATGTCGCATTGCCAGGCCAGAAAACGCCGATTTTAATCCGTATGGCGGAGAAAACAGCGCGTTTTATCAGTTTCCCGGAAAAGACGTTCACGATGATTTTGCGCGAGAAGCTCAAGCCGCGCGGTTAGGCGCAGCGCGCTCTGGTTAGATGGGGGTATCGTATGAAGGCAAGACGTCATGCAAAAATTCTGGAGCTTATCAATTCACGGCCGATTGACACGCAGGACGAGCTGCTTGGCCTGCTCAGTGAAAATGGGTTTTCTGTGACACAGGCGACGGTTTCCCGTGATATCAAGGAGCTTAGGCTCGTCAAGACACTGACCTCGGACGGCAAATATCACTACACAGCGCACACAGAACATCCAAAAAGTGAGATGTCGGATAAATTTTTGCTCATTTTTTCCGAATCTGTGCGCGAAATCGATTCTGCTGGAAATATGCTGGTGATCAAGTGCTTTACCGGAATGGCCAACGCTGTCTGCGCGGCGCTTGATACGCTGCATTGGAGCGGGGTTGTCGGTACGCTCGCGGGTGACGATACGATCTTTATGGTGATGCGCGACGAACAGAACGCGCATGAGCTTGTTTCGCAGCTGCGCCGCATGATGGCGTAGCACATGCCGGCTGTTGGAGGGAGAGAGCATGCTTTCACAGCTTTATATTAAAAATGTCGCGGTGATCAGCGAGGCGACCATCGACTTTTCGCAGGGGCTGAATGTCTTTACCGGTGAAACAGGCGCAGGGAAAACGATCCTGATCAGTGCGATCAACGCGGTGCTCGGCGAGCGCGCTTCAAAGGATATGATTCGTACTGGCGAAAGCCATGCGGTGATCTCGGCTCTGTTTACAGAGCTTTCGTCCGACGCGGCCGACGCACTGTCACAAGCGGGATACGCGCCGGATGACGACACAGTGCTGATTATGCGGGAGCTGTCGGCAGATGGCAAATCATCGTGCCGTATTAACGGGCGTCCCGCAACGCTTGCCATTTTAAAAGCCGTTTCGGCGCATCTGATCAATGTGCATGGGCAGCATGACAATCAACAACTGCTTTCGCCAGGAAAGCACCTCGGCTTTATTGACGGTTTTGGCGCGCTCGATCCGCTGCTGGAGCAATACAGGACCGCTTATGAGCGATATACGGACGCTAAACGCGAATTAAACGAGATTGATACGGACGAAGCGGGGAAGGCGCGCAGGCTCGATCTTTTGACCTATCAGGTTTCAGAGATCGACGACGCCGATTTGCAGCCGGGCGAGGAGGAGGAGCTTTCTGCGCAGAGAAAATTGCTGCGCAATTCCCTGCATGTGACGCAGGCGCTTGGCGAAAGCGTCAGCCTGCTTGACGGTGGCGATGAATCGGCCGGACTGACGGGACTGTTCGGGTTGCTGGCGGAAAATATGGAGCAGGCAGCGCGCTATATGGATGCCGCCAAGCCTGTTGCGGAACGTCTGACCGACCTTTCCTATGAACTGGAGGGTATCTCCGGCGATATTCGTGATCTGCTTGACGGTTTGGATTGCGATCCGGCGCGGCTCGACGATGTGGAAAAGCGGCTCGACACTATTTTTTCCCTCAAGAAAAAATATGGCGCTGACATTGATGATATTCTTTCCTACCGCGACCGCGCCGCTGAGGAATTGGAGCGTATAGAAACTTCGGATACGCGTGCGCAGGCGCTCCGGGAGCAGATGATCGAATTGAAGGCCACAGCGAAGCAATTGGCCGCAAAGCTGACAAAAGCGCGGCTCGATGCGGCTGACCGGTTCACGACAGAGGTACAGGCGGAGCTTGCGTTTCTCGATATGCCGTCTGTGGCGCTGTCTGTGCGGCGCACGGATAAGCCTTTGGCTTCGGACGGAGCGGATGATGTGGAGCTGTTCATATCCACAAACGTGGGTGAGGAAGCCAAATCACTTGCAAAGATCGCGTCCGGCGGCGAACTGGCGCGCATTATGCTTTCAATTAAAAACGTGCTCGCTGACCGTGACGCTGTGGGAACGCTTATTTTCGACGAGGTTGACACGGGTGTCTCCGGACGCGCGGCGCAGAAGATCGGGCAGAAGCTCGCGCAGGTTGCTGTGCAGCGGCAGGTGATCGTTGTGACGCATCTGGCTCAGGTGGCGGCGTTTGCGCAGACACATCTGCTGATTGCAAAGACGGCACGTGACAACCGTACCTTTACATCCATCACGCCGCTTGACGAGGATGCGCGCACGCGCGAGCTGGCACGGATAATCGGCGGCGAGTCGGTCAGCGAGATCGCGCTCCAGCATGCGCATGAAATGCTGGAAAGTGCGAAAAATGCACGGTAAAGCCGCTTGTGCTTTTAAATAGAGCGTGGTATACTAGGGGCTGTCTGAATCGGGCGTATGGTTTGGTTTGGATGGAGTTAAATTGAAATTATAAGGAGAAAGATCGATGACAGTTTTTGAGGAATTAACCCGACGCGGCTTGATTGCGCAGATGACACACCCGGAGAAGATCGAAGAACTTCTCAATGGCGAGAAGGTTACGTTCTATATCGGGTTTGATGCGACCGCCGATAGCCTGCACGTCGGCCATTTCCTTCAGATGGTTGTTATGAAGCGCCTTCAGCAGGCAGGGCATCGCCCAATTGCGCTGCTTGGCACCGGTACTACAATGGTCGGTGATCCGACCGGTAAAACGGACATGCGCAAAATGCTCTCTGTTGAGGAGATCAACCACAATGCCATGTGCTTCAAACGGCAGATGGAAAAATTCATCGATTTTTCTGTCGGTAAGGCGCTGATGCTGAAAAATGGCGATTGGCTGCTTCACCTCAATTATATCGAGCTGCTGCGTGATGTCGGCGTCCATTTTTCTGTCAACGAAATGCTGACGGCCGAATGTTTTAAAACTCGGCTTGAAAAAGGGCTTTCGTTTATTGAGTTCAATTACATGATCATGCAGAGCTATGACTTTCTCAAGCTGCACCGCGACTACGGCTGCATGATGCAGCTTGGCGGCAACGATCAATGGGCGAATATCCTTGGCGGAATCAAGCTGACGCGCCGTGTGACCGGAGATGACGTGTACGGCATGACGTTTACGCTGCTGACCACAAAGGAAGGCAAAAAGATGGGCAAGACGGAAAACGGAGCCGTTTGGCTCGATCCGGAAAAAACCTCGCCCTATGAATTTTTCCAGTACTGGCGCAATGTCGCGGACGACGATGTGATCAACTGCCTGAAGCTTTTAACCTTCGTTCCGATTGAGGAGATTGAGGCGATGGAAAAGTGGGAGGGCAGCCAGCTCAACAAGGCGAAGGAAATTCTTGCGCACGAATTGACAAAGATGGTTCATGGACAGCAGGAAGCGGACAAGGCGTTGGAGGCTGCTCGTGCGATTTTTGCGGGCGGCACGCACAGCGACGATATGCCGACAACCTCGCTGGTTTCGTCCGATTTGGCGGATGGTGCGATTTCTGTCGCGGATCTGCTTGTCAAGACGGGACTTGCGCCATCGAAAGGAGAGGCAAAGCGCCTGATTCAGCAGGGCGGCGTCTCTGTCGATGATGTAAAGGTTTCTGACTTTGCGGCTGTAATCGGCAAAGAAAGCTTTGACAAGGGGCAGGTTATCCTTAAAAAGGGTAAGAAAATTTATCACAAGGTCCTGCTCGGATAAGGAGGCGCGTATATGCGCGGACATATGTCCAAGGCGAAAGCCCTGACGCTGGTCGGTTTGCTGGCCGCAGTCGAGGTGGTGCTGACTTTGACGCCGCTCGGCTTTATTCCGCTCGGCGTTACCAAGGCGACAACGATCCATATCCCGGTTATCCTGGGAGCCGTGCTGCTGGGGCCGGCCGCGGGAGCGGTGCTCGGCGGCGTGTTTGGCGTTTTGAGCGTATTGACGAACACATTTCAGCCGACGGTTACGTCGTTTGTATTTACGCCGTTTTATGCGCTGACGCCTGATTTCAGCGGCAACGGCTGGAGTTTGGTCGTGGCGATTGTGCCGCGTGTTTTGATCGGGGTCGTTTCCGCATATATGTTCCGCGCGCTTGCGCGCTTTTCAAAGAGCGGCTCCGCTGCCTTGATCGGCGCGGGAATTGCCGGTTCCCTTACCAATACGATCCTTGTGATGGGCGGTATTTATCTTTTTTTCGGTGAAAGCTACGCCGCTGCAAAGGGCATCGCTTTTTCCGCGCTGTTCGGCGTCATTATGGGGGTTATCGGCGTCAACGGCGTGCTTGAGGCGGTTGTCGCAGCCGTTTTGACGCTTGCGCTCGGCCGGCCGCTTGTGAAAGCTTTTTCACGTCCGTCTTAAAATTTATGCTTGACAAATGCGGATTGCCGCGTTATGATTACACACAAGAAATATCCAAAAAGGCTTTGATAGGGAACAAAACACAGTTTGCGCGCCACAGAGAGCCGCCGGTTGGTGTAAGGCGGCGCCGCTTTTGTGAATAACTCACCCTTGAGCCGCCGGGCGAACGCACTTTGCAAGTAGCTTTCGGACGGGATCCCGCCGTTAAAAGGGAACGCATTGTTCGATGCGGCTGAGCGGGCTGTTAATCAGTCAATCAAGAGTGGTACCACGGAAGTTGTCAGACCTTCGTCTCTTTATCAAGAGGCGGAGGTCTTTTTGCTGCTTTGCCGCCGTTCACAAATCAGCATGAAAGAAGGAATCAGCATGACACGAAAAATCAAAATCTTTGACACGACGCTGCGCGATGGGGAACAGTCGCCGGGGTGCAGCATGAACTTCAATGAAAAAATTGAGATGGCGCGCCAGCTTGAGCGGCTCGGAGTCGATATCATTGAAGCGGGCTTTCCCGTTTCATCTCCTGACGATTTCCGGGCGGTCGAAGCGATTGCGAAAACAATTAAACAATCCACAGTCGCAGGGCTTGCGCGGTGTGTTGAGGGCGATATCCGGCGTGCTTATGAGGCGGTTCGCTGCGCGCAGTCGCCGCGCATTCATACGTTTCTTGCTACCAGCGGCGTCCATATGAAATATAAGCTCAAGATGACGCCTGACGAAGTGATCGAACGCATTACAGCAATGGTCGGGCTGGCGCGCGGGCTTTGCCCGGACGTGGAATTTTCGGCTGAGGACGCTTCGCGCAGCGACCGGGATTTTCTGGTACGTGCGTTCGACGCCGCAATCGCAGCCGGCGCAACGACGATCAACATCCCCGACACAGTCGGATACAGCACCCCAAACGAAATGTTTGATCTCGTTTCCTATGTCCGCACGCATCTGAAAAATCCAGACGTTGACATTTCCGTACACAACCACAATGATCTCGGTATGGCGGTGGCCAATACGCTGGCCAGCATCCAGGCGGGCGCGTCGCAGGTGGAATGTACGGTCAACGGTATCGGCGAGCGCGCCGGCAATGCCGCAATGGATGAAATTGTGATGGCGCTGCGCACGCGCGGCGATATGTTTGGCTGCTCGACTGGTATCAATACACGGCAGATTTACCGCACAGGCAAGCTGCTCTCCACGATTACCGGCGTTGGGATCGCGCCGAATAAGCCGATTGTCGGGGCGAATGCGTTTGCACACGAAAGCGGCATCCATCAGCACGGCGTCCTGGCTGAACGCACGACCTACGAAATTATGAGTCCCGACGACATTGGTATCTATCAAAACAAGATGGTGCTCGGCAAGCATTCAGGTAAGCACGCCTTTGCAGACCGTATCGCCGAACTTGGATACAGGATGTCGGAGGAGGACATTGCCGAAGCGTTTGAACGATTCAAAGCGTTGGCTGACCGCAAAAAGGAGATCACAGACCGCGATATCGAGGCGCTGATCGGTGCATCGGCCATTACAGATGTACGGGAGGTCTACGCGCTTAAGAGCTTTGTCATCAACAGCGGTACGGTCATTTCAGCAACGGCGGTTGTTAAGCTGTCGCGGGACGATGGAACGGAGTGCGAGCATGTGGCGCGCGGCGAGGGTCCGATTGACGCGGCGTTTAATGCGATTGACCGGATTGTGAAGATGGATACAAAGCTGGAGAACTGGACGATGCAGGCGGTTACAGAAGGGGAGGACGCGCTCGGTGAAGCGATCTGCAAGATCAAATGCGGCGACCATATCGTGACCGGCCGCGGCCTGTCGCCTGATATTCTTGAATCGAGTATACGCGCCTATATCAATGCGATCAATAAGGCAATTGCAATGGAGGAAAAGGCCGCGGGCTGATTGACGATAGACGGAGGGATTTATTATGGCGATGACAATGAGTCAGAAAATACTGGCAAAAAAAGCAGGACTTGACCATGTTGAGCCGGGGCAGTTGATCAATGCGGATGTCGATCTTGTGCTGGGAAACGATATCACGACGCCGGTTGCAATCGATGAACTCGAGAAGTGTGGCTTTGAGCATGTATTCAGTAAAACGGGGATTGCGATTGTGCTTGACCACTTCGTTCCGAATAAGGATATCAAGGCGGCGCAGCTTTCAAAACGCTGCCGCGACTTTGCCGCGAAGCATGGGATTGTCCATTTTTACGATGTGGGCAGGATGGGCATCGAGCACGCGCTGCTGCCGGAACAGGGGCTTGTCGCGCCCGGAGAACTGATCGTCGGAGCAGACAGCCACACCTGTACATACGGCGCGCTCGGCGCTTTTTCGACCGGTTTTGGTTCGACTGATATGGCGGCTGTGATGGCGACAGGAAAATGCTGGTTCAAGGTGCCGGCGGCCATCCGTTTTGAGCTTTCGGGAAAACCGCAGGAATGGGTGAGCGGCAAGGACGTGATCCTGCACATCATCGGTATGATCGGCGTTGACGGCGCGCTGTATCAATCGATGGAGTTTGGCGGGGAAGGTCTGCGGCATCTGTCAATGGACGACCGTCTGACAATGGCGAATATGGCGATTGAAGCCGGCGGAAAAAACGGTATTTTTGAGGTGGATGAAGTGACGCGTGCCTATATGCAGGGCCGTGTCAACCGCACCTATGAGACGTTTATGCCCGATGACGGCGCGGCGTATGCGCGTGTGATCGAGATCGATCTTTCATCAATCCGCCCGACCGTCGCGTTTCCGCACCTGCCGGAGAACACACGGACTGTCGATGAGACGGGCGACGTAAGGATCGATCAGGTTGTGATCGGTTCCTGTACAAACGGGCGTATCGGCGATCTCGCCGCCGCCGCCAGGCTTATGAGCGGCAAAAAGGTAGCTGACGGCGTGCGCTGCATTATCATCCCGGGAACACAGCAGATCTACCGTGAAGCGATCCGCGCTGGCTATATCGATACATTTTTGGACGCCGGCTGCGCAGTTTCGACGCCGACATGCGGCCCGTGCCTGGGCGGCTATATGGGAATTCTTGCCGAAGGCGAACGGTGTGTTGCGACGACAAACCGCAACTTTGTAGGGCGGATGGGCCATGTCAAATCGGAGGTTTATCTGGCTTCTCCGGCGGTCGCGGCGGCAAGCGCCATTCGGGGAAAAATTGCCGATCCGGCGTCGATCTGAGGAGGAAAGCAGTATGAAAGCAATTGGAACAGTTTTTAAATTCGGCGACAACATCGATACGGATGTGATTATCCCGGCACGGTGCCTCAACATTACCGACCGCAGGGAGCTGGCGTCACACTGTATGGAGGATATCGACCGCACGTTCGTCAAACGCGTGCATCCTGGAGATCTGATCGTCGGCGGGTTCAACTTCGGCTGCGGCTCATCGCGCGAGCACGCACCGATGGTTATTAAAGAAAACGGAGTGTCTTGCGTGATCGCCAAGACGTTTGCACGTATTTTTTACCGCAATGCCATCAATATCGGCCTGCCGATCCTTGAGTGCCCCGAAGCCAGTGATTCGATTCAGGACGGAGACAAGGTTGAGGTCGATTTTGATACGGGTATCATTCATAATGTGACGCGCGGCGAGACGTATACGGCCGCGCCGTTCCCTCCGTTTATCAAGGAGATCATCGATGCAAACGGCCTGCTCAACGCAATCAGGAAAAAAGGGCAACAATCATAAGGAAAAACAGCGTGCATTTTGCTGGTACGCGCAATCGGGAAGGATATTGATATGAAGTATACAAGTACGGTTATATCTGTAGCGGATATCAAGGCCGCGAGAGCGTTTTATGAAGATTTATTCGGATTGGAACTGTATCAGGATTATGGGATCAATATTTCTTTTACGTGCGGTTTAGCTTTACAGCAGGACTTTGATTGGCTGGTTCATTTGCCGAAAGAAAAAATATTGAAGAAACCAAATAACATGGAGATCTGTTTTGAGGAACATGATTTCGATGGATTTTTAGACAAACTGAAAAAAAACCCGGATATTGAATATCTGGGAGACGTGATCGAGCATGGCTGGGGACAGCGTGTCATCAGGTTCTACGATCCGGACGGACATATCATTGAAGTCGGCGAAGATATGAAAATGGTAATCAATCGTTTTCTTGATTCTGGTATGACGATGGAAGAAGTATCTAAAAAAATGGATGTTTCCGTTGAGGATTTAACAAAGCTGTTAAATGGTTAAACATTTGCCTGTGATCTGCACGCGTATCAGCGAGGGCCGCACAAATGAGAGAACAGTTTTGATGGAGCCATAACGTCGGATACTAAAACAGGAAGGCGGAACATAAGTGTTCCGCCTTCCTGTTTTCATCTGAAAATTTCTTTATATGCATCGAGGGCCGCTTGATATACTGTGTCAAATGGCACGTCATGCATCCGCGCGGCCGCGCGGACATCGTCGTATTCAGGCTTTTCCTTTCTGACGCCGTTCCCGCTGCTGATTTTAATATGTACTGGACCGTATGGCGTTTCAACCTGCGTTGTTTCAGCCGATAGCATCACACGTTCGCAGAGCCGTTCGCGAACGCCGCGCGTCGAGGTGTGCAGCAAAATGTGCCGCGCCAGCTCGTCCTTTTTATCCGGAGCGCACAGGCAGGTAAGCAGAACGCCGGGCCGGCTTTTTTTCATTTGGACAGGCGTCAGGAACACATCAAGCGCGCCGTTTTCAAATAAAATCTCCTGGGCAAAGCCGAGCGCCTCGGGCGTCATGTCATCTATATTGCAGCAAAGCTCGCAGATCTGCGCGCGTAGGCTAGATGACTCGCCAAGAAACGCACGGACGCAGTTGGCGCGGTCAAAGTCTTTTGTTCCCATCCCATAGCCGATACGTTCAACGGCCATCGGCGGCATCGGGCCGAATTCCGATGCGAAGTGACGCAGCAGGGCAGCACCGGTCGGCGTGCAAAGCTCGCCGCGCACTGAACCGCCATAAATTGGAACGCCGCGCAAAATATGTGCGGTTGCCGGGGCGGGAACGGGCAAAACGCCGTGCGCGCAGCGCACTTCCCCAAAGCCCACATGGATGGGGGATGCAGTGATTCGACCGGCGCCGATCAGATCGAACAGCAGGCAGCAGCCGACCACATCGACGACCGCGTCGATCGTCCCGACCTCGTGAAAATGCACCTGCTCCACCGGGACGCCGTGTGCATGTGCTTCCGCCTCGCCGATCAGTCGGTAGACGGCGCAGGCGTTTTTGCGGACACGCTGCGGCAGCGCAAGCCCCATAATAAGCGCGCATATATCCTGATAACCAGAGTGAACATGCGTATGCGCGTGCGCGCCGGTTTCATGGGGGTGCGGGATTGCGTGGCCGTGGGGATGCTCATGGCTGTGGAGATGCTCGTGGCCGTGGGGATGTCCATGCTCATGGATATCCCCAGATCTTTCCTCCGCGCCGCCGATCAGCACGCGTATATGGGTACCGGTAATCCCGCATTTCTGCGACGGCTCGCTTCGCACTTCGACGCCGGGGAGCCCAAGGCCATTCATGGTGCGCAGAAATGTTTCCTGGTCGCCGTACAGCTCCAGAAGGGACGCCATCAGCATATCGCCGGATGCACCCATATTGCATTCAAGATAAATCGTTTTCATTTGTCCGCTCCTCCCATATGATTGATGATGCTGGCCAGATATCCAGCGCCGAAGCCGTTATCAATGTTGACGACCGATACGCCGCTCGCGCAGGAATTGAGCATGGATAAAAGCGCCGACAGGCCGCCGAAATTGGCGCCGTAGCCGATGCTGGTCGGAACCGCGATAACCGGGCAGGAAACAAGCCCGCCGATCACGCTGGCGAGCGCGCCCTCCATGCCCGCTGCCGCTATGACAACGCGCGCCTGTGCGAGCGTATCGAGGTGCGCCAGCAGGCGGTGCAATCCCGCTACGCCGACATCGTAAAGGCGTTCGACACGGTTGCCAAGAGCTTCGGCCGTGACAGCGGCCTCCTCGGCTACAGGCAGGTCACTTGTGCCGGCCGCCGCGACAACCAAATAACCGGGTGCGGTTACGCCGCTTTGCTCTCCGGATACGGCGATACGGGAAACAGGGTCGTAGCGAATGTCGGCTTGTTCAGATACCGCGCGCGCCTTTTCAGCATCCAGCCGGGTGATCAGGACGGATTGCCCGTTTTTGCGCATTGCCCGGACAATCCCGACAATTTGCTCCGCCGTCTTTCCGCTGCCAAAGATCACCTCCGGAACGCCTTGGCGCAGCGCGCGGTGATGATCGACCTTCGCATAGCCAAGGTCCTCAAACGGCTCGATTTTTAACCGTGCCAGCGCATGTTCGGGTGAGAGGGAGCCGTCGCGCACCTGCTGTAATAAATGCAGAATTCTGTCTTGTTCCACCTGGATTCCTCCTGTCAGCGCGCCCGCAGATCGAGCAGAATATCCTCAAAATAAGATGAAAGAACCGATATAATCTGTTCGCGCAGTTCGATAATACGTGCAAGCTGCGCAGCCGGCGCCTGGAGCTTTGCACGGTTGTCGTCCAGAACACGCACGCGAAAATCGGTAAATCCGAGTGCAAACAGCGCGTTTTCCGCGCGTTCGACCCGTCCAAGCGCGTCCTGTGTAATAGGTGTCCCTGTCGGGACACGTGTCGCAAGGCAGGCATACGCCGGCTTGTCGTGCGTAAAAAGCCCGGCCTGTTTGGACAGAGCGCGGATATCCGTTTTTGTAAGCCCGCAAATGCGCAGCGGGGAAAGCACCTCCAGTTCATCGAGAGCACGCATACCCGGGCGGTCGGCGGCCTCGTCGGAGGCGTTTGTCCCATCGCACAGAACATCGTATCCATCGGCGCGCGCGGCCTGCCAAAGACGTGTAAACAACGCGCGCTTGCAGTAATAGCAGCGCAGCGTATCATTGGCGCAAACCGCTGGGTCGGATAAAACGTCGCAATCGAGAACGGTCAGAGGGACGTGGAGCATTTCAACGAAACGCTGTGTATCGTCAAGCTCAAACCGGGGCTGAAACTGAGAATGAATGAAATAAGCATGTACGTCGCATCCGGCTGTTTTGGCGGCATACAGCAGATATGCCGAATCGACTCCGCCGGAAAAAGCGACGGCCACACGCGGATGCTCTGCAAAGAAATCTGATAGCTGCATAACAATCCCTTCCTGTCAAAACCGGATTAAAAAAGAAAAAAGGCCCACATGCACGTGAACCTCCTGGTTTGCTGCGCCGCTTCTGCGGCGTTCATTTCTCTATTAGTTTACAATAGGAATATGTGCTTGTCAATTGCTTTTCTTTTCGAAACGATTATAGTATACTGTATCTGTAAAAGGAGGCTGAAGGGATGCGGATTGTAGTGATCGACGGACAAGGAGGCGGAATCGGCCGGAGTATTGTGGAACGGCTGCGCGCGGCTTTGCCTGAAGCGGAGATACTTGCGGTCGGAACGAACGCGATGGCGACCGCCAATATGATGAAGGCCGGCGCGCATGCCGGCGCGACAGGGGAAAACGCGGTTGTATATAACTGCGCGCGCGCGCATGTGATCGTCGGCCCGTTGGGAATCGTACTGGCCAATGCGATGTTTGGGGAAATTTCACCTGCGATCGCATGTGCGGTTGCAGACAGCCGTGCGGCAAAGGTGCTGATTCCAGCGGCGAAAAAACATTTATGTATTGTTGGTATCGAGGAGAAGCCGCTTGCGAAATATATTGATGAAGCGGTCGATACCGTTTGCGCTTTGGCTGCGCAGTAACGCGCAGGCTCAGAAAAAATCCCGGCGAAACAATTGTTTCGCCGGGATTTTTTGAATCGTTCAAACGCTCCTCAGCAGCCCCGTCTTCTCGCACAATAGAGATCGCGGCAGCAGAGCCAACGCGGATGGGCGAAATCAGGCCAGAAGGTATTGCGGCAATCGGCCGGGTAAAGCCCGGCACAGCCGTTCTGGTCGCGGCAGATACGCATGGCACGGTCGGCGCCGCACTCCTCCTCAATCGGATACCAAGTGCAGTCGTTCGCATGGGTCGGGCAGCCGCTGACCGGACGGATCCGGCAGTCGTTGACCCTGGTTCGGGCGCAGCCGTTCGCTGTCCGGGTATTGTTGTTCGTCCGTGCCTGCGCGGAAGCACAGCCGCAGCGGGCTCTGTTGTTGCAGCCACAAATCATTGATAATCACACCTTTTGTCTAAGAATGAATATATCCAAAGTACAGCTCACAGTGGAAGTTGCAATCGCTGTTCCTTCCCATTGTATGCGGGTGGGCGCAAACTTGTTATCCCACTGGTTGGACAGAATTCAATTTGTCCCCTTGGTTTCGACAGAAAGAAAACTTGTCCGCTCCCTATAATAGAATCACGCAGTCCGGTGGGCGGTGGGAAGGGGCGACATGCTTTATGACAGTGTATGCCGACGTTCTGATTGTTGTGAATTATATTGTCAATCTGTTTATGCTCCTGGCGGCGCGCCGTATTCTTGGTTCAGCCGCTGGGCGCGGGCGTATGAGCCTTGCGGCGCTGCTCGGGGCAGCCGGCTCTCTGGTCATTTTCCTGCCATATATAGGATTCTGGTTTCAGTTTTTGTATAAGCTGTTTCTTGCCGTGGCGATGGCGGCGGCTGCGTTTGGCATAAAGCCGTGGCAGAAGCTTATAAAAGCTGTCTTTGTAACTTTTGCTGTGAGCTTTTTGTTCGCGGGATTGATGCTGGCGCTGTCGATCGTCCTCGCCCCGGCCGGTATGTTCTATTATAACGGCGTCGTATATTTTGATATTTCCGCTCTTGTATTGATTGCGGCGACCGGCGCCGCTTATCTTGTTCTGACGGTTTTTGAAAGGCTGTTTCTCGGACGCGTCCATGAAAAACGACTCTATCATGTTACGGTTTACACAGACGGCAAAAGTGTCTCCTTCCGGGCGTTGGCGGATACCGGCAGCAACCTCAAGGAGCCGTTTTCAGGAGCTCCGGTGATTGTCTGCGACGGTGAGATTGCCAGGCGCATACGCCCGGAGGGGAAAACAAATTTCCGGGTAATCCCCTGCATGACCATCATGGGTGAGGGCGCGCTTGAGGGATTCCGCCCGGACGAGGTGCTGATCGAGGGAGCAGCGGGAAAACTTCATACTTCCGACGTTTACATAGCGGCCAGCCGCGAGCCAATCCGCGGCGATTATCAGGCGTTAATCAATCCGCAGTTGGTTGCAGACGAGCGGATGGCATCACAAGGGGAGAGGTGTGTTTAATATGGTAGTATTTATGGCGGACTGGCTGCGCGGACTGCGGCTGTGGATTGACAGGCTCATATGGCGGCTTCGCTTGTGGCGGCGGCGCATCGACTATATCAACGGCCCGGAAACGCTTCCTGCGCCGCTTTCCCGCGAGGAGGAGCAGATTGTGTTTCGCAAGCTTGAGGAACACGACGAGGCGGCTAAGGAGACGCTGACCGTCCACAATCTGCGGCTGGTTGTTTATATCGCAAAAAAATTTGAATCGACTGGCATTTGCGTGGAGGATCTCATTTCAATTGGTACGATCGGACTGATCAAAGCGGTGAATACTTTCTGTCCGCAGAAAAATATCAAGCTCGCAACATATGCGTCGCGTTGTATTGAAAATGAAATTTTGATGCACCTGCGCAAGAATCAGTCTCACAAAAATGAAATTTCAATTGATGAACCGCTCAATATCGATTGGGACGGCAATGAGCTGCTGCTTTCCGATATTCTGGGGACCGATCCGGACAGCATCAACCGGCCGATTGAGGATGAAGCGGAAAAAAATCTCCTGCTTGGAGCCATCGACCGCTTGGACGGCCGCGAACGCATGATTATGCAGCTAAGGTTCGGACTGTTGGGGGCAGAGGAAAAAACACAGAAAGAGGTGGCCGATATCATCGGTATTTCACAGTCCTACATATCCCGCCTGGAAAAGCGGATTATTAAAAAGCTCAAAAAGGATCTTGAAAAGACGATGTAGCCGCACGATCATATTTGTCGGGGTGAGGCGTTTTTCCGCATAAAATCGGGAACGCCTTTCCTCAAAACGATGTACAATCTGTAAAAAAATTTTAGTTCCGCTTCTTTCGTTCTTCCAGAGATTGCCGAATATATAAAATATACAGGTTTTAAGTTTGACAAAGGTGAGTACATCTGAAAACCCTCTATGCAACGGTATTTCAAATAATCTTTGGAAGTGATGACAGTGAAAATAAATGCGGCTGGCGGGTTGTTTCGCGGTTATAGTATGTCTGGATTTTGCGGGAATGAAGCCGTGGCCTCAACGCCTTTGCCGGGCCGCGCCAAGTGCGACCAGTTAACGCTGTCAAAACAGGTGCTTACTGCTATTCAAGCGCGAAATAAGATTAGAGAACTTGAACAGGCAGAGAAGGACGCATGTTCCTCTCCTGAAGTGCAGATGTTCAACAGTACGAAAAAAGCTGTGAAGATATTAAAGATCTGTAGTAAAATTGCCGCAAGGATACAGGCCGGAGATAATGTGCCATTAAAAGATTTGCAATATTTGATGAAAAATAACCCGTTGGCGTATAAAATGGCTATGGCTTCACGAAAACCTAAAAAAGATCCAAAGGAATGCGAGAGTGTTGTTCCTAAAGAAAGGTTAGGGGAAGGTCAGTCGGATGGCGATACAGGGGGACGGGCTTCATCTGACGGCGAGGGTTCCTTTGGAATATCATCGGCCGGCGGTTTCTCAGGCGGGTCTGGAGCAGGAACAGGAGGAGCATAGACGGATCGTAAAAGCGTTTCCAAACTGCAAGTCCGAAAGGGTGGAGCTGCGTTGTTTGAATACCTGTGACGCAGCAGGAAAATGAGAACTATGGTTCACTAACAAAAAAGCGGAACTGTTGTCTCTGCTTAAACATGTAGAGGAAAGAAGGGCATAAAATGAATATAAGTGCGGTTTCGGCGGCTGGCCGCAGCAATTCGCACGTGGGCGGCTCGCAGGATCAGGTTATTATGGAGATCAAAACGAAGATTAAAGAAGTCAAACAGGAAATTCAAAAGGTGAACCGCAGCAGGGATTTGACCGATGATCAGAAAAAAGCGAAACGTGAAATGCTTCAGACGCAGTTAGACACGCTCCAGCAGCAGCTCACGCAGCGCCAGCAGCAATTGCGCGAGGAACGTCAGAAGCAGGCGGAGAAGGCCGCCGCGCAAAAGCCGGAACAAATGCGAAGCGAGGGGGAAAACAGGCCCGCTGTCGATGAAAAGACAGCGAACACGCTGATTGCTGCGAATTTGGATATCAAGCACGCCAAGCGTCTTGATACGGTGCGTATCAGCTTAAAGGGGCAGGAGAAGGTACTGGCCGCTCAGAATGAAAGCGACACGGTGAATCTGGGCGGCGCGCTTGAGATCAATTATGAAAATGCAGCGGAACTGAAAGACCGTATTCGTTCGCTGGATCGCGAAATTGGCGGCCGGCTCGCTGATATGAACGGTATTGGTCAGACGGAAGAAAAAGACATATCCGTTCAAAAGGACGAGGAGCAGGATACCGATAAAAAACAGGACGGCGCGCCGGAGAAGGACGAAAAACACGTCGATACCTGGGCATAAATTGAATCCGGCAAATGAGGAGCGGCGAGGATGTTCAAGGTGACATCCTCGCCGCTCCTCATTGCGGTCAGGCAAGTTAAAACCAAGCAATTTCTGGTAAGCGCATGTTTTTCCTGTGGATGGCTCATACTGAATTCAGAATGATATGTCTGAACGAGGTGCGAGCGTGTATTATAATAAAGTGGAAATATGCGGAATCAACACATCGAAACTGACCGTTTTGAAGGAAAAAGAAAAAATTGAGTTGCTGAAAAAGATTCGGCAAGGCGATCAAAAGGCCCGTCAGGAAATGATCAATGGAAACCTGCGGCTGGTATTAAGCGTTGTGCAAAAATTTACAAACCGGGGCGAGAATCTTGACGATCTGTTCCAGGTCGGCTGCATTGGGCTGATCAAGGCGATCGACAACTTTGATCCAAATCAGAATGTCCGCTTTTCCACCTATGGCGTACCAATGATTATCGGCGAGATTCGCCGCCATCTGCGCGACAATAATTCCGTGCGCGTCAGCCGCTCTCTGCGCGATTTGGCGTATAAAGCGATGCAGGCCAAGGAGGCGTTGATCAACCGCAATTCCAAGGAGCCGACAGTTGAGGAAATTGCAAAGGAGATGGGGGCGAAAAAGGAGGATGTTGTGCTCGCCCTTGAGGCGATTGTCGAGCCGATGTCGCTGTACGATCCCGTTTATTCCGATGGCGGCGACACCATTTATGTGATGGACCAGATCGGCGACAAAAACAGTGAAAGCGACTGGATGGACGAAATTGTATTTCGTGAAGCGATGAAAAATCTGGGCGACCGTGAAAAACAGATCTTGTCTCTGCGCTTTTTTGGAGGCAAAACACAGATGGAGGTCGCTAAAGAAATCGGTATATCGCAAGCACAAGTATCGCGCCTTGAAAAAGGCGCGCTTGACTGGGTAAAAAAGCATATCTGAATTGACAATCCTTCCCGTTTCGACTAAGATAGAAACATTGGGGCTTGTTTGAAAGAAATCGTTGGATATTTTATAAACAGCCAAAAACAAATGGGGAGGAAACGCCTTGAAGGTACTCAATTTTGGTTCTCTCAACTATGATTACACCTATTCGCTTGATCACATTGTGGCGCCAGGTGAAACGATCACTTCGACAAAGCTTGAGGTTTTCCCAGGCGGAAAGGGACTCAATCAGTCCATCTCTTTGGCGCGTGCCGGCGCGCAGGTCTGCCACGCAGGTATGGTTGGCCCCGACGGCGGTATGCTGATCGATACGTGCGAGCAAAACGGCGTTGATCACCAGTTTGTTAAAACAGTAGAGGAACGCACAGGCAATGCGATTATTCAGGTCAGTGCAAAGGGACAGAACAGCATTGTGCTGTTTGCAGGTGCAAACCGTCAAAATGACCGTGCGTTTGTCGACGAGGTGCTCTCGCATTTTGGCGAAGGCGATCTTCTGCTTTTGCAGAACGAAATCAATCTTGTCGACTACCTGATAGACCGTGCTTTTGAAAAAGGCATGGTCATCGCGCTGAATCCTTCGCCGTTTGATGATGAAATGCGTAAATGCGACCTTTCCAAAGTTACGATCTTTTTGATGAACGAGGTCGAAGGGGAACAGATCACAGGAGAAAAGGAACCGGAGAAAATTCTGACGGCGTTCAGAAAACAATATCCGCAGTCGCGCGTTGTTCTGACGCTTGGGAAAGCCGGCGTTGTCTATCAGGATGCGCAGCAGACATTCCGCCATGGTATCTATAAAGTGCCAGTTGTTGATACAACGGCTGCGGGCGATACATTTACCGGTTATTTTCTGGCGGGCGTCTTATCTGATCTGCCGATGGATGAGACGCTGCGTCTGGCCTCGGTCGCATCGTCAATCGCGGTTTCCAAAAAGGGCGCGACAAGTTCAATTCCATACCGCGCCGATGTACTGGCAGCAAAGTTGGAACATGAGTAAAGCGCATCAGAAAAACAGAAAAGCGCCCGTGTACCTATCATGTACACGGGCGCTTTATCATTATTCAAGATTGAGCTTGTGGGAAAGAATAAAATTTGTGACTATAAAACAGGCGATGATACTGATTATTGTTACAACCAGACCGGGGAACATAATTTGATGAAAGATCCAAGCGCCCTGCATGGTAATGGTAGCGTCTGATTCCAGCATCGTAAATGTACCGAAAACGCCATAAATAATTTCTGAAAGAAGCGATTCAACAATTGACAGTACGATGTATGCGCCAAATGCCGCCAGGATACGGTGACGACGGAACAGATGGCCGAGCGAAATGGCGGTGTAGATGGCCAGAATGGAACCGATGATCGAAATAAACATGGTTGCCAAAAATTCCACGATCATCAGATACTCCTGGGGACCGAGATAAGGCAGGAGATCAGCCATCACGATATTCCAAAGCTCGACTGTTGCGCGGAACAGATTGGCATTGAACATCATAATAAAAATTGTAAACAGCGTGATCGCGATGCTGACAATCAACCATACAGTAGAAACGATCAGTTTGCACAGGATATGACACCATGCTTTGACAGGCAGCGTGAACATCAGGTATCCTTCATCGGACAGCAGGTTTTTATAGAATCGCTGGATCATGACGATAAAGGTAACGACAAAAACTGCAATTGCCAGCAGGATATAGACAAGCATTGCAAGGACGGCGGGAAGCTGCGGTATCTCCCGAAACGACAGGAGCAAAGCATTGATCAGGGCAAAGATCACCAAAGCTCCATAAAGCGGAAGAAACAAGCGGCCGGTTGCCCGGAATTCATATTTTAAAAGCTTTCCTAACATCTGAATACCTCCCGGAACAGCGCGTCGACCGACATGCCTTTTTCCTCGCGGATCTGATCGACCGAGGCCGCCATGACGATTTCGCTGCGATTGATGAAGATCACGTCCTCAAGAATTTGTTCAATATCAGAGATCAGGTGTGTTGAAATGATAATGGTGGCATGTTCGTTATAATTATTGAGGATCGTATTCAGAATATAGTCGCGCGCAGCCGGGTCGACACCGCCAATCGGCTCATCAAGCAGATAAAGCTGGGCTTCACGGCTCATGACCAAAATTAACTGAACCTTTTCCTTGGTTCCCTTTGACATGGTTTTCAGGCGGTCATGCGGATTGATATTCAAACGCGAAAGCATGTCGTATGCCTTTGATTCATTAAAATCGGCGTAAAAATCCTTAAAGAATCCGATAATATCACAGACGCGCATCCAATCGTTGAGGTAGGTGCGTTCCGGCAGGTAGGAAACAATTTTTTTCGTCTCGGTTCCAATTGGCAGACCAGCGACCTCCAAAGAGCCGGACGATGGTGTCAGCAGACCGTTGATCAGCTTCATAAGCGTGCTTTTTCCACTTCCATTGGGGCCGAGCAAGCCGACAATACGCCCACGGCCAACATTCAGGCTGACGTTGCTCAGTGCGCAGACATTGCCATAAAATTTGCTTAACCCATGACAGGACAGAATGGCGTCCATAGTTAAATAACCTCCTTCGCGGCAGCCTCAACCAGCGCAATTGTTTGCGCCGTATCATAACCGAGCGCGTTCATTTTCTGGAAAAATTCCTTGATCTGCTCCATGGCAAGAGAATCCTTTGCCTGGCGGATCAATTCGGTATCCTCGGTGATAAAGCGTCCGCTTGTGCGCTGCGTGTAAACAAGTCCGTCACGTTCAAGCTCCGCGAGCGCCCGCTGCATGGTATTCGGATTGACGGAAGCTTCCGATGCCATATCCCTGACGGATGGTAAACGGTCGCCTGCACGATAGAAGCCGGAAATGATCCGAAGCTTGATCTGATCGATCAGCTGCGCATAAATCGGCCGGTCATTTTTTAGCTCCCATACCAATTCATCACCCCCATGAATTTTATTGTATCAATAAACTAATACAATGATACGACGAATCTTTCCAGATGTCAACCCCTAATTTGGAATTTTACATGCTGGCTACTACCAATTCCGCACGCCTTCGATGTGAAGTCCGCGCGCATTTGCATAAGTATAACTGGAGAGCGGACGCATCCAGGCGTCAAAAGTATGTGTTGTCACATACGGATTTGCTCCCGCTTTGCAGACCAACAGGGAATGATACCATTTGCCAGAAGCATCGCCAAGCTGAATGATATCTCCCAATTCCAGCTTCTCGATTGCAGCTTCATGTGCAAAGGGACCGACAGACCGGTTTCCTGTCAGAAATTGATAGAGATATGGTACGCCGCTCCAGGCGGGCGCACGGTCGGCGGCGCTGTTATAATACCAACCCATAACCGGCGTATAATTCATAACGCCGCTTCCGGCATAGAGGCATTGGGATACAAAGCTGGTGCAATCGCCGCCGATCCCATCAAAGCTCATATAGCGAGGGTTGCGGCTAAAAGCCCATTTCTCTGCATAGGAGACGGCCTTTTCACGGTTATATGATACGGTTGTCATTATAAAAACCTCCCGAAAAAATGATACTTTGTGCATCCGGTATATAGACGCACTTATTTAGTTTATGATATGCCCGTGTCAGTTGGGGCGCTTGACTTTTGAGCTTAATTCCATTAAACTTTAATACGTTCGCGGGCAATCCCGCAGGGATCCCATTGACGGGATGCATATGCCATTCGCTCGCTGACTGATGAGGGATGGCTTTTTGTGTGTTCAGACGGTTGCGGAGGTGGAAATATGGCGCTGGAACGCTATGTAATCAGCGGCGCGAAGAAACTGCGCTGCGGATTTACAACAGGCGTCTGTGCCGCCGCCGCCGCTAAGGCCGCAACAGTTATGCTGATTTCTGGCAAAGCGGTTGAACAGGTGGCGGTCACGACGCCAAACGATATCCGCTTGGTGCTGGAGGTTGAGGATGCGTCCTGTGGCGATGGTTTTGCACGCTGTGCGGTGCGCAAGGACGCGGGCGACGATGCCGATGTGACGGACGGCACATTGATCTATGCAAGTGTGCGGTTGACTGACAAGCCTGAGATTGTAATTGAAGGCGGCATGGGGGTTGGCCGGGTGACATGTCTGGGGCTTGACCAGCCGGTGGGCGCGGCCGCCATCAACCGCGTTCCGCGGTTGATGATCGCGCGCTGTGTGCGCGAGGCGCTCGCCGACGGCGGGCGCGGCCGCCGCGCCGGTGCGTATATTGAGATCACAGTTCCGGATGGAGAAGCAATCGCGCAGCGGACCTTCAATCCACGGCTTGGTATTGTGGGAGGAATTTCGATTCTTGGAACAACTGGCATCGTGGAGCCTATGAGCACGGCAGCCCTGATTGATACAATCCGTGCAGAAATGAATGTACGCCGGGCGCAATGGGCAGGTCCCCTGTTGGTTACGCCGGGTAATTATGGGGAGACGTTTGCGGCCCAGACGCTTCATCTGTCCGGCCCGGCGGTGCTTTGCAGCAATTATATCGGGGAAGCTGTCGATTGCGCGGTGCGGCTTCGCTTTGAGGGCCTGCTACTGGTAGGCCATATAGGTAAGCTGGTGAAGCTGGCCGGCGGGATTTTTGATACGCATTCGCGCACAGCGGACGCGCGTATGGAGATTTTAACGGCGCATGCCGCTCTGGCAGGAGCTTCGCGCGCTATATGCATGAAACTGATGGCGTGCGTTACAACGGATGCTGCGATCGATCTGTTGGAAGAATCCGGAATTTTAAATCTGGTGATGCAAAGCGTCACTGAACGGGCTGGCATATATCTTTGCAGGCGTGCAGGCGCCTTGCCGGCGGAACTTGTGATTTTTTCCAATGCACGCGGCGTGCTTGGAATGACGGATGGAGCGCGTTCTATGATGGACCGGATGCGCCGAAATATGGAGGAACAACAATGAATGGTATTTTTTATGGCGTCAGTGTCGGACCGGGAGACCCGGAACTTTTGACATTGAAAGCGGTGCGGATTATCCGTACCTGCGATGTGATTGCTGTGCCACGTTCCTCAGAAAACGGGGAGCAGGTCGCGTTGGAAATCGCGCGTGCCGCTGTTCCGGAACTGTCACAGAAGGAAATTGTTCCGCTTGATATGCCGATGACACATGATGCAGCCGTATTGGAAAAAGCGCGTGCACAGGCTGTGGAAACAATTATAAATTATTTAAAACAAGGAAGCAGCGTCGCTTTTTTAACCATTGGAGACGTTTCAATTTATTCAACCTACGGTTATTTACACGGTCGGGTGATCGGGCGCGGTTATACAGCGAAGATGGTGGCGGGCGTACCGTCTTTCTGCGCGGCGGCCGCTCGTCTTGGCGAAAGCCTGACAGAACCCAAACTGCCTGTGCATTTAATCCCGGCAGCTTATGGCGGTGTCGCTGAGTCGCTTGATCTGCCCGGTACAAAGGTGCTGATGAAATCCGGCAAAACGCTAAAACAAACCATCGACGCGCTGCGCGCGTGCGGGCGTACAGATGTCCGGATTGTGCAGCGGTGTGGGTTGCCTGGAGAGCGTGTATTTTACAACTTGGATGAATGGGATAATCCAGGAGAATATCTTTCTATTGTGATCGTGAAGGATGGTTAAAACATCGGCTGAGTTTCCTGCTGTATGGCTTCGCCGAGAAAACTGTGGTCACAGACCGTTTTTAACAGAGAAACAAAAAGGAGGCCCTGTATGGTGCATTTTGTTGGAGCTGGTTGTGGCGCCCCTGATTTGATCACGCTGCGGGGACACCGTCTGCTGACACAGGCAGATGTTGTTATCTATGCAGGTTCGCTGGTAAATCCTGCGCTGCTTGACAATACAAAGCCGGGGTGTGAAATTCATAACAGCGCCGAAATGACATTGGAGCAAGTGCTTTCAGTCATGAAAGCCGCAGAAGCCGCCGGCAAAACAACTGTGCGGCTGCATACTGGCGACCCTTCTATTTATGGTGCGATTCGTGAACAAATCGATCAGCTTGCTGCGGAAGGGATTGCATATGACGTAACGCCGGGCGTCAGCTCCTTCTGTGGCGCGGCTGCATCGCTCTGCGCGGAATATACATTGCCGGACGTGTCGCAGACTGTAATCATCACGCGGATGGCGGGCCGGACACCGGTGCCCGAACGTGAGGAGATCGCCTCGCTGGCAGCGCATCACGCGGCGATGGTTGTCTTTTTAAGCGCCGGTATGCTGGAGGGATTGCGCGACCGCCTGCTGGAAGGCGGATATCCGGCGGATACGCCGGCTGCGATTGTCTATAAAGCGTCATGGCCTGATGAAAAGCGTGTGATCGGAACCGTCGGCGAATTGCCGGAACTCGCACGTGCAAATGGAATTTCCAAGTTTGCGCTGATTTTGGTCGGCGACTTTCTTGGAAAACAGTACAGCCGTTCGAAGCTTTATGATCCAACCTTTGCACACGGCTTCCGGGAGTCTGTCCAATGAGGCTGTCGGTCGTCGCATTTACAGCGGTGGGAGCAGATTTAGCGGTGCGGGCCGCCAGGGCCTTGGAGAAAAACGGGCATACCCTGCTGGATATACGCGTAATAAAAAGTGGCGTTTCAAAGGAGCTGTGCAGCCTTTCGGAATGGACGCGTACAGCATTTGACAGTGATGGAATCATTTTTGTGGGCGCGTGTGGAATCGCGGTTCGTGCAATTGCGCCGTATATTCGTGATAAAATGACAGATCCCGCTGTTGTCTCTATTGACGAACGAGGCAGGTTTGCAGTCGCGCTGCTCTCCGGGCATGTCGGCGGGGCGAACGAATTGGCGTCGCAGGTCGCAGCGGCTGTCGGCGGTACGCCGGTGATTTCAACGGCGACAGATTTATCGGGTTTGTTTGCCGTCGATGTGTGGGCTGTAAAACAAAATCTGTACATCTGTGAGCGCACATTGGCCAAATCGGTATCGGCCGCGCTGCTTGACCGAAAATTAGTTGGTTTTCGCAGTGATTTTCCTGTGGCCGGACCGTTGCCGGCCGGCTTGATAAAAGGTTCGGCGCCGCTTGGCGTCTATGTAACCCTGGACAGGCATCAAAATCCGTTTGAACAGACGCTTCATTTGGAGCCGCGAATTGTAACTGTGGGCGTTGGATGCCGCAGGGGCGTGAAACCAGATGTTTTTGAAAGGGTTGTTTTAAATGCGCTTTCACGCGCAGGAATTTCGGAGGATGCTGTTTGCCGGCTTGCCACAATTGATTTGAAACAGGATGAGGCATGTATCCAGGCGTTTTGTGCTTCGCGCAGTTTGCCATTGGAATGTGTACCTGCATCCGATTTGGCGGCGGTTGAGGGGCATTTTACGCCATCCTCTTTTGTAAAGGATGTTACAGGCGTCGACAATGTGTGCGAACGCGCTGCGGTTTATGCCTCACATGGACGGCTGATTGCCGGAAAATGGGCTGAGGACGGCGTTACGACGGCTATTGCTGTGAGCGATTGGACGGTACGTTTTGATGAAGCAGGGGGATGCAATGGCTAATTTTCTGGTGTTTGCCGGGACAAGCGAAGGTCGCCGGCTTGTTGAGTATCTGAATGCCTGCGGCGCATCCGTTTGTGCAAGCGTTGCTACAGAATATGGCAAAATGCTGCTGCCCGAAGGTGTTGAAGTGCTGTCAAAGCGGTTGGATACATCCGACATAGCGGCGCTGCTCAAATCGCTGCAATTGGATTGTGTAATCGATGCGACACATCCATATGCTGTACTGGCGACAGACCATATTCATGCGGCCTGCGAGGAAACCGGGACACCTTATCTGCGTTTGATTCGGCCGTCAGATATGCCAGATGACGGCTGTGTTTTTGTGGAGGATGCAGCGCAGGCTGCCGAGGTGCTGGCTGCGGCGACCGGGAAAGTTCTTTTGACGACAGGTGTGAAAGAGCTTGACGCTTTTGTTCATTTGACGGATTATCAGGAACGGATTTTCCCTCGTGTTTTACCCTCTGCCGAATCAATACAGCGATGTCTGGCGCTTGGATACCGGATACAGAATATCATTGCGATGCAGGGGCCGTTTACGCGCGAGCTGAATAGTGCAATGATGCGTCAGATCGGTGCGTCGATTGTTGTAACAAAGGAGTCCGGCGGTGCGGGTGGGTTCGCTGAAAAGCTTGGAGCCGCGCGCGATGCTGGTGCGATTGCGGTGGTGATCGGCCGGCCGCGCACGGAGGTTGGATTGACTTATAACGAGCTTGTGGAGCGGCTGACGCGCGATTTTGGCCTTCAGCCGCGCACGGCGTCCGAAGGCTTGGGAACCGCCGCACGGCGGTTTCCGCTGTTTGTCAATTTGACAAACAGCAAAATCGCGCTTTTCGGCGGCGGCGCTGCCGCCGTTGCACGTGCCGCCGCGCTGCTGCCGTATTGCGGTGCTCTAACGGTCGTTTCAGCGCATCCATCTCCGGAATTGGAGGCGCTTGGTGTTACCATTCTGCGCCGGTCATATATGCAGGGCGATTGCGCGGGATGCGAGCTGGTGTCCGCAGCAACAGGCAACCTGGAGATTGACCGGGCGATCTGCAAGGAAGCACATTCTGCTGGAATACCGGCGGAATGTGTGGCTGCCCCGCCAGAAGGAGCGTTTTGTATCCCAACGGTATTGGATGGACCGCTGCTCACGATCGGGATATATGGTGATAAGGCGGCCGTGGAGCGGATGATACCCGACATGAAGTCGCTTTTAAATCAGAAACAGGAGCCGTTTGATTAAGCTGGGGGAAATGATGAATATTTATTTGATCGGCGTTGGGATGGGAAATCCAGAGCTTCTGACCGGACAGGCACGCGCAGCCATTGACCGCAGCCGTCTGTTGATCGGTGCGCGCCGCCTGCTGGAGGAGTTTGCTGAGGGGATGGTGGAAACTGCGCAGGCGAATACCGCAGAGCAGGCGCTGTCAGTCTTGCGCACCTATGCCGGACCCGGCCCTGTGGCTGTGCTCGCGTCCGGGGATGTGGGATTTTACAGCATCGCAAAAAAGCTTTCTCAGATGCTTGACAGTGCAAAGATAACTTTTTTCCCCGGGATCAGCAGCTTACAATATTTCTGTGCACGACTTAAAACATCTTGGGATGATGTGAAGGTTGTCAGCCTGCATGGACGCGTCGGAAGCCTGCCCGATGAAGTGCGCTGTCACAGACGCGTCTTTGTGTTGACCGGCGGGGAAAACAGTGTGCAAAATTTGTGTGCGGAGCTGACGGAAGTTGGGCTTGGCAGCGTATATGTATCGGTGGGGGAACGCCTTTCTTATGCGGATGAAAGGGTTGTTCAGGGGACGGCGCAGGAACTTTCCGGACAGACCTTCTCGTCCCTGTGCGTGATGTTGGTAGAAAACAGACGTGCGATGCCCTCCTCTGTAACGCATGGATTGCCGGATGATATGTTTACACGCGGCGATGTACCGATGACAAAAGCGGAGGTCCGCGCCGTATCGATTGCAAAGCTTGGGCTGAAACCGGAGTGGATCGTATGGGATATCGGTGCAGGGACCGGTTCAGTCGCTCTGGAAATAGCGCGTGTACTGCGTGGAGGAATGGTTTACGCAGTGGAGAAAAATGAAAAAGCCGCGGCATTGATCGAAGAAAACAAGCGGCGTCTCAGCGTCGGCCGCCTTGAGATTGTCAGCGGCAGCGCGCCGGAGGTCTTGGCGGGTTTGCCGGCGCCGGATGCGGTATTCGTCGGCGGCTCATCCGGCGCGCTGAATGAAGTTATACAGATTGCGCTGGGGAAAAACCGCTGCGCGCGTGTCGTGGTCAACGCTATTACATTGGAGACGGTGCATTCGGCTCTGGCGTGTTTTGAGCAATTCAAATTGGAGGAACCGGAGATCATACAGGTGACGGTCGCCAAGGCGCGGACGATTGGGCACAGCCATATGATGATGGGTCAAAATCCGGTTTATATTTTAAGCGCGGGGGGCCATACAGATGACGGCTAAACCGCTTGCGCGTTTTCTGCTCACGGCCGTGTCCTCGGGAAGCGGGAAAACGACCATGACCTGTGCGATTCTGCGCGCCTGGCTCAAAGCCGGCGAGACGGTTGCATCGTTTAAATGCGGGCCGGATTATATCGACCCGATGTTTCATCGCGAGAGTGTTGGCGCCAACTATTCTGCAAATTTGGACCTTTTTCTGTCCGATGAGGATACTGTGCGCCGCAATTTGGCGCGTTGCGCGGATTTGGCGCAGCTTGCACTGATTGAAGGCGTTATGGGCTATTATGACGGCGTGGCCTGTACGGACGAAGCGTCCTCCTGTGCGTTGGCACGCGCGACCGCCACGCCGGCTGTCCTTGTTGTGGACTGCCGCGGGATGGCGTTGTCCGCCGCCGCGCTCATCAAGGGCTTTATGACCTTTCAGTCTGACAGCCGGATTCGCGGCGTGCTCTTAAATCGCTGTCCGCCAGCGGTCTATTCTGGGATAAAAGCTGCAATTGAACAGTCCTGCGGCGTACCGGTGCTCGGTTATCTGCCGCCGATGAAGGACTGCGTGTTTGAAAGCCGGCATCTTGGACTGGTGACGGCGGAGGAAACCCACAACTTACAGCAAAAGCTGGACGCGCTGGCGGTGCAGGCGGAACAGACAATCGATCTTGCGGCGCTTGCGGCGCTCGCGCAGTCGGCCCCGCCGCTGGTCTTTAAGCCGCTGGAGGCCGCGCTCTCCTTAGACGCTCCAATTATTGCAGTCGCGCGCGACGCGGCCTTTTGCTTCTACTACGAGGAATCGCTCGCACTTTTGCAGGAGATGGGCGCGCGCCTGATTTCGTTCAGCCCTTTGGAAGATGAATCGCTCCCAATGGGATGCTGCGGCCTTTTGCTCGGCGGCGGTTATCCGGAGTTATATGCAAAACGTCTTTCAGAAAATGTTTCCATGCGCGCCGCTGTACGCGGCGCGATCGCAGCCGGGATGCCGCTGATTGCCGAATGCGGCGGCTTTCTGTATCTGCACAGGACGCTTGAAGGGATGGACGGCGAACGGTACCCGATGGCGGGTATCATCAATGCCGACGCGTTTCGCACGTCCCGTCCCGTCCGGTTTGGATACGCGGCGCTGACGGCCCGCCGCGACAATATGCTTTGTTATGCGGGCGAAACACTGTATGCTCATTCATTTCATTACTGGGACAGTACAGATGCTGGCGACGCGTTTACAGCGCAAAAGCCATATCGTGACCTTCAGTGGAATTGTGTCCATGCAGGTCCGTCCATTTATGCCGGATTTCCTCATCTCTATCTGGCGGGGAATCCATCTGCTGCTGCGCGCTTTTTGGAGGCGTCGCGCGCTTATCATGAAAGGGGGCCAGTGCTTTGACGCTCGAACAGCTTCTGGCAGCGATCCAGCCGCCGTCCGCAGAGGCAAGGTCGCTTGCCAAAAGGCGGTGGGACAGCATCGCCAAGCCGCTCGGAAGCCTTGGGCTTCTTGAGGATGCGGTGGTAGAGATCGCCGGTATCCGAGGGAATACTCAGGTGCGTTTGGACCGGCGATGTGTCGTCGTATTCTGCGCGGACAACGGTATCGTCGAAGAAGGCGTGACGCAGACAGGTCAGGAGGTGACAGCCGTCGTCTCTGAAAACCTTGTCAGCGGGAAAACAAGCGTCTGCGCCATCGCCCGCGCCATGCGCTGTGATGTGCTTCCGGTTGATATCGGCGTCGCGCGCGACCTGGCCGACGGCCTGCTTGTTCATAAAATCGCCTATGGGACGGGCAATATCGCGCGCGGACCGGCGATGACGAGGGCACAGGCGCTTGACGCGCTTTTGTTTGGCGCTTCGCTTGCTGAAAAGCTCAAGCGAGACGGATATGATATTCTGGCAACCGGCGAGATGGGGATTGGCAACACGACCACTTCAAGCGCCGTTGCTTCCGTTCTGATGGGACGTTCATCCGCGGAGGTCACAGGGCGCGGCGCGGGGCTATCCGCAGAGGGGCTTATGCGTAAAATCGACGCGATTAAACGTGCGATCTCTGTGAACCGGCCGGACGTGAACGACCCGGTCGATGTGATCGCAAAGGTCGGCGGATTCGATCTGGCTGGGATGACGGGTTTATTTCTCGGCGCCGCCGCCTGCAAAATCCCGGTGCTGATCGACGGCTTCATCTCTGCCGTCGCGGCGCTGGCGGCCGCGCGCCTGTGCCCAGACGCCGCCGGATACGCGCTTGCAAC
>ERZ808041.440-NODE-440-length-32417-cov-13.127984_pt1 | contig 32417 bp, 28 predicted proteins | sample MGYA00380192_ERZ808041 | MGnify/ENA primary metagenome ERZ808041 (study PRJEB31490, sample SAMN06133412) | mouse gut metagenome | isolation source: Z1_1 | host: mice | place: China: Chengdu | collected 2015-05 ...
GTATTTAAAAAATGTGTGAGTATCAGCATTCTCGACTTTATACTTTTTGAGGAAGAGAAAGAATTTTATTCCTGTTTTCACATTACAGAAGACACACGACACTTTAAATACACGGATAAAATGGAGTTCCATGTAATTGAACTGCCAAAGCTTCCCCCAAAATTAAAGGAGGACAGCAGCCGTGTTGAATTGTGGGCAAAATTTATCAATGCTGAAAAAACGGAGGAATTTGATATGATTGCTGAAAAAGACCCTTATATCAAAAGTGCTTATGACCAACTTCAAGTTATCAGTCAGGACGAGCAGAAGCGTCTGGAATACGAAGCGCGGCAGAAAGCGATTCTTGATTACAACCAGGACACGTATGAAGCGGAACGGCGTGGAGAACAACGTGGATGGCTTAAAGCGGAAAAAGCTGTTAAAGAAAGCACTGCTAAAAATATGTTTGCATTGGGGCTTTCGCCAGAAATGATAGCTCAAGCTACTGGATTATCATTAGTAGAGATTAATAAACTTATATCTATAAAAAGTGAATAACACAAATGCAGAAATACTTAAAAAGGGCATCTATGCTTGCAACATAAATGCCCAAAGATGATACTGTACACCGGACTAACCCGAAATGTGATACAATATGCACCCACACAGTCATATCGTATCACACTTTGGGCAGTTCTTCAAGAATTTTTAGGAGGCTATTTTATTATGGCTTTAATTTCATGTCCAGAATGCGGACACTCTATTTCAGACAAGGCTTTGTCTTGCCCTTCCTGTGGATATCCAATAAATATCTCAACAACCATTCCTGCTCAATCAACCTCAAAACGAACTCCAAAAAAACGTCGCAAACTTCCAAATGGTTCTGGAAGTATTAAACATCTTTCTGGTAAGCGCTCTAAACCGTGGGCGGCTTATCCTCCTGTAAAGGAATTTACACTCACTGGCTCTCCAATTCTTAATATCGCTATAGGGTATTTTAAAACATATGATCAAGCATATCAAGCGCTGATGCTCTATAACAGCACTTCGTCTGGTGTAAAGCAATCATCAATATCATTATCTGATTTGTATGCTGCCATGCTTTCTAATCACAATGGTGCAGTCTCGCCCCAATACTTAAATATTACCTTTGCAGAGCTGTACGACCAATTTTTTGAAAGTAAATACGAAAAGTCAAAAAAGAAGCTGTCAGATGCCTCAAGAAATTCCACCAAAGCTGCATTTAATAATTGCAAAAAACTTCATGATAGAAAATTTGCTGACTTAAGAAAAGCCGACCTGCAGGACATTGTTGATACCTGTCCGCTAAAACATTCCAGCCTCGAATTGATTGTATCTCTCTTTAAAGGTATGTATGCTTATGCGTTGCAAAATGATATTGTGGAAAAAGACTATTCCCAATTCGTAACAATAAATATACCAGATGATGATGAAAGTGGGGTTCCATTTTCTCAGGAGGCGCTTGACATACTTTGGAAACATAGTAATATAGAAAATGTGGGCATGATTTTGTTGATGATCTACACAGGATTTCGTATTACAGCATTTAAAACCATAAAATATAATACGACTGAACAATATTTTCAAGGTGGTGTAAAAACTGCTGCTGGAAAAAACAGAATTGTTCCACTACACCCAGCAATACAGGGATTTGCGAAAACATTTTCTGATACATATTGTTCTGGCAATAAAACATTCTCTTCTCATACATTTCGAGCTGAATTTTATACTACACTCGATTCACTAGGCCTGTTAATGTCTACTGCAGGAACAAAACATACACCCCACGACTGTCGTCATACGTTCTCCTGGCTTTGTGATAAATATAAAATTGATGATCTATCAAAACATCTCCTGATGGGGCACTCGCTCGGAAATGATATAGAGAAATCAGTGTATGGTCACAGAACCCTTGAAGAACTACGAACAGAAATTGAAAAAATCAAGGTGCCTAATCTTAAATAAATTTGTCACTAATTTGTTGCTAACCGTTTTTTATATGAACGTTTTTCCTATATTTTTCTATGACCTTAAAAGTATCGCAAACCCTTATAAATACTAGATTTTTCCGCTATTTTCAAGGGTTTGCAATAATCATAATTTTTAGCGAAATATTAAATTTTTTGTGGAACTTGCGCAACAGAACTACCCAAAACCAGTTCTCCGCTCATTGTATATTGACAGATAGATGTTTCTTGTGGATTTTCTATTAAATGAATTAATTTTTCTGCTGCCATACATCCAATTCCCTTTGTATCCTGTCGATATGTTGTGAGTTGTGGCTCCAACTGAGAAGCCATCAAAATACCATCATATCCTGCAATTGATATGTCCTCCGGCACACGAAATCCTCTACTTTTAATGGTGTTCATACCACCAATCGCAGAAAAATCATCTGCATATAAAATACAGGTCGGTGGCTGATCTAAGTCCAGCAAATTGTTGGTAATCATTCCCGCAACACTGGAATCTCTGTATCGGCCTTTATACAATAAATCTTCTCGAACGAATAAATTTTTCTCTCTCATAAAACGATAATATGTGGAAAGTCTGCTCTCTGTCACCATAGAATCCTCTCCATATATATAGGCAATTGCCCGATGTCCCTGTTTATAAATATATGAAAGCAGTTTCTCCATACCAGAAGCATTGTCTGACATAATGGATATCCTTCCACAATAACTATAATCAACTGTGACAACTGGAAGGTCACTGCGTAAAAGTTCTATTACTTCAGGGTCATTGTAATCTGCAACGGCGATCATCACGCCATCCATTCTTCTGTAAACAGAATGTTCCAGATAAGACATTTTATCTTTTCTTGTTTTGGAGTTGGATAAAAAAGTAATATCATATCCACTATTTTCTGCTGTGTATCTAAAATGTTCCAAAACTTGCGAAAAATAATCGTGTGTCAGTCCGCTGCCAGATTTCTCCTTATACAAAACCCCAAGATTATAAGAGCGATTTGTCTTTAGCGTTCGAGCAGACGCATTGGGATGATAGCCAAGCTCCTTTGCGATAGTTCGCACCCGCTTCTTCGTCTCCTCTCCAATATCTTTCTGATTATTCAACGCTTTGCTGACCGTGGCAACCGAAACCCCACATGCAGCAGCAATGTCTTTCAAGGAAACCATATGTCATACCTCTTCTTTTATTTAGTCGTTTTAATCTCGTTTAGCTGTTTTACCTTTATTGAAAAACTTGTCCTAATCATACAATAGGAATTGTGTTTTGACAAGTTGCAAAGTCCTTGCCTTATGTGAACAAGCTCTTAATGCGGGCCATGAACAGTAACTTTACTATCTTTTTAGAAGCCATTTACAGTGCGCAAAAGCTCTGTCTGCACAGTCTTGATTAGGCGCATACAAACGAATCGCCGCGCGCACCGCAATTTCTGTTGCTTCCAAAACGACACCATCTACAATTTCTCCACAACTTTTCTTCGCAATCGTTTTGACATATGCTGTATTATTTTGCTGCTCTTTCTCCGTAATCACAGCGTGCACCGCCGTTGACGCAATACTGTTTAAGCCGCGAAAATATTTAAGAATCTGCTTATAGTCTTTTATATGGTCCAAAAAACAAGTTCCATATACCGCAAGTTCCAAATTAGCTGTCGAAACCGCCTGCAAACAAAGTTTGCACTCCCCATTGATATCTGACGCTTCCATCAAAATATCTGGTCGTTGTTTTAAGATTTCCTCAAAATACATTTTTGCACCAACAGCATCCTTTTTTTCAAAAAATACTGCCATTTTTGCAGTCACTTCACGCGTCTCTTTTTTCTCGCCAATAACAGCAACTCTGCACTCAAAAGCTCTATATTGATTTGCATTCACCCACACATACAACAAAAATTCAGAAATAAACCCAAAAACACGCATGTGATAATCATCTGTAAAAGAAAGGTCAATGCGTTTTTGCAAGGCAAATAATATCGTAAAAAGCCATTCACAATATGCGTCGTACAACTCTTTTTTCGCCACCATGATATTGCCAAAATACGTTCTGTTCTGACTCACCAAACGGGCAAACGTATCATAATATTCTGGAAAGCACTCCAAGATAACATGCCCTGTTTCATCTAGCGTATTGACATTGTGATGTGCGCCAAAACCATCTCTATAAGAACCTGGCAGCTCTAGCAGCTTTGTTGTAATAATATCATACTCCGATAAAATCTGCTCATACTCTGGCTCCGTAAAAACATATCCTTCCTCGCTTGTCAGATAACGCCGATAATGGCAGATTCCCACGTTTTCAGTATTTCTATCATTTTTCCATACCCAATAAACGCCAGAAAGCTCTGCATAATAACAGTTTAGTTCTGATATATTATCGCCGGTATCGTCTCCCAGATATCCAAATGTTTCTCTGGCAGTCTTATGACCCACATGAAGCGGAATATACATAGGATCGTCGGGCACCTCAAACTGTTTGTGTGTCATTACAAAAATTTTAACAGACATTATTTTGTCTCCTTTTTTATCATAAAATCATATATTGCATTATACACTTTTGAAGAGCATTTGTACAAAAAACAAGGAGGCTTTACATGGATTTTTTCAACAAAGTAGGTTCCTCAATCTCTAACAAAAGCAAAGATGTTGCCAAAAAAGCGAAAGAACTTGCAGGAATTTCTAGTCTGAACAGTCAGATTAACACACAGGAAGAAATTATTAATAAAATTTGCCTAGAAATTGGAAAAACAGTCTACGAAAAGAGAGACGCTTTTTCAGACCCTGAGCTCGAAGAAAAATACACTGCTGCTTCCAATGCCCACGCAGAAATCGCACGCCTAAAATCAAAGATTATCTTTGTAAAGGGTGCAAAACAGTGCCCTGGCTGCGGTAATGAAGTATCATTGACTTCCGCATTCTGCCCAGATTGCGGAACGGCTGTACCCACTCCAGAACCAGAACCACAAATAGAGGATATTGTGATACCACCAGATAGTATCATCTACTATCCTAATGAACCAAATTAGATAGAGAGGATTACTTGCAATCGAGTAGGGAAGTCCCATCTTCCCTACTCGCGCACCGGACGCGGGCAGCTTTCACTGCATATTTCCTCTCCGCGTCCGTGTACATAAAATAAGAATGCGCCTTGCGGCGCACTCTTATTTTGTTAAAAGCATCATAATCTTGTTGCTTCTCTCTATAAATTTTGTCATAGCTTCTGGCTGGAGTGGGGACTGCTGAATCAGTGCCAAATCATAGAGCTGCTCACAGATAATATCTATATTTTCGCCCTCTTTGTGATCTAACACATAAGAAACCAGTTTGTTGTTTGCATTAAGGATTAGCGTTTCGCCTTCCTTACCCATACCCATATCCATGCCTGGCATCGCATACATCTTCATCATATCCTGCATTCTGCGGGATTCTTCTGATACTGTAATCATAGAGGCAATCTCTTCGTTTTTGAGTTTCTCTAACTTTACAACAATATTTTCATTCTTTACAGCCTTCTTAAAAATCTCAGCAATCTCTTCGCTCTTCTTTGTGAGTTCTTCCTCATCCTCCTTGGAATTTTCTTCCTTAAAGGTATCTGTCAAGTCCGCGTCAATTCGTGCGAACTTAATTCCTTCATTCTTTGACTCCAACTGAGATACAAATGGCTGATCAATTTTATCTGGCAGCACAACAGCATCCATTCCCGCTTTCTTGAACATGTTAACATACTGACTCTGCTGTACAAGGTCTGTCACATAGTAGACAATTTTTTCTTTTTTCTCTTCTGCGTTATCCTCTGCAGCGTCAGTGTCAGCATCCACAACCTCTGCTTCCACCTTCTCACCAGTCTCTGCGTCTGTCACTGACGCTTTATTCTCAGCATCATCTGGATCAACCTTCTTCACCTCAAGGCATTCTGGAAGGGTCAGATACTTTCCGTCAATGTTTTTAAACAGAATATAATCTGTCATCTTCTCGCAGAACTTGTCATCTTTCAAGCAGCCAAACTTAATAAACGGACTGATATCATCCCAGTATTTCTCATAATTTTCCTTGTCTGTCTTACACATTCCAGACAGTTTGTCTGCAACCTTCTTCGTAATATATTCACTTATCTTGGTTACAAATCCGTCGTTTTGCAGCGCGCTTCTCGATACGTTCAGCGGCAAATCTGGACAGTCAATCACACCCTTTAACAGCAGCAGGAACTCTGGAATAACCTCTTTGATGTTATCTGCAATAAATACCTGATTGTTATACAGCTTAATTGTTCCCTCAATCGACTCATACTCCATATTAATCTTTGGGAAATAGAGAATCCCTTTCATATTAAATGGATAATCCATATTCAAATGAATCCAGAAAAGCGGTTCCTTGTAATCAGAAAATACCTTGCGATAAAACTCAATATACTCTTCCTTTGTACAATCATTTGGATGCTTTGCCCAGAGTGGATGCGTATCATTTAAAGGAACAGGACGCTTTTTAATCTTAAGCTTTGTCACTTTCTCCTTTGTTGGCTCTGCACCGTCCTCGCCTGGAATTTCTTTCTCTTCCTCCACAGTCTCTACAACCACATCATCCTCTCTCTTATCCTCAGGATCAATGGTCTCAAATTCCTCAGGTGCATTAGCCTTTTCCAGATAAATTTCATAAGGCATAAAAGAACAATATTTTCTAATTACTTCGCGTGCCTTGTACTCGTTGCAAAACTCCAGACAGTCCTCGTTGAGAAACAGTGTGATCTCTGTGCCGACCTCTGTTCTACTTCCATCGGTCATAGAAAATTCCGTGCCACCGTCACACTCCCAATGTACTGCCACTGCATCCTTCTGATAAGATAGCGTATCGATATGCACTTCGTCCGCCACCATAAACGCGGAGTAAAAGCCAAGTCCAAAATGTCCAATAATCTGGTCATCGTTTGCCTTGTCCTTATATTTCTCAATAAAATCTGTCGCCCCTGAAAAAGCGATCTGATTGATATACTCTTCAACTTCCGCCGCGGTCATACCAAGTCCAGTATCAATAAATTTAAGGGTCTTCTCCTCAGGATTTACAATGATGTGAATATCCTTCTTTACGCCTGCAGGATATTCATACTCGCCCATCATCTCAAGTTTCTTTAACTTAGTAATGGCATCACAGCCATTTGAAATTAACTCTCTGTAAAAGATATCGTGATCTGAATATAACCACTTTTTAATAATTGGAAAAATATTTTCGCTGTTAATCGACAAGCTTCCGCGCTTTTCTGCCATAAAACTCACATTCCTTTCTTCTCTAATTGAAATAATTTAATGTTGTAGTGACCATATACCGCAAAGCGGTTCAATTTTTATACAGTCGTGTACATCAATTACAGTAAACGATAACTACTTTTATCGTTTACTATACTTTGTTTTGTCTGATAGATAGTTTAATACCCAAAATAGTAAAAGTCAAGAGCAAATTAGCACTCATTTCGTCTGAGTGCTAATAATTCATATTTTGTTTATTTTTTGTTTATTTTTCGTTAGGAAAATACTTGCTGATACACTGCAAAAAAACTACTTGTAGTCACTTCGTCACTCTCAATAAAACCTACTTTCTCCCACAAATCTTCGTTAAGACTTCTGGCTAGTCCATCCACAAATCCAGAATACTCCTCATTAAACACTTCTTTTCTTCGCTGTTCCACAATCTTGATTTTATTTCGATCTGTCTCATCCCTATCAAAAGTGCTAATGCACTTAATAATATGATACCCATGTTCTGTCTCTACAATTCCGCTGATTTCATCTGTTCCAAGATTGAATGCCGCCTCCTCAAACTCCGCGTCCATTGTTCCTTTGCCAAAAGAATAAGACGAATTACTATCTTCGCTGTACTCTGTAATCAACACAGAAAAGTCGGCGCCTTCTCTTGCTTTTCTCAACACTTCCTCGGCGCGTTGACGTGCCTTTTTCTTTGCCGTCTCAGGATAGGGAACACGCTCTCGGTTCTCATTGAGAGAATATGTTCTAATCAAAACATGCTGCACTGTAATTGTTCGTGCCTCATCATCACTGATTTCAGGATTAATATCTGCAATCAAATACTCATATACTTTTCCCGCTAATGTATATTCCTCGTACATGGTTCGCAAAAGCTTTTCATCAATTTTGAGCAACTCCTGCTCCTTTTCACTCAGAGATGCATAGTACAATTCAGCCGCTTTTTGTGCTTTGTCAAGTTCTTCCTGCGTCAATCGAATCTCATACTTCGCGGCAAGAAGATTCATTGCCTTGATGCGGGCAATCCTTGCAAGCACAGTCTCCTTCACATTCTCCTCAAGCGTCTCCCCTTGGTAAGAAGTTTGCCAAATCTGACTTCCAAGTGCCTGCTCATACTGATTTTTGGTGTTGGTCAGATAAACCATTACTTCTGCCAACTTGCAGGAAGTCTTGTCAATGCGAAATACTTCATCTCTGTTAAATCCCGTTGTCAGCACAATTTTAGTTTTGCCATGTTCATTGAGCTGCATCCGACACCCAACTGCCAAAAAAGCGACCGCCAACACTACTGCTGACAACTTTACTGCATTTTTCTGACGAAAAAAAATCATATAACCGCCTCTTGTATAATAAATATAATAAACACAAATTATAATGGTTCTCACTTCTTAAACTGTAGCAAATTTTCTGGCACTCTGCAATATCATTTATTATCAAAACATTTCTTTTATAAGACAATGTTGAATTTGCTATATTTTTTGCGCAATTTTCTGTATTATTTGTAGAAAAAATTCGATTTATTCTATAGAATTATCAAATTGTTTTTGCTATAATATTGAGACAGGTAACAAACATCATGATTTATGGGGGAGCATCATGGTTTTTAGTAGTATTATATTTATTTTTGTTTTTTTGCCAATATTTTTGGCTTTATATTATATAGTTCCCGCCAAATTCCGAAACTTTCTTTTATTTCTAGGAAGTTTGATTTTTTATAGTTTCGGTGATCCTTCTTACCTTTTCCTTATTTTGTGCTCTATTACAGTAAACTTTTTACTTGGGCGAGGCATGGAACGTTTTGGGGGAAGAAACATGGAGCGAACATTGCTGCTAGTTTTATCGCTGTTCTATAATCTTGGCCTGTTACTGTTTTTTAAGTATACAAATTTTTTTATTGAAAATATTAACGCAGCCTTGCGACTGCTAGATATCCGCTGGCGATTTTACACGCTTAATCTTACGTTGCCGCTGGGTATCAGTTTCTATACCTTCCAAATTACGTCCTATATTATTGATGTATATCTTGGAAAAACGAAAGCTGATACTTCTTTTATCAGCCTCGGTGCATACCTGTGTATGTTTCCTCAATTAATTGCAGGACCAATTGTCGTTTACTCTGATATCCGCAATGCATTAAAAGAAAGAACAATTTCTGTATATGCATTTGACAGTGGACTAAAAACATTTATTGTAGGACTTGGTTACAAAGTAATTATTGCAAACCGTATTGGAACTTTGTGGAATGAGGTGTGCACGATTGGATTTGAGAGCATTTCCACCTCGCTTGCATGGCTTGGCGCTTTTGCCTATTCCATGCAGCTTTACTTTGACTTTTGTGGCTATTCTCTAATGGCTGTCGGTCTAGGAGAAATGCTTGGATTCCGCATGCCTGCAAACTTTCGTCATCCTTATATGGCGCGCAGTGTCACAGAGTTTTGGCGCAGATGGCACATCACACTCGGCGCATGGTTTCGAGAATATGTGTACATTCCACTGGGCGGAAATCGTAGAGGAACCATTCGCACCATCTTTAATTTGCTGGTCGTATGGTTTTTGACTGGATTCTGGCACGGCGCAGCCTGGAATTTTATTTTGTGGGGACTTTTTATTTTTGTACTGCAGATTATAGAGAAAAATATAACCTTAAAATGGCTTACTGCTGACAATATTTTTGCTAAAATCATTTCACATTGTTATATGTTTTTCTATATTCTTATTAGCTGGACAATTTTTGCAATCAGCGATTTTCAGGAACTTGGCATTTATCTGAGAAGAATGTTTCCATTTTTTAATGCAGAAAGCACTCTAAATTTTACTGATTTTACAAGGTTTGCAACAGATTATGCTCCACTTATCATTGCAAGCATACTCTTTGCAACGGATTATCCTGAGAAGCTCTTCAACAAAATTCGCAATAAGAACATTGGCATTCTTATCGCCTTGATTGTATTTTGGTGGTCTGTATACTATCTGTCTATCGGAATCGACAATCCGTTTTTGTACTTCCGATATTAGAAAGGCATCTTTTAAATATGAAAAATCAAAAAAGCTATACACTTTTGTTTCTCATTGTATTGTCAACCTGTATCTTTAGCATACTCGGTCATTACTGGAATATTCAGTATTATCGCCGGACAAATTATACGGCAACGACTCCTCCTCTTACAGCAGCGATGCGAGGGCTGCACGACAAACTGTATCTCTCCGATTTATCCAGTTTTAACACGAACTATGCAGTCAGCAATCTGATTGCTCCGTCTGCTGCTATGCAGACAGAATCAACGGACGTTGTGTCATCCCCCTTAACAGATATTGCCACAAATCTCTCCGATCCCTTCGCAAAGGGAAAACTGTTTGAAGCCGCTTCCAACAGCTTACAGGATGAAACACAAACTTATGAATTTACAACGGCAACAGAAGATTACTTTGCTGACGCATGTTTTATTGGCGATTCTCGCACTGTTGGTATCAGTCAGTATGCTGGGATAGAAAATGCAACCTTTTTGTGCAAAACTTCCCTGACAATTTATGATTATGAAAAACCGAAGCTGACATTCAACGAGGAAAAAAAATCAATCAAAGATATTCTTACAGAAAATCAATTTGGAAAAATTTATCTTATGGTGGGCATTAATGAATGCGGAACTGGAACGCCTGAAACCTTTTATGAACGTTATCGTGAGGTGGTAAATGATATCCGAAAACTCCAACCCAATGCGTTAATTTTTATTCAGGGAAATCTCTTTGTTACCCAGTCAAAGTCCGAGGAGAGTGACAGCATCACCAATGAGAATATTGCTGCTAGAAATGCGCTGATTGCAACACTTGCTAATCAAAGGGATATCTTTTATATTGATATCAATGAGAGCAGTTTGTGTGATGAAGGTGCACTGATTTCAGATTATACATGGGATCAGGTACATATCAAAGCACAGTACTATCCAGTTTGGAAAGATTACCTGCTGCAACATGCTATTATAACAAATAACAACAATACAACAGTCTCTTCTCAATCAGACAAAAAAGATCCACCACATGGTCTGCGAATAGAAAATGAGTAGGGGAAATCTCCCCTACTCATTCTTAGTAATTGCTTCTAGTTTCCGTTCTGTGCTGTCCAAATCAATTAAGATTGTATCTCCAACTTTTACCTGGTCTGCAAGAATCAGTCTGGCAGCTAACGTTTCTACATTCTTTTGGATATATCGTTTAAGTGGTCTTGCTCCATATACTGGGTCATAACTGTTATCAATAATAAAACGCTGTGCCCGCTCAGAAATCTCGATTACCAGTTCTCTATCTGCAAGCCGTCTATTGATATCTGTAAGAATCAGTCCAATAATGCCACCAATATTATCCTTTGTGAGCGGCTTAAATAGAATTGTCTCATCCAATCTGTTGAGAAACTCTGGTCTAAAATGTGATCTGAGCTCACCCATAACCATATTTTGTGCAGATTCTTCTATCTCTCCATCGCTGTCAATTCCATCGAGCAGATACTGTGCGCCAATATTAGAAGTCATAATCAAAATCGTATTTTTAAAATCTACTGTCCGTCCTTGTGAGTCTGTGATCCGTCCATCATCAAGCACTTGCAGAAGAATGTTAAACACATCTGGATGCGCTTTCTCAACCTCATCAAACAAAACTACACTGTACGGCTTTCTGCGCACTGCCTCTGTAAGTTGACCACCCTCGTCATAACCCACATATCCAGGAGGCGCTCCAATTAGTCTTGACACAGAATGTTTCTCCATATATTCACTCATATCAATACGAACCATGTTGGATTCGTCATCAAACAAAGATGCAGCAAGGGCTTTTGCCAATTCCGTCTTGCCAACTCCTGTCGGTCCTAAAAACAGAAAAGAACCAATTGGCTTGTCAGGATCTTTAATTCCCGCTTTTGAACGAATGATTGCCTCTGTCACTTTTGTGACACCCTCATCCTGTCCAATTACACGTTTGTGAAGCTCCGCGTCCAAATGTAAAGTTTTATTTCGCTCACTCTCATTGAGTTTTGACACAGGAATCCCTGTCCAACGTGAGATAATCTTTGCAATCTCATCATCTGAAACACTTTCGTGTACCAAAGACATCTCCCTTGCATTCACTGCCTCCTCCTCAATTTCCAACTGTTTTTTCAATTCGGGTAATTTCCCATAGCTTAACTCTGCTGCCTTTTCAAGATTACCTTCTCGCTGTGCAATCTGTATCTGATTATTTAACTCCTCAATATCCTCACGCAATTTTGATAACTTTTCTACACACGCCTTCTCGTTGTCCCACTGTGCCTTGCGATTATCGAACTCCGCCTTCTGCTCAGCAAGCTCTGCCTGCAACGCTGTGAGACGCTCTGCACTTAAACGATCCTCTTCTTTCTTGAGTGCTGCAACCTCAATTTCCATCTGCATGATCTTTCTTTGCAGTTCATCAAGTTCTGCTGGCAAAGAATCAAGTTCTGTCTTAATCATGGCACAAGCCTCATCCACCAAGTCAATCGCTTTATCTGGCAGAAATCGATCTGTGATATATCGGTTTGAGAGCACCGCAGCACTCACCAAAGCATTGTCCATAATCTTAACACCATGAAATACTTCATAGCGCTCTTTCAGTCCTCTTAGTATACTAATAGTATCCTCAACTGTAGGTTCTGACACCATGACCGGCTGAAAACGTCGCTCTAATGCAGGGTCCTTCTCTATATACTGTCTGTATTCATCCAGTGTTGTCGCGCCTATACAGTGCAATTCCCCGCGCGCAAGCATTGGTTTGAGCATATTCCCAGCGTCCATAGCGCCGTCTGTCTTGCCGGCACCCACAATCGTATGCAGCTCGTCAATAAACAAAATAATCTGTCCATCGCTGTTTTTCACATCTTCCAATACTGCTTTTAAACGCTCTTCAAATTCACCTCTGTATTTTGCACCTGCAACCAATGCTCCCATATCTAAGGAAAAGATTTTCTTATCCTTTAATCCCTGTGGCACATCACCGCGCACAATCCGCTGTGCAAGCCCTTCCACAACCGCTGTCTTTCCAACACCAGGCTCCCCGATAAGCACAGGATTATTTTTGGTCTTTCTGGATAGAATCCGAATAATATTGCGAATCTCATTATCTCTGCCAATCACTGGGTCAAGCTTCTGGTTTCTTGCCTTCTCCACCAAATCCTGCCCATATTTTTCAAGTGTATCATATGTCGCTTCAGGATTGTCACTTGTAACCTTCTGATTTCCCCGCACCTCCGCAAGTGCCTTTAAAAACCGCTCCCGCGTAATACCATACTCTCTGAAAATCTCCTTGACTTCTCTGTTTGGATTTTGAATCATGGAGAGAAATAAATGCTCAACAGATACATATTCATCTCCCATGCGTTTTGCTTCATCCTCTGCACTGATTAACACCTTGTTGAGATACTGTCCTATATAGGGCTGCCCTCCTTGAACTTTCACGCGTTTCTCAAGTGCTTTTTTCACTCTATCAAGAAAATATTCCTTATTAATCTCCATTTTCTCTACAAGCTTTAAAATAAGGCTATCATCAATTGTGAGAAGCGCATAGAGCAAATGCTCCTGCTCAAGCTCCTGATTTCCATATTCCACAGCAAGTTTTTCACACTGGTTTACTGCTTCTAATGATTTTTGTGTAAATTTTTGAATATTCATACTTTTCCTCCTCTCATATTACTCATTTACTTTTCTATCTGTTCTATATATACTATAACACCATTTTTTGTTTTGTCAATTTAGTTTATACATTTATTACCTTTTTTATTTCCTATTAAGAAAGTGATAAAAAATTGTTACTGTTGACTCCGTTCCCGTAACAAAAAATTTGCTCTAACACTTTTTAACAATTCAATAAATTTTCTCTTTTATTCTACCGATATTAATAAATATGTGGTAAAATAATTAGAGTAGTCCACCATACATAGACAATGCATTTGGCAGGACTATTCTATGAAACAATTCTTCCGAAAGATGGTGTTAAGATGATGGATGCAGCCACAGCATATTTTTTAAAAAAATATTACCCGCATGTCATCAAATGGTGGTTGGTAGTATATAATCCCGAAGCAGTCCGCATATGGCCCTCCAAGCAAGAGGAGGAGGAAGCACTTCGCATTGAAGCGGAGGAAGCCGAGCGCCTTGCATTAGAAGGTCCCGCAGATGAGCCAGAGGAAGTGGAAGTTCAAAATGAGATGGATTCTTCCGCATTCAATGCATCAACTGGTTCTTACTCTGGATTGTACGGACAGCAGCCTGTCGACGAAAATACACAGGCAGCTTTACAGGCAATCTTGTATGCTTCCAGCAACCAGAGTTCTATTGACCTGCTTATAGCCGGCGGACAGCGCGGTGATGATGTGATCACACCGCCTGAACAGAATGCGATTATTACAGAGGCCAATGAAATCTATGAGCGACTTCTACGGGAAGCTGCTGAAGATGAAGCACGCAAACAGGCTGAAATTGAAGAGATGCGCAAACAGGCTGAATTAACCTTCGCACAGTAAGGAACAATTTCTAAAAAGAAAGAATACCACTGACTGGTATTCTTTCTTTTGTTTTCTCTATTTAATTTACTTTTAACTGCATTTATTCCTAAGTTCTTCCCATCTCCTGTCAATTTCCTCCTGAAATTTTCCAATGAGCGCTTCATTCTCTTTTCGGAACAAATGTTTAAATCGTCTCTGCGGTCTTAAAAATTCCTCAATAGGTAGCTTGTTTTTTGGCTCATAATTTAAAATCCATTTTCCTTCTATCACTTCAAACATGGGCCAATAACATGTATCTATCGCCAACTGACAAATACGCATTATCTCACTTGGCTCATATCCCCATCCTCTTGGACAAGGTGACATGACATTCAAAAAAGCAGCTCCTGGCGTATAGATTGCCTTTTGTGCTTTTGTATACAAATCCTTAAAATTTGATGTGAATGTACTTTGCCCCACATAGGGAATATGATGTTCCGCCATGATTGCTGCAAGGTCTTTTCTGACTTGTACCTTTCCTGCAGATACTTTTCCTGCTGGCGTTGTGGTCGTATCCGCATACTGTGGTGTCGCGGAGGAACGCTGTGTTCCTGTATTCATATAAGCGCCGTTGTCATAACATACATAGACCATATCATGTCCGCGCTCCATAGCACCAGACAGAGACTGAAACCCAATATCATAGGTGCCGCCATCACCGCCAAATGTAATAAACTTAAAGTTCTCCTGAATCTTTCCTTTTTTCTTCAATACATGATATGCCGTTTCCACTCCAGAAAGAGTCGCTCCCGCATTCTCAAACGCATTGTGTATATAGCTGTCCTCATAAGCAGTGTATGGATACATGAAAGAAGATACTTCAAGGCATCCTGTGGCATTTCCAATAACCGCCTTATCTCCCTCCTTAAGTGCTCGCAACACTGTACGCACCGTAATTGTACCGCCGCAACCTGCACACATTCTATGCCCTGGGGCAAGACGTTCCGGTTTACTCATAACTTCTTTAAAATTATATGTTGTCCTCTCCATGTTCTCCTAAACTTCCTCCGTCTGTTCTCTGCGCAGGCCTATGTATTCATACATATCTGTCACTGTATGTGTCTCTGCAATGGTTTCCAGATTTCGATAGACTGTTTTAAAATCAGAGACTGTAATATCTCTACCACCAAGACCATAGAAATAATTTACCACTTCCGCAGTTATGCGCGCCTGATACAACGCCGCACGCACTTCTGCACCGAGCGGTCCGCTTGTCGCCGCAAACATTTCGCTGCGATCCATTATTGCCACTACTTTTGTCTTAGAAAGTGCCCTTGCCAGCTCCTCCTCTGGAAATGGTCGAAACACGCGAATCTTTATCAAACCAACTTTTTTGCCTGTTGTGCTTCTAATCTCATCAATTGCTGCCTTGCAAGTTCCCGCCGCAGAACCAATAATCACAACTGCATATTCGGCATCTTCCATCTGATATTCCTCAAAAAAGCCATACTTGCGGCCCGTCATCTTCTCAAATCTGGCCGCTACCTCCAAAATAACTTCCCGCGCATTTATCATTGCCTGTCGCTGCGCACGCTTTGTCTCCATATAATAATTAGAAACCGCATAGGGACCGATTGCCATTTTCTCTGACGGATTCAAAAGATAGTGCTCTGGTTCATACGCTCCAACAAATTTCTTTACCGCAGCATCCTCCGCTAACAAGATATTCTCCACACCATGACTTGTGATAAATCCATCTTGGCATACCATAACTGGCAAATGCACCCGCTTGTCCTCCGCAATTGGAAATGCCTGAATAAAATTATCGTAAACTTCCTGATTGGACTCCGCATAAATCTGTATCCAGCCAGAATCCCTTGCCCCCATACTATCCGAGTGATCCGCATTGATATTGATCGGTCCAGACAGCGCTCTGTTGACCAACGCAAGCACAATTGGAAGCCTGTTTGATGCCGCTACATAAAGTTCCTCCCACATTAACGCCATACCACACGAAGAAGTCGCTGTGATTGCTCTTGCACCTGCTGCCGATGCACCAATCGTAGCACTCATGGCACTGTGTTCACTCTCAACATGAATAAATTCTGTATCAATCTCGCCGTTTGCGATATAATTCGCCACATACTGCGGAATTTCTGTTGATGGTGTAATTGGGAATGCAGGCATGACATCTGGATTTATCTGTTTGATAGCATATGCCACCGCCTCATTACCTGATAATCGTTCTCTGATTGCCATTTATTTTCCCTCCCTCATACTGATTGCACCAAATGGACATACCTTTGCGCAGATGCCGCATCCTTTACAATGCTCATAGTCAAATTCTGCACGCTTCCCAGCTACGACTGGAATCGACGAATCTGGACATACCGGTGTGCACAAAAGACATTGTTTACACTTTTCAGACTCCCAGATGGGCGTTGTCGTTCTCCACTCCCCTGTGCAAAAATCCCTTGAGGTGGCCGCCTCAAAAATTTTATTTCCTTCCGTAATCTGCTGCCACGGACTTTGCTCATTAATTCTGTCTTGTATTTTTTCCCTTGCCATACTCTTTTTCTCCTATCTTTCTACACAAACCTGTCACTGCGCTTCGTTTTTATCGGCATACTCAAACGCAAGTTCAAGCGCCATCATATTGCCATCAATCACCTCCGGCTTTTTGGCAAATTTATGCTGAAAAGACGCTTTCATCTCTGTGAGAAACTCCTCGCGCTCCATTACTTTTGAGACAGCCACTGTCGCTGCCAGCATCGGTGAATTTGGATAATTCTTTCCAAGCGCTTTTATTGAAATCTCCTTCGCGTTCACAGTGTACACTGCACCTGTATATCCGTGTAGATGTTCCTCAATCTCCTCTTTGCTGCGCGTGGAGTTGACAATGACAGCCCCTTCGGGATTTAAACCTTTTGTCACATCAATACTGTCTAGCAAACTCTCATCCACCACCACCACATAGTCTGGATCATAGATATTGGAATGCACTGTAATTGGCTTGCTGCTAATGCGATTGTACGCCGTTATTGGCGCTCCCATTCGCTCAGGACCATATTCTGGAAATCCTTGCACATACTTTCCTGTCTTAAATGCCACATCCGCCAGCAGGAGTGCGGCCGTCTTAGCCCCCTGTCCGCCGCGTCCATGCCATCTGATCTCTATCGTGTCTTTCATTTTATTCCCCTATCCTTTCTTTAAATCATATCTTCCTCTTGCTTTTTCAATATCCGAATGGAATCCATTATATACTCAAAAATATGTAGATATTCTTTTCTCTTGCTCTCCATACACTGAATTGTCACAATCAATTCTTGACTCTTATAACTGCCGAGCAAAAAAATATTATAGAAACAATATCCTGTTACATGGGATAAATATTGCAATTCTCCAAATATCTTTCTGTTGATGGTCCGCTTAGAAATCTGCTTGCAAACAAACTGATTCACTTCCTTACAAAACCGCCTATAATATTCATTGAGTCTGCCATCTAAATTTTCGCATGTCAGGTCATCCCCTCCCTGCGCAATATTGATGACTGTCCTCTTATCCTTCGACAGCCAACTATTACGCGATGGCAGAAATGATTCTGACCGCTCTATACCCGATGGAATCATAATCTCAATTCCATCATTAAAAAGACGATATTTTTCGTAAAGCATCCTAAGCTAAAACCCTTTCTGGTGTAAATTATTCCCTTACGCGCGACCCGTGCGCTGCCTTAGCGGCATAAAGGAAACGCTGTCACCCCCGTGACAGCGTTCCTTGCGAAATTATTCTTCGACACTGTAGTTTGGTGCCTCTTTTGTAATATGAATATCATGCGGATGACTCTCCCTAAGCGCCGCAGCAGAAATCTTTACAAATTTGCCATTCGTCTTCAACTCTTCGATTGTCTTTGTACCACAGTAGCCCATGCCAGACCGCAAGCCTCCCATCAACTGAAATACTGTATCCTCCACATTTCCTTTGTAAGCAACACGGCCTTCCACTCCTTCTGGAACAAGCTTCTTGGCATCTGATTGGAAGTAACGGTCTTTGCTTCCGTTCTCCATTGCAGCGATAGACCCCATACCTCTATACACTTTATATTTTCTTCCCTGGAATAATTCAAAAGTGCCTGGACTTTCTTCACATCCTGCAAAAATACTTCCCATCATACACACATTGCCGCCCGCAGCAATCGCCTTGGTCATATCCCCAGAATACTTAATACCGCCGTCCGCAATAATTGGAATACCATATTCTTTTGCAACTGCATAGGAATCCATAATCGCCGTAATCTGAGGTACACCAATTCCTGCGACAATACGCGTTGTACAGATAGATCCTGGTCCAATCCCGACTTTGACCGCATCTGCTCCAGCCTCAATCAGCGCCCTTGTGCCGTCTCCTGTCGCAACATTCCCAGCAATCACTTGTAATTCTGGATAGCTCTCCTTAATCATTCTCAGACACCGCAGCACATTTTCTGAATGACCATGTGCACTGTCGAGCACAATCACGTCCACCTTTGACGCGACAAGCGCCTCCACGCGCTCAAGCACATTTGCCGTGATGCCAACACCTGCTCCACACAACAGTCTTCCCTGTTCATCCTTCGCTGCAAGTGGATATTTGATTGTCTTCTCTATATCTTTAATTGTGATAAGTCCCTTGAGATTAAAATGATCATCTACAATCGGAAGCTTTTCTTTTCTCGCGTCGGCAAGTACTTGCTTGGCCTCCTCAAGCGTAATCCCTTCCTTCGCTGTAATCAATCCCTCTGAAGTCATGGATTCTTTAATTTTCTTGGAATAATCTGTCTCGAATTTCAAATCACGGTTTGTGATAATACCGACAAGCTTTCTGCCTTCTGTGATTGGTACACCAGAAATGCGGAACTTTGCCATCAAGGCATCTGCATCTCCAATTGTATGTTCTGGAGTCAAGGAAAACGGGTCTGTAATCACGCCATTTTCAGAACGTTTTACCTTGTCCACTTCCTCCGCCTGCGCTTCTATAGTCATATTTTTGTGGATAATACCAATGCCGCCCTGTCTGGCCATAGCAATCGCCATTCTGTGTTCCGTAACGGTGTCCATTCCTGCACTCATCATAGGAATGTTCAGCTTAATCTTCTTGGTCAGCCATGTCGTCAAATCAACCTCATTGGGAATCACCTGTGAATAGCTTGGTACTAAGAGAACATCATCAAAAGTAATGCCTTCGCCGATTATCTGCCCCATCTTTCTTCCTCCTGTGAAAATCGCATGTGCCGACGCACACGCAGTAAGATTTACGCTGCTACAGTTTTAAAAATATTTTTACAATTATACTAAAGCAGGCGCAGCTTGTCAAGCATTAATCCATAAAAACCTTTCTTGGCGCAACCCCTTTGATTGTCTTTGCAAAGTCCTCTGTCAGATTCATCAAAAACTTTTGATTTCCCTCATAAAACACCCAGTAGAGCTTCTGGTCAGGCAAGTCATGACCTGCACTTAAATCAGTCACTTTCGTTTGTCGATTCCTGTAAGAATCCAGTTGATGTGATTTTTCTGGCGCCATAATCTCAATTTTATTCACATCAATTGTCAACAGTTTCTTACGTCTTGTCTTTGCCATAATCTTGTCCACCGAAATTTCCTTGTCCAGATACAAATACTCAAACTCAATATCCGTCCACTGGAATATAAAATAGTCAAATACCCCAAGTGCAATTACAACAATAAAAAAAATAATATTTACGGTAGCGAGCATTAAAAGTCCGACCAAAATTGTCGGAATCACACATGCGACTCTAATTAGTACCTCCTTTGCGCCTCTGTCCTTTTTCACCAACAGTTCCTTGTAGCTTTCGTTCATAATGTAATACCTTCCTTAATCTTGATAATTATGGCAAACGCAACTTCTATTTGCATTTACTATAATTCTAATATATTTTTTAATGATATCTTATATCATAGAACAATTCAATGTAATATGCAAGGTTTAGAAAAAATTTATAGTATCTTGATTGACATCTGCCAGTATTTACATATATCATATCTTTTATAAATTTCGCCATTTGCATTTTAAGGTGATGCACACAGCCGCATAAAGAAATATGCCGCTTTGCGGCTGGCGCGATACTCACAACAAATTTCATTTACCGTGAGTATAACTGATGCAACATGTAAATATTTGGAAGCTGCGCAATGACAATTTTCTAGAAACACGGAGGTACGATTATGGAAGTTTACAATAAAAATCGTGATCAAAACAAATCAATGCATGATGAAATCCGAGAACAGAATGCCAAGCTAAAAGACGCGCCATTTCGGGACAAACTTGCATACTTTAAAGAATATTATCTAAAGACAACTATCATTGCAGTAATCGTTGCAATCTTTGTGGGACATCTTGCATACTCTATGCTCACGGCTCCCAGCGACTCTGCATTTGCAGCATTTTTCTTCAATGATACTGGGGATTCCTCCAGCACAGAATTAATTGATGGTTTTGTTGCATATCAAAATATTGACACCAAAAAACATGATGCCTACATTGACGCGACTATGAACTATGAACCAGAAACTTCTGGTCCAGATACCTACATGGCAATTCAAAAATCAATGGCTGTCATATCAACTGGTGAACTAGACGTGATTATCGGGGATACAAATACAATTGACTATTTTGCAAAAGGAGAATGTATTCATGATATCACCGAAATCCTTCCTGATGATCTTCTCGCTTTGTTTGAGGACAAGATATACTATACCAAATCTGGCGAAGACGAGGAAATAATTCCCGCAGGAATCTATGTGACAGACGCGCCAAAGCTAAATCAATATTACTATTATGTAAATAAAGAGCCTATTTTAAGCTTTATTATCAACTCCAACAGTCTTGACAATGCCATTGCCTTTTTAAGATATCTCTATATAGAATCAGATTAAATGAGTAGGGAAGCTTTCTCCCCTACTCATTTTTTACATCCAAATCAATTTTTTCCACTGCTCAATCTGTTCTTCTGTCATAAATCCATTGGAAGTCCCCACAAAACCTATCTTATAAGAGACAAACAACAGTGCGTTTTTAATCGCATCCTTGGCATCTTTCGTCTTTGTATAATAGTGCAAAAAGGAAGAAAACAATGCATTTCCAGCACCGACAGTATTCACTATCTCATTGGTTTTCACTGGTTTATACTCCAGAAAACTGTTGTCCTCCTTTGTGTAAAGAATCACGCCGCGGTCCCCGATTCCCATAATGATAATCTCTGGGTCATACTTTTCTTTGCATTCCCGAACACAGTCATAGTGATCATATTCCAAGTCATCATCACTGATATAAAGAATATCTGCCGCAGCCAAAAAGTCCTCCTTATTGGCAATCTTTTCGGCTCTCATGCTGCGCACATTTAAAGCCAATGGTTTGTGATACTTTTTTGCAAGACCAATAATCGGCCGACAGAAATTACAGTTGGAAATCAGCACCATATCCTTATCCTGAATCTGCCGCTCAAGCAAATCAAAGTCATAATCTACATGGCGACTATCCTTCACGTCCTCAAAAGTCTGCTTTTTTCCCTTACAGTAGAGTATCACCGACGTAGGCATACCATCTAGCATTGGCAGCACATAATCTGTACTCATATTCACATCATTTGTCTTGAGAAAAGCATCAATCTGACTTTTTGACATTGACCGAGCCACCATGCTCATAAAATCAACTTCATTTCCAAGCCACCGAAGCGCCATCGCCTCGTTAAATCCTGCTCCTCCCATACCAGTATTGACCAAATCTGGTATACTCTCAAACTGCTTATAGGGTACTGGCAGCGCCTCAACTTTTACAATTGTTTCCATCTGCACAAAACCTGCTACCATGAACTTACTCATAATTCTACCTCCTATTTAAAATTCCGCATCATCCCTCCCCAAATAAGACAAAGATATTTAGGAACTATAGGACTGCAAAATATTCCTATCCGAAATAATGCTGTGTTAAAAGTACCACCGAAAAGTTATACTTAATTTTATCATATTTTTTGTCAATTACATATCTTTTTTTCATTTTTTGCCCTAATTTCCCAAAAATATGTTAAACTGTACATAGAACCATTGAATATGTCTTTCCTCACACAGTTCTTACCAAGGAAAATTATTGATAAAGGAGAACATAAAATGAAAGAACAACTTTATACCATTCCCTTAAATGATGCCTTTGCCGCAAATGACGAATGCCCTTTCTGCTATATCGAACAAAAACTTGAGCAGGACCTACTCGACTTCACACTTGGCTCAGGTTCCTCCTACATGGAGAGTGATATTCGAGACTTGACAGATAAGGAAGGCTTCTGCCGCTATCATTTTCTAAAAATGTTTCAGTATGGAAACACTCTTGGAAACGCATGGATTCTAAAGACTCATTTTAAAAAAATAAACGAGGAGTTTTCTGGAGAAATCAAAAAATTTAAACCTGCAAAGCTTTCTTTTATGGACCGCTTAAAACGTTCCAAGGAGCTCAACAATACTATGACTGCATGGGTATATGAAAAGCAGCGCTCCTGTTATATCTGCCGTCAATATGAAGATACCTATGCGCGCTATCTCGACACCTTTTTCTACATGTACAAAAAAGATGCTGATTTTGTGAAAAAACTAGAAAACAGCAAGGGATTCTGCCTTGTTCATTTCGGTGATTTGTGTCAAAGTGCTGTGGAAAAACTAAACCAAAAACAGTGTGATGACTTTTTTGCAATCATTTTCCCTTTGATGGAGCAAAATCTAAACCGGCTTGAAGAAGACGTCAGTTGGATGGTCGAAAAATTTGATTACCGAAATGCAGACGCGGACTGGAAAAACTCCAAAGATGCGATACAGCGCGGTATGCAGAAATTAAAGGGCGGATATCCTGCCGCCCCCATCTATCAACAGAAAAAATAAACAAATGTTCAGGCGAGATCAAGTGTCATATCTCTCACCAGTTCAATATATGCCTTGATCTCCTTGAATATCCCTTCTGATCCTGCCGCCTCCGCAGTCTTTTCCCGTATAATACCACTGATTGTATAATCTAACATCTTTTTGATGTGTTCTCGCTTCGCCTTGTCAGGAACAATCTCAATCTCTGCGGAACTGAGATAGTCGTTCATCCGCTCCTCATAGCGCTGTCTGGATTGCGCAGTCTTTGCAACGATTTCCTGCTGTGACTCGTGTGCTGCCTCCTCCAAAAAGATGGTAAGGTATGGATAATTGCGTCCCACTTTCGCCTTTGTCTTAGCAATTTGCTTCATCAGCTCAAAATAATCCTTCTCCCCATCATTCACAATTGTGGAAAGTTCCAGTAACATATATTTGACACAATAATCATACACAAAAATATAGATGCCTTCTTTGGAGCCAAAATAATGGAACCAGAGTCCTTTGCTGACTCCGACTGCCTTAACCATGTCATCTGTACTGGCATGTTTATATCCATTTTTTGCAAATACTTCTATCGCGCCATTAATCATACGATCCTGTTTTTCTCTTGCAAGTTCAAAAAATTTTTCGTTCATTTGTTCCTCCATTTTGTAGTACAGTCTGTCGAAGTCTATGTGGCACCTTTGATTTCTTATTTTTTATACTACCATACTTCTCATAAGGAATCAATAAAACAAACGCGATACTAACTTATAGCTGCAACCTTTTGTAATTTTTTCCCTCTATTATGATATAATGCAAATACAATCTCAGAAAGGAATAAATTTATATGAAAAAGAATGTTATAATACTGCTGCTTACTGCGAGCCTGCTGTTCAGTGGCTGTGCAAATACCGCCTCACCAAATCCAACTGAAAAAAGCACAGAACAGCACGAAGATATCACCACAATATCCACCTATCCCAGCGAACAAGAAATTTTCGAGTCAGAGACTACTTCTCCTTCCGCAGCATCAACAAAAATCGAACAAGGAGGTCCCTATGGCAAGCTCTCCCTCTCTGTTCCTGCTGGATGGCACTATGAAATCTATCCTATGGATGGTGAAAAATTGTCCTATGGATTATATGGCATTCAATTTTTTCCAGAAAATGTCACTAAAGGATATATCACGCTCGCCTATATTGATAATTTTGGCGTCTGTGGGACAGGACTTGCCGAGGAAACACAGACCATTGCCGGAAAACCAGTCAATATTGGCACGTATGACAACCATAATTATTGGGATTTTATTACATTTAAGGACGATTATACTGGGGTTGTCGCACTTACCTATGCAGTAGAAAATTGGTGGGAAAACTATTCGGAACAAGTGTTAGAAATTCTAAACACACTGACATTTGATACGTCTGTGAAAGAAGGTGGTGCATACATTTACAGTGCCGAATCAGAAGCGGACACAATCGGACTTTATTTCACGCTGAAAAAAATATCCCCAACTGGCGCAACCTTAGAGTTTCACCAGTATGACGAAGAAGCGCCAACCGGTGAATTAAACTACGGAGATGCCTTTGCGATTGAAGTTTTGAAAAACAATCGCTGGGAAGAAGTTCCTATTGTTGTAGAGGGCAATTATGGATTTCACGACGTTGCCTACAACATACCCAACAGAGATACTGCCACACAGGAACTTGACTGGACCTGGCTGTATGGAACGCTGGTCCCTGGCAATTACAGAATCAAAAAAGAAATTATGGATTTTAGAAAAAGCGGTGATTTTGACAACTATACGCTCTATGCACAATTTATTTTGAACTAAAAATTAACGATTCAATTCATTTTTTAAAAGCTGATAGATTGCTGCTGCTATCGGAACTCCCAACAGCATACCACCAATTCCAAGCACACCGCCTCCCACAGTCACGGCGGCGAGCACCCACACACCAGGCAAGCCAATTGACGAACCAACCACGCGCGGATAAATCAGATTGCCCTCCAACTGCTGTAGCGCCACCAAAAACACAATAAAGATAACTGCTTTCACTGGAGACACAGTAAAAATCATAAACGCACCGACCACTGCGCCAATATACGCACCAGCAATCGGAATCAGCGCCGTAAATCCAACCAGACAGCCAATCATCGCTGCATATGGCAGCCGCAGCAACAGCATACCGCCCATGCAGAGCAACCCTAAAATCACTGCCTCTGTGCACTGCCCCACAATAAAACTATGAAATGATTTGTTCAAAACCTCCACAACATAATAAAACTTTTTTGTCACCTGCTCTGGCAGATACCGCACAAACAGTCTGCGAAACTGTCCACCCAATTTTTCCTTGCCAAGCAATAAATAAATAGCAAAAACCATTCCGACGGTCAAGGTAACAATCGTTGAGAATACAGAAGAAATAATACTTGTAGCAGCGCCCATCACCCCGCCAAGACCATTGATTAAAATATTGATAACCTTAGTAAATGTCTCCTGCCAGTCTGTCTCACTACCCTGAAACAAACTGCTCTCACCGGACAATAGTGCACTTATTTGTAAATTGTCCTCCATCCAGATGGTGATATCCTCCAAAGCGCCTGGCAATTCTTCCAATAAGATTTGCAGACATCCAATTAACTCTGGCACAATCATCTGGACAATCAATACTGCAATCAAAAAAATACACAGAAATGCAAATACCATACAAATTGGACGACACATCTTCTTTGCAGTCTCTTTTTTACATTTTGGTTCCACATAGCGCTCCAAAAAGCGCATTGGAATATTGACTACATATGCTATAGCGCATCCCCAAAACAACGGCTTCGCCGCGTCAAGCGCAACATTTGCCACCCCAGTAAAAGCAGCCCAGTAATGCATTATCAAAAACAGCACCACCACTGTAATTCCTGCACGCACACAGGTTTTCCATTTTAATTCCATTTCGTTTACCTCATATACTATCACGATTTCATTCTACTGCACAGTTGCAATTTTTTATTTCCCATCATTTTTCTGCAAAAAACATTTCCGATAAAATGTCTTTGCAAAACAATAATCAAACTGGGCCCTTGCCTGTGCAAATCTATTCCCGTGCAAATCAGCTTTTGCCTGCATGTAATCACTGACCGCCAGCGTAGACACCTGCCCCTGTGCATCAGTCTCCAACTCTGGAAATTTTACAGAAACCTTATGAACACCGTTTCGGTCAAGCAATATAAAATAACACCACCACTCCAAGAATGCATTCATATTATGCACTGTCGTGTCGTCGTTCTCCTCACGAATATCTTCGGTAGCCTGCTCTATATCTTTGTCCAACTTATCAAAACAACCGTCGTATGCAGCAAGCAGTCTTTGAAAGGAGCCTGCTTCATCATTTAGCCGAGTCTCGGGCGGCAGCTTCATCCAATATTTTTCATAAAAATACTGAAATTTCTCCACATTTCCACTGCTCACGCAGAGTCTCATCATATCCAGATACATGGAATCCGGCTCCGCATTCTGGCAGTACTTATAACACCACACATGTTTTTGGGGAATATTTTTATGAATGTAATCCAACATGAGTTCCTCTGCCCGCTGCTCTTGTCCAACCAATAGAAAATGACGTAAATAGGGCAGATGTCCACAGACATAACAGCTTTCCATCTCTTTTTCATGACAGAGAAAGTTCCGTACTGCCCGCTCCATCCTGTCTCTGTCAAGGTACAAAATACTCAGTGAAATCTCATCTGCATAATATTCATATGTCTTGCCATATTTGAGCGCTGCCTCCTCATATCGTCTCATAAACGTCTCCATCTTGGCATCATCAATCTGATAATACGTATAATAGGCTTCAAAAATTCTGCTATAAGTCCAGATATTAATATATGCCATGTTTGTGTTTGGATAGTTTGGCAGTTCCCTGTCCATATACAACGCACTGTCTTTGTAATAGAGTTCTGCGTACTTTACAATCTCCGCATAATTGTTATTGCGTGAGTATAAATACATTAGCTCATATAAAGTATAAAAATACAAATGCCATTCTTTCTCCTGCTTTGTAAGCCTTAACAGTCGTTTGAGAAGAGATACCAAAACCTTGTAATTCTGATCATACAAGTCATAGCCCCCTTGCGTCAGGTCCTGTGTCCTACAAATCAGTTCCCGAATCTCATCCGACTCAATTTTCACTGACTTAACGCTTGTATACATCATCTTTCATAACCTCTCTTTTATAAACACATTCTATAATATTTAAACATATTTGTCCACTATTTTAATCGCCCATACTTCCTCCTTTTGTTTACCTCTCTGATTATATCACCTTTCATTTCCATTTACCATAAAAATATAGAACATCGCAACCGCCATGGTAACAGTTCAGCCTTCGGCTTCCTGTTACGAGCATCAAGCCATGCCCACAATTGCATTTTTTAGTGATGCTTATGCGATTTGGAATGTCCGTTTTGATACCCGTTTGTCGAATTTCCTCCTGCTGCGTTTTTTCTATTGTGCCCTTGACAAGTCCGAATCCGGTTCTGAATTTCCCCCATTGACATTCCATGACAATCCTCCACAGTAATGTCTGTGTCATACTGTGACAGTTCTAGGAAAGCACGATATTTGCCAAACGACATTTCATGCTGATGCGCTTCCTTCATACAAGCTGTATCACTGCTGTATGTCACCACCCTGTACGCCTGAAAACGATTATCTGCGTGAATCTGTTCTAAGATTACATCTGAATGAGCGGAAATAACCGTGAAAACCAACGGCGAATCCCTGTTTAAAAAACGGCTGTAATAAGCGTCTTGCACCAACCGATCAATTGCCTGCATATAAGAAATATTTTTTAGCGACACATGCTGTAAAATATCCTGTCCGTCCGCATTGTATCCCTTTGCGGACACCACCTTGTCAAAACGGTTGATGGCAAGCTCAATGGAAGGATTCACATCAATGCTAATATACGATACAGGTCTGTGATACACAGAGTATCCACCCACTCCCACCAACAAACAAATGCAGAGAACAGCCATGATATATCGCAGCGCAATATGGGAGCTACGCTGAAAAATACGGTGGTTTCGCTTCATTTGCTGTGCTTCCAAATAACGCAGGGTATTCTGTTTCATCTCCTCTGTCGCATGTATGTTCTCCATACTTTTCTGAATTAAATTTTGCGTACCACTCATGACCATTCACCTCCCAACTTTTCTCGCAAGATATCTTTTGCCCTAGAAAGCCATGTATAGATTGTGTTCTCCTTTTTGCCCAGTATCTTTGCAATTTGCACTGCTGAATACTCCTCATAATAAAACAGATAAATTACGTCGCGATATTTTTCTGGAAGTTTTAGAACAGCCTCCAAAACTTCTTTTGATGGATTATCTAACACCACACTCTCCTCCGCAAGGACATCAAGTGAAACCCATTTTCTGCGTGACAGAGCACGGAGCCAATCAGTACAGGCATTGATAGTCACGCGCGCAAACCAAGCCTTCTCATGCTCACTGCTCTCAAAGTAACCTTCATATAGTAAATATTTCATATATACATTTTGAAATACATCCTCTGTGTCATGCTTGTTCTTTAGATGTACAAAACATATCCTTCGCACCATATCCGCATAAGCTTCCATGACACGGTTCACATCCTCTGTGCTTTTCAAAAGTCTTCCCCCTCTGCCGACTATCAATCCGCTTTTCATCCAAATAGGCTGCCGGAAAAGCATACCAATCACTTAATCTATGACTGGTAAACCACATTTCCCAACAGCCCCTTTAATTTCGTTACACACCCTCAAAAATATGCTGTGTAAATATGTCAACAAGCACTAATGATGATGTCTACTATGATGACTTGTCCCGCTATAGTAATACGTCTCTGTATGATGTACTGTTCCGTCACAGTCTACGCCAAGAGTGCATACACCATCCACATCACAACTTCCATCCGCATAACATACTGGCGTAGGATTCTGCGTCACTACCCTGTATGTTCTCCCGTGATGTGCAAACGCCACACTTGATGAGCTTCCTGCAATAACTGCCGCCAAAGCCATCACTGCTGCTAGTTTCATTACATTTTTTCGCATGTTTATACCTCCATTTTCGGAATGCACGCACAAAAATTCTTTCTCAGATTTCACGCATACATTCAATTTTTTCTGTTTCATAGGTAATACGCATGCCCATCTGTAATCCTTTCATTATTTTTAAAAATTTTATTTTATTGCTTTATATTTGTCAAATCTTTATGTCTTTGCCGCCTACGCCCACAATTTTCTTGTTACAATTCACATCCACGCCAGATTTCGTATTGATTTATGATGATTTGGTGTGAATTGTAACACTTGATGCACACAAAATGCCACAAGGCAGGCATTTTGGCACTGGCTCCGACACCATGCAGCAGGTGCATGGTGCGGGTGTGAAAAGTAACATTTTCTTCTTTACGGATGAACATTTATACTGTGCCAAATTAACAACTTAATAGTTTCTTAGTCCCTCTCGCATAACTATTATTATACGAGAGGGACAGCAAATTAACAAGATAAAATGACCAATTTATTTACGGTTTAATTAATACTTAATCCAGCACTTGCGTACCCTACGACCGTATTCACTAAGGACAAACCACTTGCCGCTGCTGAAAATACCAACATTAGGCGTGTCTGGGCTGTGACTGGAATATTGAGTCCTGTAAGTGCACCATTTAATAATGTGCCAATAGATATCACTCCTGTAAGTGATGGAGTCAAGTTAATCAGTGTTCCAGCAATTGGCGTAAATACATTGTTCGGTGTTGTTGACTGGTAAATCTGTGCATTCACTGTAACAGTAGAACCTATCAAAGAAAGCGCTGCTGTTGTACTGAAAAATGCATTGAACGCAGTAATAATACCTGCGCGCGGAACCTGAAAAGCAAAATTGGAAAGTGTTCCACTAGCATTTGTGATATCAATCGAAGACCCCAACAATGTAAGTCCTTGCACACTGTTTCCAAACCCAACAAAAGCTGGAAGTCCTGCAACTCCTCCAATAATTGTTGTTACAGAGATTGGAGTCCCTGATGCAAATGGAATAATCGCTCCGGTGCCTGCTACTCCAGTGGGACCTGTTGCCCCTGTAGGACCTGTCGCTCCTGTAGGACCTGTCGCCCCTGTTGCTCCTGTTGCCCCTGTAGGACCTGTCGCTCCATCTGCTCCTGTCGCTCCATCTGCTCCCGTCGCTCCTGTTGGACCTGTCGCTCCTGTTGCCCCTGTGGGACCTGTCGCTCCATCTGCTCCCGTCGCTCCTGTTGCTCCGTCTGCTCCTGTTGCTCCCGTCGCCCCTGTAGGGCCTGTCGCTCCATCTGCTCCCGTCGCTCCTGTTGCTCCGTCTGCTCCGTCTGCTCCTGTCGCTCCGTCTGCTCCCGTCGCTCCATCTGCTCCCGTTGCTCCTGTAGGACCTGTCGCTCCATCTGCTCCTGTCGCTCCATCTGCTCCCGTCGCTCCTGTTGGACCTGTCGCTCCGTCTGCTCCTGTTGGACCTGTCACTCCGTCTGCTCCTGTCGCTCCTGTTGCTCCTGTCGCTCCATCTGCTCCCGTCGCTCCTGTTGGACCTGTCGCCCCATCTGCTCCTGTCGCTCCTGTAGGGCCTGTCGCTCCATCTGCTCCTGTCGCTCCTGTGGGGCCTGTCGCTCCATCTGCTCCTGTCGCTCCTGTTGCTCCTGTCGCTCCGTCTGCTCCCGTCGCTCCTGTAGGGCCTGTCGCTCCATCTGCTCCTGTCGCTCCTGTAGGGCCTGTCGCTCCATCTGCTCCCGTCGCTCCTGTAGGGCCTGTCGCTCCATCTGCTCCCGTCGCTCCTGTCGCTCCTGTTGGACCTGTCGCTCCTGTTGGACCAGTAGGACCCATTGGCCCCTCATCTCCTGGACACCCCTTTGGTCCTTGAACTCCAATCGGTCCAGGTACGCCTTGGCTGCCCTGTGGTCCTGTCACACCTTGCGGACCCATAGAACCTGTAGGGCCTGTCGGACCTGTCGGACCTGGAATTCCCCGAGGCCCCTGCGGACCAACATCACCCTGTGGGCCAATTGGTCCTACTGGTCCTATCGGTCCCGCTGGTCCTTGAGGACCAATATCACCCTTAGGACCTTCACAACCAGGGTCACCTTTTGGACCGATATCACCACGAACTCCCTGAATACCCTGAATGCCCTGCGGACCTGCATAACCTCTTGGGCCTGCACATCCTCTAGGTCCTGTATTTCCAGTAGGTCCTACTGGACCTGTATTTCCTCTAGGACCTCTTGCACCAGGCGTGCCAGGAATACCCTGTGGTCCCCTTGGACCTGGTTCTCCCCTATCACCCTTAGGGCCAGGACAGCCAGTATCCCCTTTCACACCTTGCGGACCTATTGGACCTTGATCGCCCTTAGGCCCCGCTGGTCCACGTTCACAGCAATTGGGATTACACGAGTTTTGCCAACAGTTACATGAATTACCTTGATTCACTAAATCACATCCTTTTTGTATATTTGCGAAAAAGTATTCAAAAATACTTTTTTCTACAATTACTTTATGTAATTTCAAAAAAAATGTTCCTTTTTGTCGAATTTTGTCTTTTTCTGTTACTATTCACAGCCTAGGGGCCGCTCATAGTAACGATTCGGGGCGATATTCAGAGTTTTGCTTCGCAAAAATCGCCCCTCACTCCTGAATCATGTTCTCACAGAATACGCAGTTCAGCGCATTCCTGACCTGTGAAAAGTAACCTTTTTCTGTAACAGTTCAGATACCTTCACTGTTACGGACAAAAATCCATGCAAAATCGCCTTTGGCGATGGATTTTTGCTTGC